>Ga0310910_10000286_pt1 | contig 25368 bp, 24 predicted proteins | sample GREbulkMGHF172_FD_203448 | JGI IMG/M metagenome (GOLD analysis project Ga0310910, IMG submission 203448) | Lab enrichment of tropical soil microbial communities from Luquillo Experimental Forest, Puerto Rico - GRE.bulkMG.HF172 | ecosystem: Environmental > Terrestrial > Soil > Tropical forest >... | reverse complement strand
TGCGTATTATCTGAAGGCGATCTCTTATTACGTTCAGATTGTCGATGTCGGGCGCGACCAAAAAACCACCGAACTCGCCCTCAAGGCGCTAGACGATGTCGTGCGCCGTTTCCCTGACAGCAAATACGCGCGAGACGCGAAGCTCAAGCTCGACTTCACCCGGGATCATCTCGCCGGAAAGGAGATGGAAATTGGTCGCTATTATCTGAACCGAGGGCAATATTTGGCGGCGATGAACCGGTTCAAACGGGTGATCGACAATTATCAGACAACGACGCATGTCCCCGAAGCGCTGGAACGGCTCGTCGAATGCGATCTCGCGCTCGGTCTCACAGACGAGGCCCGAGAGAATGCGGCGGTGCTGGGTCACAATTATCCCGGCGGCGAATGGTATGCCGATGCGTATTCTCTCCTGACTTCCGGCGCTCCCGCTAGCCCGGCGAAGAGCTGGTTCGCTCGAAACTTGGGAAGCTGGTTCTGACGCTCGCATTACAAATTGTTCATTTCATCCGGGCTGCCGTCTGACGTATTCCACCGCACCAGCATGAACGCCGCCACTCCCACACAAACCCGGAGTGGGCGGAGATGCGCATCGGTAGCTCGTCCCGGGAGTCTCGCCATGTTACTGCGGATGGTCGCAGTTTTGCTTGTCATGTTCGTCGTGGCAGCGGCTGAGGCCGCCGACAAGCCGGCGGGCAACATTACCGGTATCTATCTGACGACACGGTATCCTTCGCTGACGGTGCGGGCCGGCGAGAGCACGACGATCGACTTCTCGTTGCGCAATTTCAACCGTCCTCCGCAACAGCTGTCGCTCTCCGTCCCGGAGATCGCCAAGGGTTGGAAGGCGACGGTTCTCGGCGGCGGCCAGCCGGTCGAGTCGGCAATCGTGGCGCCGGACAGCGAGGAGAAGCTGCAGCTGCGACTCGAGCCGCCGGCAGGCACTGGCCCCGGCGAATACCGTTTTCTCGTCGAAGCCCGAGGCGAAGGAACCGAGCTTAGACTGCCGATCGCCGTCACGATCGGGCAGGAGCTTCCCGCCAAGCTGAAGCTCTCTACCAATTTTCCCTCGCTGCGCGGCACTGCGACCACGTCCTTCAAGTACAGAGTGACAGTAGCGAACGACAGCGGGCGGGACGCCACGATCAACTTCAGCGCCGACGCGCCGAAGAACTTCCAGGTGACCTTCACCGAGGCCTATGGCAGCCAGCAGATCACCTCGATCCCGATCGAGGCCGGCAAGTCGAAGGACATCGAAGCATCTGTGTCGCTGCCTCGCGATACGCCGGCAGGCGATTACAAGCTCGCGCTGCATGCCAAGAGCGAGGCGGCCTCGGCCGATCTCGACCTCGGCATGACGATCATCGGCCAACCGCGGCTGGCGGTGTCCGGCGAAGGTGGCCGCCTCAGCGGTGAGGCCTATGTCGGACAGGACAGTCAGCTGACCGTCCTTGTCCGCAATGACGGCAGCGAAGCGGCCCGCGACATCGAGTTCAGCGCTACTGCGCCCGAGGGCTGGAAGACCAGCTTCGATCCCAAGGAATTGCCAGAACTTGCCGCCGGCAAGTCGCAGCCGATCAAGGTCAGCTTGACCCCGTCGCCGCGGGCGATCGCCGGCGACTATCAAACCACGATCCGTGCCAATGCGGCCGGTGGCCAATCGGAATCAGCGAACTTCCGCATTACCGTTCTGACATCGACATTGTGGGGCGCGGTCGGGATCGGCGTCATTGCCCTCGCTATACTGGTCGTCGTCTTTGCGGTCGCGCGCTACGGCCGGCGCTAGGTGCGCACCGAGTAACTGCCAGGAGCGTGCCGGATGGCTGAAGAAGTTGTAATTCGAGCCCAAGAGCTCACCAAGCGCTATGGCGGCACGGTCGCGGTCGACCACATCAACCTCGAAGTGCATGCGGGAGAGATCGTCGGCATCCTCGGGCCGAACGGATCGGGCAAGACGACGACGATCCTGATGCTGCTGGGGCTGACCGAGCCGACCGGAGGACGCGCCGAGGTTGCCGGCTTTGACCCGTTGCGCGACCCGCTCGAGGTCAAGCGTCGCGTTGGCTATCTTCCGGATACGGTCGGGTTTTATGACGGGCTGTCGGCGCGCGACAATCTCGCCTACACCGGGCGCTTGGCAGGTCTGCCGCGGCGAGAGATCGACGAGCGAATTGCAGCAGCGCTAGCGCGGGTTGGGATGCCTGATGTCGGGCGCGAACGGGTCGGCACCTTCTCGCGCGGCATGCGCCAGCGTCTGGGCCTCGCCGAGGTCCTGATGAAGCAACCGAGCATCGCCATCCTCGACGAGCCGACCGCGACCCTGGATCCGCATTCCACCCAGGAGTTTCTCGCCATGATCCGCGGCCTAAAGGCCGATGGCATCACCGTGCTGCTATCATCGCATCATCTCGACCAGGTGCAGAGCGTGTGCGACCGCGTGGCGCTGTTCAACCGCGGGCGCGTCGCGCTGTCCGGCAGCGTGACCGAGCTGGCGCATCGGGTACTCGGCGGCGGATATGTCATCGATGTCGAAGTACGCGGCGGTACACCGGTTCGCAATCAGCTTGCCGCAGTCCCGGGTGTGGTTCGGGTGCAAGTGCTGGGCCCGGAACTCTACCGGGCGGACTGCGAGCGCGATCTGCGGACAGAGATCGCACGCCGGCTCGCGCCATCTTTCGACCTGCTGGGCATCCGGTTTGCCGAGCCGAGCCTGAACGAGGTCTATACCCGATATTTCGACGAGGTTCGCCGTGCGGCGTAGAGGCTCGCCTTTCACCGGTGCCGGCATCGTCCTTGCGAAGGAGGCGGCCGATCAGCTCAGCGGTATTCGCATGGTTGTGATCGAGGCGCTGGTCTTTCTGATCGCCCTCGTTCTGGCTTGGTTTTCGACCACCGCAATCCGCGAAAGCATCGGCGAAAGCCCGTTTCTGTTCCTCCGCTTGCTGACAATGTCCCCTGACCCGATACCGTTCTCGTTCATCGACATCGTCGGACTGGTGGCCCCGGTAATCGCGATTGCCTTGGGTTTTGACGCAGTGAACGCCGAGTTCAACCAGCGCACCCTCAGCCGAATTTTGGCGCAGCCCATCTACCGTGACGCGCTGCTCCTCGGAAAATTCCTCGCCCGTCTTCTCGCGCTGACGATCGCACTGGTCTCGCTCTGGCTGATGGTCTTGGGAGTGGGCTTTCTGCGCCTCGGACTGCCGCCCAGCTTCGAGGAACTCGTCCGCATGGTGGGCTTCCTCGTCGCCACGATCGCTTACGGCGGAGTATGGCTTGCGGTCGCCTTTCTGTTCTCGGTCTTGTTCCGGGCTCCGGCCACCGCAGCGCTGAGTTCACTTGGGCTCTGGCTCGTCTTCTCGTTTTTCTGGTCGGTGGTCATCAGACCGCTCGTGGCGACGATGATCGCCGGACCTGCGGAGGACCTCTTTGGCCCTAACCTTGCCTATGTTCAGACCTCGCAGGTGCTCGATCGGATCTCTCCGAACACGCTCTACGCCGAAACCGCGTTGGCCCTGCTGCAGCCGTCGACGCGGACGCTCGGCCCGGTGTTCTTGAGCCAGCTCCGCGGCGCGTTGATCGGTGCTCCCTTGCCCGCCGCGCAGAGCTTCATCTTGGTCTGGCCGCAGATCACCGGGCTGATTGCCGGGATGATCGTCATCTTCGCGATCGCCTACGTGATCTTTCAGCGTCAGGAAATTCGCGCCTAAAGACAACCCAAACAAAAGGGGCGGCCCCAATGGACCGCCCCTGGCGTGGTTCGCGGGCTCCATTCCCCCTGATCGTCCCGCCGACTATCGGCCACGGCCTCGAGATCACCGTGTCAACCACGAGAGACAGAGTAGCCCGCGGCACTGCTGGCGCAAGCGCGGGAAGTGTCGCCCACAGGCTTACCCCCAGAATAGCGACTCTGTCCCCCTAAATCCCCGAAACCGTCCACAGTGCGCACCCCCTGGGGTTCTTTAAACCATCTCGGACGCCGGTACCCTTCGCTCTGCTCTACTTCGCAGACCGAGCAACGCTGTCGCCACCGCAGCGACCAGCATGAAGCCGCAGGCGCTCAGAAAGATTGTCGGCGGGCGCAAGCCGAGCGCCAACAGATAGCCGCCGAGTGCCGGCCCGGCAATGCCGCCCAATCGGCCGATGCCGAGCGCCCAGCCGAGACCGCTGGCACGCATGCGCGCCGGATAGAGCTTACCGCAGGCACCGTTGGCGCCGGTCTGGCTGCCGACAATTGTCATGCCAGCAAAGAAGATCGCGCCGACTAGGAATAGATAGGGCATTGAGAGGAGCGCGATGCTCGCGATGAACACGATGCCGGCCGCGTAGTGCACAGCGAGAGCTCGTTCCGGCCCGAAGCGGTCGATCAATAGGCCGAGATAGAGCACCGCGCACATCGCACCCAATTCGCGGAAACTGGAAGCACGGGCGGCCTCGGGCGGGGTCAGGCCGGTCAGGTGCAAGACCTCGGGCAGCCAGTAGGCGAACAAAAACAGGTTCAGCAGGCTGCAGAAGAAGATCACCCAGAGGAGGACGGTCTGCAGCGCAAAGCCCTCGCCGAACAGCATCTTGATCGGGTTGCCGCGGCCGATGTCGACTTCGCCGGCGCTGGTCCGCCCCGGTGTGATGCCGAGCTTGCGCAACAGCGCCGCTTGCCGCGGCGAGAGATTGTCTTTTGCGACCAGAAAGTGCGGCGATTCCGGCAACCAAGCCCACAGCACCGGCAGCATCACCAGCGGCACGATCCCGCCCAACGCGAAGACGCTCGGCCAGCCGAGCGTGGGCAGCAACAGTCCCGCCGCCTGACCGCACAAGAAACCGCCGAGCGGCGCCCCGGTGAAGGAGACCATGATCATCGTAGCGCGCCGCCGCAGCGGCGCGTAGTCGCCGGTCAACGTCGCTGCCCCCGGGAACGCGCCGCCGATCCCGAGCCCGGTAAAGAACCGCATCACGCTGAGCATCGACAGCGAGCCGGCAAAAGCCGTCAACAGCGAAGCCACCCCGTAGATCGCGACGCTGAGAAGCAGAAGCGGGCGGCGGCCGAGACGATCGCCGATCGGTCCGGCCGAAAGGGCGCCGACCAGGATGCCGATGCTCGACCACACGAAAGCCTGGGTGAAAGCCGGCCCGGGCAGGTTCCAGGCATGCGTCAGCGACGGCACGGTTACCGCGATCGCATTGACATCGTAGGCATCGCAAATCTGAATCAGCGTGCACAACGCCGCGACCCGGATTTGCAGGGCGCCGATGCGCTGGTTTTCCAGCGCCGTCTCGGTCGCCGATAATTGCAGTTCTGCCATTACCCTCCTCCCTGTCCTGCCAGAGCAACCCGTGTGACATTTTCCCGCCGCAGCGCGCAAGCCCGCTTCGTCGCTGACCCAAATACTACCCTGCAGAGATTGGGTTATGACAGATTCGCGCGGACGGGATAGCGCTCGGGGAGATCAAACGCTCGCTTGACACCAGGGCGTCCAGGTCTGCCGCGGCGCCGCAGAGAGTCGCAGCGGCTTGATGCTCGAGAGCCGGCACCGTGGCACTCCGGTGCGGCCCTTGTGACAGTTGCCCCTCCTGATAATACAGGGGAAAAACAGGAGCCAGCCGGTCCGGGCCGCGGAAACCCTCGGCTTTTGGTCGAGCCGCGGCGAAATAACAGGTCAGGAACAGGAGGCCGGTGGCAAATAATTGCTTGAATAACATCAGATGCATCGGTGACCATACAATAGCCAGAGATAAATGTCAATATGACATCGGCCTTCATATGATGCCAATATAGCAAAGTGTGGGTCGGTCCCAGACTGCGGCGCGATTTTCCTTCGACAGGTGCGGCCAGTCACCGCTACGCTGGGGCCAAACTGCGAGTGAATCAGAGACCGGCGAGGTCAGGGAGGACCCAATGCAGGTAACCCGTCGCGATTTGGCCGTCGCAAGCGTACTCGCGCTCGGCGGCTCGAACCTGTTGCAGAATACCGCAGCGCTTGCCGATACTCCCGACGACCCGGCCGTCCGTCAGGCCGTTGAGGCGCTCCGCAAGGCGCTGCTCGAGGCGGATAAGGCGCAACTGGAGCAGCTGACCTCCGAGCAGCTCAGCTATGGCCACTCAGATGGCCGGGTCCAGACCAAAGCCGAGTTCATCGACGGCGTCATGAGCCGGAAGGCGGTCGTCAAGTCGTTGACCTTTCCTGAGCTCAAAGTCGGGCTCGCCGGCAACGCCGCGATCGCCCGCCACATCTACACCTCCGAATCCGAAACCGACGGCAAGCCCAACAGCGTCAGGATCGGAGTCCTCGCGGTGTGGCAGAAGCAGGACGGCAGCTGGAAGCTGCTGGCCCGCCAGGGCTACAAGCTGGCCTGAGGCCGGGTTTGTACCGTATCTCCCTCGCCCCGCTTGCGGGAGAGGGTTGGGGTGAGGGGCCGTCTCGCGCCGGTGAGCAACCCTCAGCACTAATACCACGAGCACATCGTCGAGAAGGGTATGGATCACCCGCCAGTTGCCAACGCGTAGGCGGTATCAGGTATCGCCTTTCAGCGCTTTGACGTTCGCCGCAGAACGAGGAGCCGCCGCGAGCCGATCGAGGGCCAGTAATTCTGCCCGCGCCGGCGGAAGGAACTCGATACGCCAAGTCACGGAGCCGCATCCGGATCGGCGGCCACGTCGATACCCGGATCACGCGCGATATCCTCGATCGGAATGCCGGCCGGCCGGTCTGCTGCCTTCCATTCGGCGATAATCTCTTCCACCGCCCTGGACCAATATTCGTCACCCGCCTCCAACGCCTCCAGATCCTCGATCGGCACCACCGCGGCGACCGGCTTCCCATCGCGCATCAGGACCACGCGCTCCTTGTCGCGTTCGGCGCGCGCCGCTGCCTCGGAAAGCCGATCCGCGGTCCCTTCGCTCAGCGGCGGGAGAGGGAGGATGGACGACATAGCGACGCCAATATAGGAGCGCGTCGCGACAAAGACGAGCGGAACCCCTGCCAACCGCGTTTCAAGGCTGCTCTTGGGGGCTCAATGCGCGAGGGGGTTGGGGCGCAGCTGGAATTCGACGACCAGCGGGCTCGACAGTGTCTCGGGTGTGGCGCCCGGCGCGCCCGGTGCCGGAGCGTCGATCCCCTCGATGTGGAACGGCGTGCGGTTGCCCGAAGTCGCCCATAATTCACGGCCCTTCCAGCCGGCCTTCGGATCGTCGATGCGGCCTTCCAGACCCTTGGCGAAAAAGCCCATCGGGTAGGGCACGCGCAGCTCGACGATCTGGCCGCCAACCAGCGCGTGCAGCGAATCCGATTGGTTGCCGGTCTCGAACGGCACGTTCGGGCCGAGCCCCAGGATGTTGAACCAATCCACCCAGACGTAATACGGGTTCTCCTCGGCGCCCGGATCACCCTGGAAGCCGGGCCCGGAGAGCGGGTAGAAGCTAAAACCCTCCGGGCATTTCTCGCCCTTTTCAGCACCAGGGCCGTTGAGCGGTCCCTTGCATTTCCGCCGGTCGAAGCTGGCCAGGTGGCCGCTGTCGAGCGGCAGCCAGGCGACGCCGTCGCGGTCCACATCCATGCCGCGGATCCCATAGCCGGGCAGCGGCACCTTGTAGATTTCGGTCAGCGCGGTGTCGGGCGGGTTTCGCCCGGTGTCGAGCCGCATGATGTAGCCGGGATGGGCCAGGCTCGAGCCCCAGACCACCTTGTCCGCCGGCGAATAAGCCATCGCGTACATGCCGAACGGGATCCGGGTGTCCTTGCTGTAGTCGGGTGGCTGGCCGGGCTGGTTGTAGCCCTCGTCGCGCTTGCCGTTGCCGTTGGTGTCGACAATGAACGGCGTCCAACCCTGCGCCTTCGCCGCGTCGCCGGTCTGCCAAAGCAGCTTGGTATTGATCCAGCCGGCGACCGCCAGCTCGGGGTTGGGCGCGCCGCCGAGGCCGGTATTGTTGCTGAGCCACAGCGTGTTGTTGGCGTCCTCGGCAAAATTCAGGTGATGGGTCCCGAAGCAGGTATCGATCGTCGTGAATTTTTTGGTTTTCGGATCGTAGACCGTCACCTGGCGGGAGTTCTGAAAGAAGCCCTCGTGCGGCACGTCGAGCGGGTAGAGCTGTGCCGAGCGCAACGACGAACCCTTTTTGCAATAGGCCGGAATGTCTTTCGGCGCGCGGTTCTGCGCCGCAAAGTAGACACGCCCGTCCTGATCCATCACCGAGGTGTGCGCGTTGACCTTGCTGTCCCAGGTCTGCTCCATGCCCCAATAGGCCGACGCCGCGACCACCTTGTTCGCCAGCGCCGAACTCGGCGTTCCTTCGCGCACCGGCGGCTCGATCGTCGTTTTAGTGTTGTGTACCGGGTCGAGCACCGGCTGCGCATTGCTCGAAAGTTCGGTGTCGCCGTAAATCGGGCCGTAGGCGTTTATCGTCGGATGGCGCCGGTCGGTCGTGGTCAGATCGTGCAGATAGTGCTTCGGGTCGAGCCAGTCGCGCACCGTGACGACGAGATTGCGCTCGACGCCGGCTGGACGCCGCGGGCTCCGAGGCGGCAGCTCACCGGCCTTGATCCGGTCGCTCCAGTCGGCGAGCGCGGCCAGCTGGCCGCCGTCGGGCGTCATCAGCTGGGTGATGAAATTGACCATGTCATGCCCGGCCGGGCCGACGCTCAGCCTTTGCGTCCAGGCGTCTTGCGAGCTCTCGAAATTGCCGAGCGCCGCAGCGATGGTCCGCGTCGCGTAGTTGCCGATCTGATGGCAGTTGCCGCAGCCATTGGTCTTGATGAAGTTCAGCCATTGCTGCTGGGTCTTGAAGTTCTCCGGGATGCCGTTGCCCTTGTCCCCGGTGCCCGGAAAGCGGCTCTGGTCGGGGATTTTGAGCATCGAATACCAGTATGCCGCCGGATAGTATTGCGCCGCCGCGGCGAGGCTCGGCGCGGTTTCCGCGGTTAGGTTCAAGATTTGTCCGCGCTCGGCAGCGACCTTGGACGAGTCGACCAGGCCGTAGCCGCGCACCCATACCCGGTAGCGCGCCTTAGGCAGATCCGGCACGACGTAGCGGCCGCGCTCGTCGGTGACAGCGATCTTCGCGAAGCGCGTGCCGAGCTCGGTGGTCTGCGCGATCACCCACACACCGGCTTCGGGTCCGAACCGGCTGGTAACGACGCCGCCTATATCGTCGGCATCGATCTCGACTGCCGGCGCGGGGGTCTGCTGGGCGTGCAGTTCGCCCGGGAGTCCCGCGGCGACGGCCGCGAATACCAATAGTGCTTGCTTATGCATCGCCGTCGCGGCGCTCATGGCATCATCTCCCTCTGCGTTTGATTTCGCGGGTATTCGGCGCATAGTAGACCAAATCTCCCGCAGGGAGGACCGATATGCTGACGACCCCGAAATTCCACCATCTGCATCTGAATTCGATCGATCCCGACGCCGCGATCGATTTCTACACGCGGCAGTTCCCGAGCACGTCGAGGGGGAGCTGGGGCGCCTTTCCGGCCCTGAGATCACCGAACGACGTGATGCTGCTGTTCACGAAAGTCGAGCAGCCGCCGGCCAGTGAGCCGCAGAGCGCGATCTGGCATTTCGGCTGGCATGTGACGGATTCTCGCCGTTGTCTCGAGACCTACAAGCCGCGAGTCGAGGTGGAACTATTGCCGCTCTATACGAGCGAGGAGGGCGGCGAGGTCCTGATCAGCAGCGACACCTGGCCGGGGCAGGGTGCTCGGTCTGACCAAGGCGCAGATCGCCGAAGCGCGAGCGAAGGGCGCTGGGCCGGCCGGCGGCGGCGGTTTCGCCTACATGAAAGGCCCGGACGATGCCCTCGTCGAGTATGCAGGCGACCACCCGGCAGAGCGCTTCAACCACGTCCATCTCTACCAGGAGGATCCGCTGTGCGCGCAGCTCTGGTACGAGAAGCATTTGAATGCTCCGCCGCGGGCCGGCTGGGGCGGGGTACGGGCGAGTGAGGCCGACTGCAAGGTGCCACGCGGCGCGGATCGCACCTGGCCGGCGCTCAACCGCGAGGGAATGTTCCGCGCTCCACGGGCCGGGGTCGAGTTCGGCGATGTCGCGCTGATCTGGTACGCCAACCAGGGCGAGACGCCGCTCGTCGGCTCCCGTGGCCAATTGCAGGATCACATCGCCTTGAGCGTGGCCGACCTCGATACGTGGGTCGAGAAACTGCTGGGCGAGGGCGTCACCTTCCTCGAAGACCCCTATCCGCTCGGCGATACCCGCGCAGTCATGATCGAGGGCCCGAGCCACGAAGCCCTCGAATTGGTCGAAGTCAAATAATGCGCAATTGGTGAGGGAGACCGGCAATGGAGAAGCGCATCGATGTGGCGGCGCTGACGGCTGTGGTCGGCACATTCTATCCGCCGCCTTTTGACGCGCCGTGCCGCTCCCGCGAGCGAAAACGGCTCGGCGATGCGGCGGGGCTGTCGCAGTTTGGCGTCAATCTGCTGCGCCTGCCGCCCGGCGCTTGGTCGAGCCAGCGCCATTGGCACACAGGCGAAGACGAGTTTGTGTATATCCTCTCGGGTGAGATCGTCCTCGTCACCGACGGAGGCGAAGAAACACTACGCGCCGGCGACGCCGCCGGGTTCAAAGCGGGTGATAAGAACGGTCATTGCCTGCAGAATCGATCGAATACTGATGCCACGGTCCTCGAAATCGGAAGCCGCGTGCCCGATTCTGCGGCCTATTATCCAGAAATCGACATGGTCGCGCCGGCTGGCGGCCAGCCCGCGCAATACACACACCGGGACGGAACCCCCTACCCGGACCTCAGGCGGCGCGGGCCCGAGTAGTACCCTTCTCAAGGACAAAACGGCGCTCGCCCACCATTGTCGTCCGGTTTTATAGCGGGCGAGCTTCCCGTGCTCGATTAGCGCTCCTGGCGAATTACATGGCTGCGCTCCCACCCCATCCATTGGCGGGCGCGGCGTTCCCTGCGCGAGCCGCGGACGGCATTAGCCTGGTGGGTCAGCAACGCCTTCGAGCCGCTCACCTGTACCCATCCGCGGTGGGGGTCGAATTTCTGCGCATAGGCGCCGGACAGCACCTCGAATGCCGCTTGGACGTGTCCCTTGAAGTCGATCGCGCCTTGGGCATGCTGGTGCGCGAACCAGTTGATGAAATCGCTCACCAGAGTGCCGCCGATCTCGTAGCCGTACTGGTCGCTTTCGACCGGATCGCACACCTCGCCGGCCCAGAAGACGCCGAGGGGGTCCTGGTAGGCACTGTTCAGCCATGGATCTACCGCCATCTCACAGATCTCGTGCGTGGCGCCGACGCTGACGCTGGCGTTGTCGTCCTGGAGGGTTTTCACAAAGACCTTTGAAATCGGCAGACCTTCGTTCGTCAGATCGTGATAGGCGAGCGCGCCGGCCTGGTCGCTATTGTCGAGAAAGACAACCCACCAGCTGCCCGCGAGCGGCATTTGATCGGCCGGAACGAAGGTGAAGGTGGCGGTGTCGAGGCCCCAGATCGGCCCGAGGTCGTTGTTCCACTGCTCTTCGAAGGCCGGCAGCATTTGCTGAACAGTGGCATCGTTAATGGCGGTGGATTCATTCATCACAGCAATTTGTGGCATTCGAAATCCCTCTGTCCGTGAGGTTGCGCTGATTCCCGATGGACGGACGCTCCGCGGCGTGCCGCTTCCTTCGTGGATTTCGGCTTGGCTTCGGGTAACTTTCAGCAGAACAGAATATTTGTGATCTGCTTTATATTCTTAAGAAATCGCGTAGACGTTGTAGAGTAATATGACTTTCCGTTCCGAAGCATGTCCGAGGCCCGACGACATATATCGGGTCTCCTTCTCTTGATTCCGGACTACTGGATCGTATCCGGCTCCCGGTTAGATACCCGCTCGACCGCGCGCTCTGCTAAGCGATCGTAGCCTTTGGCGATATCAAACATGATCCGCTTCGCCTCGGGATCGTTCATGATTTCGGCGATGGTCCGCGTTTCTTCCGCACGGCTCCACCAATGTTCGGCGTCATCGAGGAGTGTTGTTCGCATGTACGCTCCTCCCGTCGGAAACAGCTTGATCCTTCATATCGCTCTGACCATCAAAATCGCGTCACCTACCAAAGGGTTCCATCGCGCGATGTGTCCAAATACCGGCGGTGGTGATCGACGAACAGCGCGACCAGCCATTGGCAACCGATCCGGTCGTCCTCGTCGAAGCGCGCCGGGAGCGGGCTGTCGAGGTCGAGCACGCCCGAAACCGTGCCGGCCTCGATAAGCGGAACGACGAGCTCGGAGCGCGAGGTCGGATCGCAGGCGATATGGCCCGGGAACTGGTGGACATCGGGCACCAGCACCGCAGCGGCGCGCGCCACGGCGGTGCCGCAGACGCCCTTGCCGACCGGAATGCGCACGCAGGCGGGCTTGCCCTGAAATGGGCCGAGCACGAGCTCTGCGCCTTCTCGGAAATAAAACCCGGCCCAGTTGAGATCGGGCAGACCGTGATAAATGAGGGCGGCCGCATTGGCGGCGTTGGCAACTCGATTCGTCTCGTTCGCGAGCAGCGCCGCCAGCTGCGCGGCTAGATCGCGATAGAGCTGCGGCTTGCTTAGGGCCATGTCAGGTCCTCGGATACTGCGCCGGTGCTGGCTTGGCGGGGCAACCGCCTATATCATTGATAACCGCCACCATCTGCCGCTTGCAATGCTGCTCGGCCTGACCATCCGTGATGTCGTCCTGATCGATCGGCTCTACCTCTCCTTTCGTCAGGGGCTGTGCGTGCTGACCGGCGAAACCGGCGCCGGGAAATCGATCCTCCTCGACGCGCTGGGCTTGGCGCTCGGGCGGAGGGCGGAGACCGGGCTGGTGCGGCCCGGAGCAAGGGAGGCCGCGGTGTCGGCCGAATTCTCGGTCGGACAGAACCACCCGGCACATGGCATCTTGCGCGAAGCCGGGCTCGACGACGGCGGCGAGGCGATCGTGATGCGCCGCCTCGTCGGTGCCGACGGCCGCAGCCGCGGATTTGTCAACGACGAGCCGGCGAGCGTCGGGCTGCTGCGCGACCTCGGCGACAGCCTCGTCGAAATCCAGGGCCAATTCGAGCAGCGCGGGCTGTTAGATCCAACGAACCACCGTTCGATCCTCGACGCCTTTGCCGATGGCACGGTGAGCCCGCATGCGCTCGCGGAGACCTGGAGGGAATGGCGGGAGGCGCAGCGCTGCGAAGAGGAAGCCGCGCGTATGCTCGCGGCCAGCCGCGACGAAGAGGATTTGCTCCGCCATCATTTGGCCGAGCTCGACTCGGTGGCGCCGGAGGAAGACGAGGAAGACCGCCTCGCGGCGCGGCGCAGCTTGCTGCAGAGCGCGGAGCGTCTGGCCGAGACGCTGCGGGAGGCAATCGCCGAGCTCGACGGCAAGGGTGGAGCCCAAGCCGCGCTCGCCCGCACCGCACGGCGGCTGGAACGCGCCCGCGAACGCGCCCAGGGGCTGCTCGATGAGGCACTGGCGGCAACCGAGCGCGCCGCCGCCGAAACCGCCGAAGCCTTGGCGGCGCTCGAAGCGAGTGGCCACGAGCTGGAGCTCGATCCTCGCGCGCTTGAAAAAGTCGAGGAACGGCTGTTCGGGCTGCGTGCCTTGGCGCGAAAACACCAGGTGGCGATCGCCGATCTGCCGCGCTTGCGCGAAAGAATGGCATCGCGGCTCACCGAGATCGCAGCAGGGGCCGACAGTGTCGAGCATCTAGCCGAGGCTACTGCCAAGGCTCGTGCTCGCTTTGTTGCAGCCGCCGAAGCGGTGTCGCGCGTGCGGGCACGCGCTGCCGGCCGGCTCGATACTGCGGTGGCGGCCGAATTCGCGCCATTGCGGCTCGACAAGGCGCGGTTCCGCACGGTGCTGACCTCGCTCGGCGAGAGCGAGTGGGGCGAGCACGGTTGCGAGCGCGTGCATTTTGAGATCGCGACCAACCCTGGCGCCGCCTTCGGGCCGCTCGCGCGCATCGCCTCGGGCGGTGAGCTCTCGCGCTTCATGCTGGCGCTGAAGCTCGTCCTTGCCGGAACCTCGTCGGTGCCGACCCTGATCTTCGACGAGGTCGACAGCGGCATCGGCGGCGCCGTGGCCGCGGCGGTCGGCGAGCGGCTGCAGCGACTCGGCACCAGCCTGCAGGTTCTCGTCGTCACGCATTCGCCGCAGGTCGCCGCGCGCGGGGCCTATCATTGGCGCGTCGCGAAGAGCCTCTCCGCCCGCGATACCGTGACCCGCGTCGAGGAACTCGACGAGGACACGAGACAGGAGGAGATCGCCCGCATGCTGTCCGGCCGCAACATCACCGCCGAGGCGCGTGCCGCCGCGGCGAGCCTGATCGCCGGAGGCCGCGCATGAGCGCTTCGGCCGCATCGCCGCAGCGCCGCGGCGAGCCGGCGTTGCGGCCGGTCGAGTCGCTGACCGAGGAGGAGGCTCGGGCCGAGCTCGCATTTCTGGCTGACGAGATCAAACGGCACGACCGGCTCTACCACACCGACGATGCGCCCGAGATCTCAGACGCCGCCTACGACGCGCTGCGCCGCCGCAACACCGAGATAGAAGCGCGTTTCCCGGAGCTGATCCGTGACGATAGCCCGACGCGACGGGTTGGGGCCGCTCCCGCCGCAGGGTTCGCCAAAGTCACTCACTCGCGGCCGATGCTGTCGCTCGAAAACGCGTTCGAGGAGCACGACGTCCGCGACTTCTTCGCGGGTGTCCGCAATTTCTTCCGGCGCACCGCGACCGAGGCGCTGGTCGCCGAGGATCGGATCGAGATCATGGCCGAGCCCAAGATCGACGGGCTTTCGATCGCGCTCACCTATCGAAACGGTCGTCTGGTTCTTGGGGCCACGCGCGGGGACGGGACCACCGGCGAGAACGTCACCGCCAACCTGCGTACGCTCGACACCGTGCCGAAGACGCTAGCTGGACGCGACTGGCCGGAGCTTATGGAGATCCGCGGTGAGGTCTATCTGGAGCGCGCCGGCTTCTTTGCCTTGAATGCCGAGCGTGAGGCCGCCGCCGAGTCGATTTTTGCCAATCCGCGCAATGCCGCGGCCGGCTCGCTGCGCCAGCTCGACCCGGCGATCACGGCGCGGCGTCCGCTCAAATTCTTCGCCTATGCCTGGGGGGAGGCGAGCGCGCCGTTCGCGCGCACCCATTCCGAAGCTTTGGCGCGGTTTCGTGACTGGGCTTTTTCGGTAAACCCGCGCTCGCGGCTGTGCCTGGGTGTCGACGAGGCGCTCGCCTATTACCGCGACATCGCCGCCGAGCGGGCGGAATTGCCGTACGACATCGATGGCGTCGTCTACAAGGTCAACGACCTCGGGTTGCAGGAGCGGCTCGGCATGGTCAGCCGCGCGCCGCGCTGGGCGGTGGCGCAGAAGTTTCCGGCGCAGCAGGCGCAGACGATATTGCGCGACATCTCGATCCAGGTTGGCCGTCAAGGATCGTTGACGCCGGTGGCAATGCTGGAGCCGATCACGGTCGGTGGTGTCGTCGTGCAGCGCGCCACGCTGCACAACGAAGACGAGATTCAGCGCAAGGATGTCCGCATCGGCGATACCGTCGTCGTGCAGCGGGCCGGCGACGTCATCCCGCAGGTTGTCTCGGTGGTACTCGAACGCCGGCCGAAGGACGCGGTGCCGTACGAGTTTCCCGACCATTGCCCGATCTGCGGCAGCCTCGCGGTGCGCGAGCCGGGCCAGGTCGCGCGCCGCTGCACCGGCGGCCTGATCTGCGCCGCGCAAGCGGTCGAGCGCCTGCGGCATTTCGTGTCGCGCCACTGCTTCGATGTCGAAGGGCTGGGCGAAAAGCACATCACCGCGTTCTGGCAGGATGGGCTGATCCGCCGGCCTGGCGACATTTTCCGCCTCGACCCCGAGGTCATCGCGAAACGTGAAGGCTGGGGCGAGCTCAGCGCTCGCAACCTGATGGCCGCGATCGACGAGCGCCGGCGCATTTCGCTTGAGCGTTTCATCAATGCGCTCGGCATTCCGCAGGTCGGAGAGGCGACGGCGCGGCTGCTCGCTCGCCACTACCGCTCGCTTGCCGCATGGCGGCGCGCGATGGAGGCGGCGGATCCAGAGAGCGAGGAACTTGCAGGCCTGCTCGATATCGGCGGTATCGGCGAGAGCATGGCCGCTGATATCATCGGCTTCTTCGCCGAGCCGCATAACCGCGCCGTGCTCGACGATCTCGCACGCGAGGTCACCGTGCTCGACTACGAGGGCCCACGGCAGCGCGCCTCCCCGGCGCTTGCCGGGAAGACGATCGTCTTCACGGGCGCGCTGCAGTCGATGAGCCGCGCCGAGGCGAAAGCGCGCGCCGAGGCGCTCGGCGCCAATGTCACGAGCTCGGTCTCGGCGAAAACGGATTATGTCGTAACCGGCGCCGACCCAGGCTCCAAGGCGACCAAGGCGGCTGCCCTCGGCGTCAAGCTGCTCGACGAGGCTGGATGGCTCGCCCTCGCCGGCGACGCAGCCGGATGATCCTCGGCGGTGTTCGGTTTCTCGGACCCCTCTGACGAAAAGCGCCTGGAGCCGGTCCTCGGGCCGGCGCTGATGCCGGACCGCCGAAGCGAGCAAAAGAATACGATCGCTTCGGTAACACCGGCGGACTCGCTCTGGGCAAGCGAGGTGCGTCTTTCGAGACGACTGCGGAGCCTGTCCTCGGGCCGCGCAGAGCGCGGACCCGGGGCCGGCCACCTCGGGATGACGAGCTTTCTTAATCCCATCCAAGGTTTCCCTCATGCCGAGGAGCGCCCGACCGGCGCGTCTCAAAGCACGCACGATCGCGATGCGGCCCTTCGCAGCGACGGAAGTGATGCACGGCAGTTGCCGGAGAAACCAGAGCGGGCGCCGACCGCCGATGACCCCAAGGGGTGGTGGGTGCGGTTGCGCGGGCCGATCGGTTCGCTCGTGCTGCACCTGCTGCCGCTGCTGCTGCTGATCGATTGGCCGATGTCACCGCCGGCCGAGGTCACGCCGATCCCGGTGCAGCTCGTCCTCGAGCCGCCGCCACCGCCGAAAACGGAACCGCCCAAGCTGCAGTCAAAGCCCAAGGCGCAGCCTCCGCACGGGAGGCTCGCATCGGAGGATCTCGGCAACCCCGAGGCCAAAGACACGGACCGCCCGAAGGGCGACGCGCCGACGGCAACCGATAACCCGGCCAAGGCAGATAACCCGCCAACCGAAACAAAAGAGAAACCGCAGCAGACTGCAGCCGCCGTTCCGCCACCGCTTCCGCCGGCCAAACCGGACGCACCCAAACCCGAGCCGATGCCCAAACCGGTCCCGAAACCGAGCCCGGCGGCACACCAACCGCCGCGGCGGATTGAGGAGCCGGGGGAATTGGCGCCGCGGCGGGCGAAGTTCCCGGGGCCGGCTGCAACGCGCGACGAGTATCTTGCCTACATGCATTCGCTGATCCGGCAGCACTACAATCTGCTGGCGCCATCGACGCTCGGCGATCGCCGCGGCATGGTGGTCGTCGAGTTCGTCGTTCTCGACGACGGTAAAGTCGCACTGATCAAGATCCGTCGCAGTTCCGGGTATCCCGACATCGACAACCGGGTCGCCGAAATGGTCGCCGCCGTCGGCCGCTTCCCGCCCTTGCCGCAATGGTTCCAGGGCATCGCGATGCCGTTCGAGTTCGGGTTCCCATTCCCCGAGGCCTTGCGGGAGTAAGGCGTTCGGCGGCTTGGTGACAATAGCGGCGGAAACGGTAATTCTGAGCCGAGAACCTTTCTGTAACGAAATTGCATGACCGCTCGCTGGTTGTTTGGCGCGGCTCTGCTGGTCGGCTTCGGCGCGGCGATCGCCGCGCGCTCAAGCACCGATGAGCCGCCGGCCCGCATCTTCCATATCGGCATCGCTTCCGGGACCCCCGGCTCGCACCCTGCGCATGTCGCCTTTGAGGATCGGCTGCGCGAACTGGGTTATGTCGAAGGCCGCAACCTGACGATCGATTTCGTCCGAGACAATGATTTGGACCGCTTGGCGGCGGCGGTGGGCCAGTTTGCTCGCCGCGGCGTCGATGTGATCGTAACCGGCGGCCAGGATCCCGTCTTGAGGGCTGCAATTACGGCGGCCCGCTCAATTCCGGTGGTTTTCAGGGCGGTCGATGAGGACCCGCTGGCGAAAGGCTACATCGCCAGTCTTGCCCATCCGGGCGGCAACCTGACCGGGGTGGCTTTTGAACAACCGGAGCTGGCAGCGAAGCGGCTGGATCTGCTGAGACAGGCGGTTTCTCACGTCGCGCGGATCGTTCTGCTGTACGACGTGGCTGGAGCCGAGCAGCGAGAGGCTGTATCGAAGGCCGCATCTGTGCTCGGCGTTCCGCTCGATGCGATCGAGCTGCGCGGCGCTCCGTATGATTACGAGCATGCCCTGGCAGAGACAGACGGCGCCCGCGGCGACGTGCTGATGATTGCGAGCTCGCCGTTCGTCCGGGCCGCACCTGGCACCGAGGCCGCGTTGCGGCACCGTCTGCCCTCGATCTGCCACCGCGCGCGAACGCCGAAGAGGGTTGTCTGATGTCGTATGGCCCGATCCTCGCCGACATGTTTCGGCTCTCGGCCGACTATGTCGACAAGATCCTGAAGGGCGCCAAACCGGCAGATCTCCCCGTCCAGCAACCGACCAAATTCGAGCTGATCGTCAATCTGAAGACTGCAAACGCATTGGGCCTGACCATTCCGCTATCGGTCCTCGGCCGCGCTGACGAGGTCATCGAGTGAAGCGTCGTGACTTGGTCCTCCTCCTGGGCGGCGCGATGGCGATGCCGCAAGCCCTGCGGGCGCAGCAGAAGGCGATGCCGGTGATCGGCTACCTCAGCCAGAGGAGCCCAACCGATTCCGCCAGCATTGTGGCGGCATTTCGAAAGGGGCTGGAGGAAAAAGGCTGGGTCGAGGGACAGAACGTCGCCATAGAGTCTCGCTTTGCGGAGGGACAAATCGATCGCCTGCCGGTGTTGGCGAGTGATCTGGTTCAGCATGGCGTGGACCTGTTCGTCGCGACCGGTGGTACCGGATCGGTAGTCAATGCTAGGCCGGTCGTGCCCCACACCATTCCAATGGTTTTCGCGATGGGGGGCGATCCGATCAAACTTGGCATCGTCGAGAGTCTCGCGCGGCCGGGCGACAACATCACCGGGGTGGCATTTCTGCTCAGCGAGTTGGCACCAAAGCAAGTCGAACTGCTTCACCAGCTCGTCCCTAAGGCGGCCGTGATAGGCTTCTTGGTCGACCCTAAGGATCCAGTTACCGAGTCAGACACCAAGAATGCTCAGGCTGCGGCGAATCTCCTGGGGCATGAACTCGTCGTCGTCAAAGCAAGCGGCGCGAGCGAAATCGCGCCGGCCTTTGATGCTTTAGCACAGCAAAACATCAAGGCTGTGTTCGTCAATGCCGACCCCTTGTTTAATGTGAACTTTCCACGAATTCGCGAACTCGCCGTCGCTATGGGATGGCGACAATCTCCTCGTGGGAAGGATTCGCCTCCGAGGGCGGCCTGATAAGCTATGGAACAAGCATTGACGAGGCGAATCGGCTACTCGGGGTGTACGCCGGACGGGTGTTAAAGGGCGAGAAGCCGGCGGACCTGCCGGTCCAGCAATCAGTGAGATTTCAGCTGGTCATCAATCTGAAGACCGCAAGAGCGCTCGGCTTGACGATCCCGCTATCAGTCCTTGCGCGCGCCGACGAGGTCATCGAATGAGCCAAGGCATGACATTCCCGGTCGATCCGATCGTCACCTCGGTGATCCAGCATCGCCTGCTGGCGATCGTCGAAGGGATGGGCGAGGCGATGCTGCGCACCTCTTATTCGCAGATCCTCAATTCGAGCCGCGACTTCTCAACCGCGATCTGCGATCTCGACGGCAGGCTGATCGCTCAGGCCGAGCACGTGCCGATCCATGTCGGCGCCCTGCCCTTTGCGGCAAAATCGATGACGGAGTTCTTCGCCGGCAACATCCACCAGGGCGATGTCTTTCTGCTCAACGATCCCTATCACGGCGGCAATCACCTGCCCGACCTGACCGCCTTCGTGCCGGTGTTCGAGGGCGGCAATGGAGATGGGCGGCTGCGCTTCTGGTCGATCAACCGCGCGCATCAGAGCGATATCGGCGGTGCGACCCACGGCGCTTACAACGCCGCGGCGACCGATATCTGGCAGGAGGGCATCCGCATCACGCCGCTGCGGCTCTACGACCGCGGCGAAGTGCGCCGCGACCTCCTCGAAATGATCGTGACCAATGTGCGCCACCCGCGCGACTTCCGCGGCGATCTCGCGGCGATGATCGGCTCGACGCATGTCGGCGAGCGCCGGATGCTGGCGCTTGCCGCGGAATTCGGCTGGCCGACGACAAATGCCGCGATCGAGGCGGTGCTCGACGGCGCCGAGCGGCAGACAGGAGCGGAGATCGCGCGCTGGAAAGACGGCGTCTACCACGGTGAGGCGATGCTCGACGACGACGGCCGCGGCAACGACGACATCCATATCCGCGCGACGGTCACCAAGCGCGGCAGCGATCTCGTCATCGACCTGTCGGATTCGCACGAGCAGCTCGCGAGCTTTGTCAATTCCTCGTACCCGAACATGTACTCGGCGGTGGTCGTTGCGCTGTCCTATCTGATCGACCCCAACACGCCGAAGAACGACGGCACCTTCCGCCCCCTGACGATCATCGCGAAGCCAGGAACCGTGGTCTGGGCCAATCCCGGCGCGCCGGTCACCTTGGCAACCAATCATTGCGCGCAGGAAATCCTCGAAGCGATCATCAAGGCGCTGGCCCCGGCCTGTCCCGATCGCGCGATGGCGGGCTGGGGCCGCCGTTTCCGCATCGCGATCCAAGGCAAGGATCCCCGCTCGGATAAGCCGTTCATCTGGCACTTTTTCCAGGCGCGGCCCGGCGGCGGCGCCTCACCGGCGGGCGACGGCTGGCCCGGTGCCGGCGAATGGCAGGCGGCAGGCGGGATCAAGTTCGGCAGCCTCGAAGTCACCGAAGTGCGCTTCCCGCTGTTTTTCCGCCGCCACGAGTTCCGCCCCGACTCCGGTGGCGAGGGCAAATTTCGCGGTGGGCCGGGCGGGATCGCCGAGGTGGTCGTCGAGACCGCCGAGCCGGCGGTCGGCAACACCGCCGGCGACGGCGTGCGTTATGGCGCCTGCGGCATTCTCGGCGGCACAGACGGCGCGCCGCATCGTTACACGCTTTATTCCGAAGGACAGCCGCGGCGCCCGATCAAAACCAAGGAGGTCGGCCTCACGATCCGCCCCAACGACGTGCTGGTCCTGGAATCGGGTGGCGGCGGGGGCTGGGGCAACCCGGCCAAACGCGACCCAGAAGCAGTCGAGCACGATGTCGAGAACGAGTTTGTCACCGCAGCCAAAGTGGCCCCTCCCCCTCCCGCTTCGCGGGTCCCTCCCTCTCCCCGCAATGCGGGGAGAGGGCCGGGGTGAGGGGCAGTTGCGATGTACCGCATCGGCATCGATGTCGGCGGAACGTTCACCGATCTCGTGGCGGTCGACGATTTCGGCCGATCGACCTTGGCGAAGGCCGCCTCGACTCCTGCCGATCCGTCGGTTGGAGCACTTGACGGGCTAAGGCTGCTCGCCGAGACGCTAGGACTCGAACTCGCCCGGTTGCTGGCGCAAACCGAGCGGATCGTTCACGGCACGACGGTGGCGACCAACGCGCTCATCGAGTACAAGTGCGCGAAGGTCGGGCTGCTGACGACCGAAGGCCATCGCGACGTCATCGAGATGCGCGAAGGGCTCAAGGACGACCGTTACAATCTGCGGCTGCCGCCGCCCGAGCAGCTGGTTCCGCGCAAGTTGCGGCTCGGGATTCGCGAGCGGTTGCGCGCCGACGGCAGGGTCGAGACGCCGCTCGATCCGCAATCGCTCGAGCCAGCGCTCGCGGTGCTCGAACGGGAGGGGGTCGAGGCGGTGGCGGTATGCTACCTGCACGGCTACCGCGATCCGCGGCATGAGCGCGCGACCAAGGCCGCGATCGAGGCCAGATTGCCGGGGCTCTACGTCTCGCTCTCGTCAGACGTGCTGCCGCAGATCAAGGAGTACGAACGGGTCTCGACGACCGTCGTCAATGCCTATGTCGGCCCGGCCTTGGCGGGCTATCTGGCGCGCCTCGAGCGGCGCCTGGCGGAGGCCGGCTACGACGGTCCGACCTTGATCATCCAGTCGCATGGCGGCGTCGCGCCGATCGCCGAGTCGGGCCGACTGGCGGCCGGGGCCGTGCTGTCCGGCCCGGCCGGCGGCGTTGCCGGCAGTGTGCATGCCGCGCGCCTCCTCGAAGAAGGCAATCTAATCCCGTTCGATATGGGCGGGACCAGCACCGACATCTCGCTGATTATCACCGGCCAGCCGAGCCTGGTCTCAGGGCGGCGGGTGGCCGGCCACACCATCGCACTGAACAGCCTCGATATCGCCAGCATCGGCGCTGGCGGTGGCTCGATCGCCCGCGTCGATGCCGGGGGAATCCTGCATGTCGGCCCGCAGAGCGCCGGCGCCGTGCCGGGCCCCGCCTGCTATGGGACGGGCGGTACGGCGGCAACGGTTACCGACGCCAACCTGGTGCTCGGTTATCTCGCGTCGAAGAGCCGCTTCACCGCTGCGCCGTCGAGCACGCTTGCGTCACCGATATGCGTGCGCACGACCTCGAAGCGCAGATCGGTCGTGAGCATGCCCCAGGCCGACAGCACGGCAGCGACGCGCGGCACGACAACGCGCGACAGGCCGAGCTGGCGGGCGATATCGGTCGCGTGCAGGCCCGCGGCGCCGCCAAAGGCGAGGAGCGCGAACTGCCGCGGATCGACGCCGCGGCGCACCGAAACAAGCCTCACCCCTTCGGCCATCGTCGTATTGACGACGCGGTGAATGCCGCGGGCCGCAGCCAGCCGATCGATCCTAAGCGCAGCCGCGATGTGGTCGACCGCCGTCTCGGCGGCGGATCGATCGAGCTTGCGGCTGCCGCCGAGAAAGCACGCCGGATCGAGATGGAAGCGGAGGGGCTGGCGCGACTGCGCGCTTCCCCCGGATCGGGGTCCGGGGCAGGGTTCGATGGCGCGGTGCGCACCGAGCGCTCCGTCGACATGCGCTATGGCGAACAGGTCTTCGAGATCACGGTCTCGCTCGGCGGCGTCGATTGGCGCGTTCCCGACCCGCTACCGCAGATCGTCGAGCGCTTTCATGCCCGGCACGACGAGCTCTACACTTATTCGATGCCCGACCAGGAAACGGTGCTCGTCAACGCGCGTGTTGCGGTCGCCGGCATTCTCTCGGCATTGCCGCAGGAGCCGACCCTGCCTGAGGGGCCGGCGACCGGTCCACGTTCCGAGCGGCGGATCTATCTCGACGACTGGGTCACCGCCCCGGTCTGGGATTTCGACGCGCTGGCGCCGGCGCAAAGGATTGCAGGCCCGGCGATCGTCGTATCGGCAATGACAACGATATTGCTCCGCCGCGGCGAGCACGCCATCGTCACCCGGCTCGGCTGGCTCGACATCGCGATCGGGAATAGCCCGTGCTCGTCCACAGAACGGCGGGGAGGCAGATGCCGGATACCGATGATGTGGCGCTCTGGTACGCGCTCTATCGCCACGCAATGAACTACTGGCACGAAGTAGATTTCAACGGTGGCGCCAGGGCACACGAATTTTACGTCAGAGACGGCCTTTTTGCTGTCGGCGACAATCGGTTCGAGGGGCACGACAAAATTCGCGCCTATTACGATTGGCGGCGACGCCGCGGCCATATCACCTCGCGGCACCTTCTCAACAATCTGCAAGTCCTCCCAGAGGACGAGCATCATGTGCGCCAGATCGGCGTACTCAGCCTCTACCGCGCCGACGGCCGCCCGCCGTTTCAGGGCGAAAGGCCGCCGATGCTGATCGCCGACATCATCGCGGATTGCGTGCGGGGTGAGGACGAGGTGTGGCGCTATCGGTCACACATCCTGCGGCCGCTGTTTGTCGGCAGGGACATCCCGCACTCGATCTCGATCGACCCGCAATTCTTGTCCAGGTCCAGGACGTAGGCATCGCAGAGGTCAGCCGCGCGGCCAGTCGCGCCGGATCGGGTCGCTGCCATCCCAGTCGACCGCCGCCTCACGCACCGCGTCGAAGATGCGGCGGCGTGTCGGGGTCAGCTCCGCCATCTCGATAACCGTGCCGGGGTGACCCTCGTTGCGGAAATACACAAAAGGTCCGCGCGGGGTCTCGCCGCGCTGGCCGATGGTCCAGCCATTCCTTACCGCCCGGTCGAGCAGCTCATGGTAATTCTCGGGCCAGCTCGACCAGTGTTGCAGGCCCTCGTGACCGGCGGCGAGAAATTCGCGGTACATCGTCGGCTTGTCGTCGCGCTGCTGGATCAGCTCGAGCTGCACGTCGCCGGAATTGGCCAGCGCGATCGTCAAGTGAATGTCGTCGTGGCGCTGGTCCTTGAACCAGAACGCGTCGAGCGGCAGCTTCTCCGCGATGAACCACGGGCCGATCCCGCAGACCGCGACCCAATGGCGCATCGCCTTGTCGATGTCGCGCACGACAAACCCCATCTGCCGCAGCGGCCCAAACAACCGGCTCATCGGCGTTCCTCCCTCTTTTGCTGAATGCGTGGGTCAAGCCGGCACTGTGGCCATCTCCGCGCCCCAGTGTGAAAGAAAGCCGGCACCCGAGAGGGTGCCGGCTGCGACTTCCGCGTGCTGAGGCGGTTTAGAAATCGTCCATGCCGTCCATGCCGCCGCCGTGCGGCATAGAGGGCATTGGCTTCTTCTCGGGCTTCTCGGCAACCATCGCCTCGGTGGTGACGAGCAGGCCAGCGACGGAGGCCGCGTTTTCGAGCGCCATCCGCACGACTTTGGTCGGGTCGATGATGCCCGCCTTCAGCATGTCGACATATTCGCCCGATTGGGCGTCGAAGCCCCAGTTGGGATCGTCGCGATCGAGCAGCTTGCCGACGACGATCGACCCGTCGGCGCCTGAGTTCTCGACAACTTGCCGGACCGGGGATTGCAACGCGCGCTTGACGATGTCGATGCCGACCTTCTGGTCGTTGTTCTCGGGTGTCAGCCCCTCGAGAGCCCGGGCGGCATAGAGGAGAGCCACGCCGCCACCGGCGACGATCCCCTCCTCGACCGCGGCGCGCGTCGCGTGCGTTGCGTCGTCGACGCGGTCCTTCCTTTCCTTCACCTCGATTTCGGTGGCGCCGCCGACCCGGATCACCGCGACACCGCCGGCGAGCTTCGCCAGCCGCTCTTGCAGTTTCTCGCGGTCATAGTCCGAGGTGGTCTCCTCGATCTGCTGCCGGATCTGCGTGCAGCGGCCTTGGATGTCGTCCTTCTTGCCGCCACCGTCGATGAGCGTCGTGTTTTCCTTCTCGACCCGGATCCGCTTGGA
>Ga0310910_10000285_pt1 | contig 25481 bp, 24 predicted proteins | sample GREbulkMGHF172_FD_203448 | JGI IMG/M metagenome (GOLD analysis project Ga0310910, IMG submission 203448) | Lab enrichment of tropical soil microbial communities from Luquillo Experimental Forest, Puerto Rico - GRE.bulkMG.HF172 | ecosystem: Environmental > Terrestrial > Soil > Tropical forest >... | reverse complement strand
CGAACAAAACGACGAGTGGCTGCTCCAATGCCGCTATATGCAGATCGAGGGTATGGCCGAACTTACACCGCCATCGGTCGACACCGATCTGGCAAAACTTCCACCCCTGGCGGCTTGACCGATGGCCGCCTCAAACTTCACTCCAATTTACACCCGCTTGACGGACGTGACCCAAGGAGGCAAAGACGAAGAGGCCGATCGAACCGGCAAACAACTGCCGGGCGCCATAGCGGCGCCGTAACCATCCGGTCAATGTGGCCATGACGGCAGAGGCGCACAAATAGCTCGTCATTACCCACGACCCGAGATCGACTCCGCCTCCGAGATTTTGCTCGAGTTGCGGCAACGCCACATTGGCGATCGTCGCGTCGAAAGCCTGCATGGCGGTCGCCGTGATTAATGCGACCGCCGCCTGCCGCCGGCCTGATCCCGATAGAATGGTTGCGTCCAAGGTCATCCGGTCCCCGGCTCACCGATCGCAGACCAAGCACGGACCCGAGCACGTCGCATCGTGAGAAGTGCAACGGCGCTTGCGCTCGAATGGTAGTGGCAGGGCACTGATCAGGTCGGAGTTTCGGCCACGAGTCTCGCGCGATCGAGATAATCGATGGACTTTTGTAGTAATAGACTAGTGCCCTTGAGCGAGCTCGTTGGCGGCTTCATATAACCCCCGTGGGTTCATAACCTGTTAACCGCCGGAAATTAACATCGGGACTCCCGGAAAATTGTCTGGGTTCATTACCGATATTTGCGAGGACCCGTGAAACGCCTAAGCATGTTGGTAACGGCCAAGGGAGAGTGGGTGTTCGAAGATAGTGCCGAGTTTCTTGCCGCGCTGGGCGATTCCAACCCAGATTACGATGCCGCCTCGTTCGCCGTGAAAAATCTCGGTTTCATCAAGTTTCAGATCTTGGACGACTCGATCATCGAGATAGAACTTCATCCCAGAAACGTCGAGCTGCCCGCCCTGCTCGCCGTACAGCAGCAATTGTTGTCATCCCGAGTCAACTTATTTCGTATAAAATATTTCGAGACTTCCTGGCGGTCGGAGATCACCTTTACGGCGGAGCGGGCGATATCACAGCTTGCCGAACTGTGTTCGCCGGTATTTGCACCACCACCGAGCCGACGCTTCCTTGCCGAGCCCAGAGACTTTTCGAAACTGGCGCAGGACCCGGATAATCCCTTTTCTCCGATGGTCCACAAATGGAGAATGTCTTTCGGCTTCTTCGATTCCACGGTCATCGCCTTCGCGATCAAGCAACAACTCCTGTCGCGCATGATGATCATCGCGGTGACGCCCCATCGTGCTGATCCGATTTTCCGGTTCATCGGCGATGGATTTCCGTGGACCGATCATGACTACAAAATGGGCACAATCGGCAGAAGGATCGAGGAACAGCCTGACAAGGAATATGGAGAATGGGTATCGGAGTTCTACAAGTTTTCGGCGCAGACAGGCCAACCGAGGTATGATTTTGTTACTGCAGAGATCCAGCGCTGGCCGGGCAAGTCAGAGAGCTACATTACTCATTATGAGCGATTGTTGTTACCTTGGAAAACACCCTCCGAAGAAATATTTGTCACGTTGTTGTCAAAAACGGTCGATGGCAAGCCGGCGGAACGATCGGACCACGGCTCTGACAATTCGGTCATCAAGAATTTCGCGAAATCTCATACGCCTCAGCGGCTGAGACCGTAGTCAACACGACTTCGAGATCACCCCACGGCGAGCCTCGGTTCGGTAGAAGAGGCTGTAACTGGCGTGCTTGTAACCGTAGCCCCAGGCGACCCCTTTATCGACGAGCACGGGCGCGACGAACGAGATCCCCCAATCGACCGGCCAGCGAGCTAGAGCATAGGCCCGGCCCAGTCGCGGGACCAGCTGCATTAACCGTTGCCCACGAAAATCGGGCCGTACCCACCCCGATCCACCGTAGAACACCACGCCAGTGATGGATTTCGCCGCTGCTGCGGTAATCTCGCAGCGTTGACCTTCATCGCGTCCCCCGTAAAACATCACGCGCGCTTCTTGTTCAAGACTGGTTTCGGGCCAGTAATAGACGCGGCCGGCCTGACTCAGAACGATCTCGCCATATTCATTCTCGCCCGAGATCCAATAGGAATTCTGCGGCGAAAGATCACAAAATTGGGGATTGAACATGTGAACGAGGCGAAACCAGTCGCCCTTTGCGACCCGCTGTTTGTTGAGGTAGGCCAATTCGCCGAAATCGTGTCTCAGACGCAGGCGAACACCGGCCCGCCGCGCCGCCTTGTCGCCCTCGAGCACGAATGTCGACAGCAGGCGGGCCGGACCGTGCTTGATCGTCAGCGCGTCGGGTAGGCGGAGGTTGTTGTCCGGGACGATGTTCGGATAGTTTTTAGTCATCACAGCTCCTCGAGACTGGCTGCCCATCGCAGCCTCTCCACTCTCTTAGAGTCGGCGCCGATATCTTGAGGTCTTCATCGGCTAATTGTTAACGATACCTGAAGAGTTCGTTGAGTTTTATCTGTTATTTATCTCCCGTCAATTCATTTCATGGTTAATATCTAAAATGTTTGAAACCAAAACGCATTTCATCCTCTTTGGATTTTTATTAAAAATTTAGAGAAAAGTCATCTGACACTTAATATGGAGTGACTACGATCCTCGATTAGCCTTATTCACGCTCTATCCTTATTGTCCCGCTGGTTAGATAAAGCCGACGAAATGACCAAGGTACAACCACGAGAAGAATTACGCCGTATATTCGCCACAGAGAGGACCTAAGTTTAATGTTTCACTCAATTCACGATTGTACTCCAAAGAGCCGGGGCCGGGATCGTTGCGCCGAGACCCGATACGCCGGATATTGGTGACCAGCGCGACCCAGCGAGTTGACCCTCAATGAGCAGCAGCAAGGACGATTTGAAGCGCGCGGTTTGCGAAGCGATCGACCGCCGCGCCGATGCGATCGTCGAACTCGGCGAGACGATCCTTCGCCACCCGGAAACCGGCTTCAACGAGGTAAAGACCGCGGCCCTCGTCGCCGAACGCATGCATGCTCTCGGGCTGGCGCCGCGCGCCGGCCTTGCGCTGACCGGTGTCAAGGGACGGCTCGCCGGCTCGGCGACGGGGCCGCGTCTCGCGGTCATCGGCGAGCTCGATAGTCTGCGGACGTCCGAGCACCCGCTCGCTGATCCGGCCACAGGGGCTGCACACAGCTGCGGCCACAACGCGCAGATTGCCGGAATGCTCGGCGCGGCGATCGGGCTGACGGAGGCCGAGATCGCCCGGCACCTCGGCGGCGAGATCATTTTCTTTGCCGTGCCGGCCGAGGAGTTCATCGATGTCGAGGAGCGCGCGGGCCGCGTCGCCACAGGCGACATCGAATTCATGCTCGGCAAGCCCGAGCTCGTCGCCAAGGGCCATTTCGACGACGTCGACATGGCCATGATGATCCATACCGGTTCGCGCGGCGGCGCCAGGGCGCGGGCCTTTCTCGCGGAATCCTCGAACGGCGCGCTGATCAAGCGCATCCGCTTTCTCGGCAAGGCCGCCCATGCCGGCAGCCTGCCGCAACTCGGCGTCAATGCCCTCAATGCGGCAATGATCGCGATGAATGCGATTGCCGCTCAGCGCGAGACCTTCTGGGAGAAGGACACGATCCGCATCCACCCGATCATCACCAAGGGCGGCGATGCGGTCAGCGTCGTGCCGTCGGAGGTCAGAATGGAGACCTTTGTGCGCGGCGGCTCGCTCGAAGCGATCATCGACGCGAACAAAAAGGTCGACCGCTGCCTGCGCGCCGGCGCGATGGCGATGGGCGCCGACGTAGAAATCCACACCATCCCCGGCTATCTGCCCCAGCGCAACGACCCGAGATTGGGAGAGATCTTCGGGGCCAATGTGGCGGTGCTGTTCGGCCCGGGTCAGTTCCATGTTGGCGGCCATCGCACCGGGTCGACCGATATGGGAGACCTCGCCCATTTGATGCCGGTGATCCACCCCTATCTGGTCGCCGCTGAGGGTAGAGCGCACGGCGCCGACTGGCGGATCGACGAGCCCCAGCACGGCTATGTCACTCCGGCCAAGCTGCTGGCGATGACCGCGATCGACCTACTCTACGGAGACGCCGCTCCGGCAAAGGACATCCTTGCCCATTTCGAGCCGGCGATGACCAAAGAAGCCTATCTGACCTTCCAACGTGGACTATTCCGCAAGGAAAGCTATGCTTACGGCGATGGCTGATGCGCCCGGCGCGGCCGCATCAAGCCGTCGAAGGGGCGCCAAGCCCTGCAAGAAGCTGCCGGGTGTGCGGCGGCGGTTTACTTTTTCTGCATTCCGAAGAAAAATCTTCGCCTGACTGGAATGTCGAGAGGTGCGACGAGTTTAACAGTCAGGATCAAATGCCCGCGTCCCGTCGGCGAGGGCAACCGTGCAACAGCAGTTCGGAGGTGTGGAGATGCCTTTCGACGGTATAGACGCTTTCGACAATCACCCCCTCGCCAAGCTCGGCGCGGTAGAGCGCCTGCTCGCCACTGAGCAGCAGTGGTGCAAGGGCAGATTACGCGATGCTCATGGACGCCACTGCCTGGTCGGAGCCATCGAGGCCGTGGGGGGACGCCAGGTCCTGCAAAAAGTCGTCCTGCAAGCCGCTCGCGAGGTCAGCGGCAAGCGGTATTGGCGGATCGAATTCTTTAACGATGATCCGCGCACCACGCATGGCGACCTGCTGCAAGTTCTGCACCGCGCGCGGGAAAACCTGATCACCGGGATGATCAGCGAGTACGATCGGTTGCCGCGATATCAGAGATGGATGCGGGCGTTGCACATGCGCTTCTCACGGCGAGGCTGCGGCAGTAGCCCTGTCATGGTTTCGGCCGGACCGGCGACCTCATGTCACGAAACCGAATCCGGTCTTTTTGTCGGACAAGACGTGCAAAAGGACCGTGTCGCGGTGCTGGAGCTACAAGTATAGGCGGTAATTCCCGGCGCTTTTCGCGCCGGCGGATTTAGGTCACAGCTGCGCGCTCGTCGGCAGCGAGGGGTAGCGAGAATGCGTAGCTTATGGTCGGATGCGGATGCCGAAGGCATGGTCGAGCGCTATGCCGGGAAGGGCGTCGAGCGCGATTTAGCGCTGCGTGTTTACACTTCCCGCTTGCTCGGGCGCGAACCCAAGCTGGTGTTGCACGGCGGCGGCAATACCTCGGTCAAGATGATTATGAAAGATCTCCTCGACGAGGAGGTCGAAGTGCTCTGCGTCAAGGGCAGCGGATGGGATATGGCGGCAATCGAGCCGGCCGGGCTTCCCGCGGTCCGCCTTGCACCGCTGCGCAAACTGCGCGGCCGGCCAGCGCTTGCCGATGAGGAAATGGTGCGTGTGCAGCGCGCCAACCTGCTCGATCCCAGCTCTCCGAACCCGTCAGTCGAGACGCTGTTGCACGCCTTTCTGCCGCACAAATACATCGATCATACGCATTCGACGGCGCTGCTGAGCCTCACCGACCAGCCCGACGGGGCGGCCCGCTGCGCCGATCTCTACGGCCGCCGACTGGGTCTCGTGCCTTACATCATGCCCGGGTTCTTGCTCGCCAAGAAAGCTCACGACGTGTTCGAGGCGGATCCGGCCGTCGAGGGGCTCGTGCTGCTGAAGCACGGCGTCTTTACTTTCGGGGGTACGGCGCAAGAGGCCTATGAGCGCATGATTGCCGCCGTCTCGCTTGCCGAAGACCAGCTGGCGCGCGGGCGCAAATCGGTCTTCCTCCCGGCTGGCCTCCCGAGTAGCGTCGCGCCCGCGGCCGAGGTGGCCCCGATCCTGCGCGGCGCCTGTGCCATTGCCAATCCCGAGGGCTCCGATCACTATCGCCGCCTTATCCTAGAGTTCCGCTCTAGCCCGGCAGTGCTCGATTATGTAAACGGCGCCGAACTCAAGCGTTATAGCCAGGCCGGGGTCGCCACGCCTGATCACACGATCCGCACCAAGAACTACCCGCTGATCGTGTCTGCACCCGAACCGGACCGGCTCGATGCGTTCAAGCGGGAAGCGCGTGCGGAGGTCGGCCGTTTTATCGCCGAGTACCACGCTTACTTTGCCCGTCACAATGCGCGCCAGGAGGTGCCCAAACGCGAACTCGACCCGATGCCGCGCGTGATCCTGGTGCCAGGGCTGGGACTGTTCGGGCTCGGGCGCAGCGCGAACGATGCTCGCATCGCCGCCGATATCGCCGAGTCGACGATCGAGACGGTAACCGACGCCGAAGCAGTCGGTCGTTTCGAGTCGATCAGCGAGGCTGACCTCTTCGATATCGAGTATTGGTCGCTGGAGCAAGCAAAGCTCGGGCAAATGGGCGAAAAGGCGCTCGCCGGCCAGGTTGTCGTCATCACCGGAGGCGGCGGCACGATCGGCTTTGCCACCGCGCGGGCAATGAGCGGCGCCGGTGCAGAAGTGGCGCTCCTCGACCTTGATGCGGAGGGCGTCCTCGGTGCCGCGAAGAAACTCGGCGGAGCGGCGCTCGCGGTCAAATGCGATGTCACCGACCGCGCCGCGGTGCGTCGTGCTTTCGACCGCGTGGCCGAGCATTTCGGCGGCGTCGACATCGTTGTCTCGAATGCCGGTGCGGCCGCGCAAGGTCGTATCGGCGAGCTTGAAGACGAGGTGCTGCGGCAAAGTTTCGAGCTCAATTTTTTCGCCCACCAGACGGTCGCGCAAAACGCGGTGCGCCTCATGCTAGCGCAAGGGACCGGCGGGTGCCTCTTGTTCAATGTGTCGAAGCAGGCGATCAACCCCGGCCCCCGCGCCGGGCCTTACGGTCTGCCCAAGGCTGCGACTTTGTTCCTCGTCAGGCAATATGCCCTCGAATACGGCGCCGACGGTATCCGCGCCAACGCGGTCAATGCCGACGGCATCCGCAGCGGGCTTCTAACACCGCAATTCATCGAACAGCGCGCGGCCGCTTACGGTATGACCGCCGACCAATACATGTCACGCAATCTGCTCGGCCGCGAGGTCACGGCCGAAGACGTTGCGCAGGCCTTCCTGCATCATGCGGTGGCGCTCAAAACGACCGCCGATGTCACCACCGTCGACGGCGGCAACATCGCTGCCGCTTTGCGCTGACCCTCGACAAGGAGCCGGCATTTATGGAGCAAAACCCGTTCGGCCGGCTTTGGCCGGTATCGGCGTTGACATTGGGTGGCGGCGGCATCGGCATGGTGTGGGGTGAAACGACGTTCGAGGAATGCGTCGCGACCGTGCATGCGGCCATAGCCGCCGGGATCAATCTGATCGATCTGGCGCCCCGCTACGGCGAGGGCACCGCGGAGCGGGTTGTTGGTGAAGCCTTTGACGGCCGACTGCCGGCGGGCGTGAGGGTCACGAGCAAATGCGGTCTCGGGAACCCATTACCCGCGCAAATAGAGGCTATTTTAAGGGAATCAATCGAAGGCAGCCTCAAGCGTTTGCGGTTGTCGCGGCTCGATCTCTTTTTTCTACATTCGAACGTGGTCCCTGATGCGGACCACATCGCGCGCTGGCCCGACGCTGCCAGCCGCATGACCCCCTACGCGATCTTTGTAGAGCATGTCCGTCCGCTGTTCGAGCGGTTCGTTGCCGAGGGTCTGATCGGTGCTTGGGGCCTGACCGGCATCGGCCACCCGGACACGATCATCAGACTGTTGGGCGAGCGGCCGGCCCCGGCGGCAGTGCAATGCATCGCCAATCTGCTCGATTCACCGGGTGGACTTAAGTTTTTCGACGGACCCGCAAAACCGCGCGCCATCATGGCGGCCGCGCACGCGAACGGAGTCGGGGTGATGGGCATCCGCGCAGTGCAGGCCGGCGCGCTGACGAGCTCGATCGACCGGCCGCTCCCCGCCGACCACCCCGATATGCGCGATTACGCGCGTGCCGCCGGCTTCCGGCGGCTCGCCGAAGAGTTGGGCAGCACTCCCGCCGCGCTGGCGCATCGCTACGCGCTGTCGCTCGACATCGATACGCTCGTCCTCGGCGTCAAGAACCGGCGGGAGCTTGCCGAATGTGTTGCGGCGGCCGAGGCCGGGGCGCTGCCGCGTGAGCTGGTTGCCCGACGCGGCGGCGCGCGAGTAGCGGCGAGAGAGAGTGAGCCGTTATCCGGCGGTCATCGCGCGAATGAAGGAACCCGCCTCTTCGATTGCTCGCCGACCGGCACTCAGCTCGGGATGAAAGAGGTGCCACACATGGATCATCTCCGGCCAGATCTGTAAATCCACGCGCACATCGGCCGTACCGGCCGCCTTGGCCAGGCGGATGGCGTCATCGAGTAGCGTTTCCGCGGCACCGACTTGGATCAGCAACGGCGCAAGACCGGTGAGATCGGCATAGATCGGTGCCGCCAAGGGGGAGCGCGGGTCGGCGCCGTTCAAATACATGCGCGCCATGTCGAGAATACTCGCCTTTTGCACTGTCGGGTCGGCGGCGGCTTTGGTCGACATCGTCTCGCCGATAGCTTCCAGGTCGACCCAAGGCGAGATGCACCAACCGCAGCCCGGCTGCGGCAGCCCCAGGTCGCGGATCGCGATCATCGCCGAGACCACGAGACCTCCGCCGGCGCTTTCGCCGGCAAACGCAATGCGTCCGGGCTTATACCCGCGGGACAACAGGAAGCGATAGGCCGAGACGCGAATCCCGATCCGCTTGCGGGGTCGAGGTCCACTCCGCGCGAACCCCGTTCGCGTTCACCGGCTCGACGGCAACGTCCGGCGCGAGATCATATTGGAGGCCGCGCGCGTCGATGTCCTTGCGGCGCTGTCTGTAGTCGTCCGAACGCGGCCTGCTGGCCAATTTCGCGCGTAACGCCGCAATCTCGGGATCGCCCATTTGCATCTCCTAAATCCGCCTCCGATCCGGGATGAGATATCGCTCGATAGCAGCGAAGAATGACTCGGCACCACGCTGGGGGTGGACGGCTACAGCGAGGCGCGCGCATCGGCCTTTCCGGGCAGGCGCGCCATTGGAGTTAGGGAACCAAACGCGGTCACTGCGCACAGACCCGCGGAGGCAATCACGGCTGCGAGCACGATCGGGTTGCCGCTGGCACCGAGCGAAAGGGCGGCGGTCGCGGCCGCGGCGCCAGTCATCTGAATAAAGCTCATCAGGCCGGAGGCGGCGCCGACGATGCCAACCCTGACCCCGAGACTGCCGGCAATGGCGTTGGGCGTGATCAGACCGCTGCCGCAGCAGATCAGGATCATCGGTCCGACGATTGTGTAAGCGTTCACGACGTGCAGCGAGGCGAGGGTGACCATGACAAGGCCGGAGGGGACGAGCACCGCACTCCCGGCCGCGATGAGACCGTCGATGCCAAGCCGCGATGTCAGTCGGGTGGAGAGGAGACTGCCGACGAGGAAACCGATCGGCGGCAGCGAGGCATAGTACCCGTAATCCTCGGGAGGAATCCCGAAGCCGTTGATCAGTACCGCCGGAGCACCGGCAACGAAAATATGAAACCCGGCGTGGGCGCCGGTGGCGGTCAGTGCATACGCCAGAAAGCGACGGGTTCCAATCAGAGTTCGATAACTGGCGATGATGGTTCTGGCGAGCTGCGCCCGGCGAGGCGAGCGAGAAGGGTCCGGGAGGCGTGTCTCCGGCAAATGGCGGAAAACGAGTACCAAAGTCACGGCGGTTATGATCGCGACCGCCGCAAAATTAGCTCGCCAACCGAACCACGCCTGCAGATAGCCCCCTGGGATCGGCGCGAAGGCTTGTAACAGAGTCACTACGACCGAAAGCCCGGCAATGATCTGAGCGGCACCGCCCTCGCCGTAAAGGTCGCGTATTACGGCGCGGCCGACAACCATCCCCGCGGATAAACCGACCCCCTGCAAAATCCGCGCGGCGATGAGCAACTCGATCGTCGGGCTTAAAATGGCAGCAATACTCCCGAGCGCGCTCAGCGCGACGCCGAAGATCATCACTCGTCTGCGCCCGTATCGATCCGATACCGGCCCGACAACCAACATGCTGATCGCGAAAGCCAGTAGATAGCCAACGAAGGTGAACTGGACGCGGGTAACGGTCGTATCGAGCCCGGCTGCGATTGCCGGTAGCGATGGGACATAGATCGTTGAGGCGATCTGACCGAGCGATGAGGCTAAGGTCAGCGTCAGCAGCAGGGCGGGGCGACTCGCACTCGAAACCCCCTCGGCTCGGCGTGTCGCTGTGCGAAATGACTTAAACACGACCGCTCCTCTTTTTGGACGAGTGTCTCCCCGCGAGCAATCCTCCGATCGGACAGAGGCTATAACTTTGGTCCGTCATGATGTTTTTAGAGCAACCCTAGACAGGGGGTCAGGATCTTCGCAGGCAATCGTGCCGATGAGAAGTACCAGAATAATCGCGCGCGGGCTCCTGCCCTGGGGGTTTCGCGGCGCTCAATTGACGCTTTTTTGACGGGCCTCCTATTAACCTTATTTTCCGGGACGGAAGTACACCGCGCCCAGCAGATCTAAGGGGTTCCCGCACGGCTCGCCGCCTCCCAAGCCGAGAAGAGCATTTAATGATCATCCGCAACTTCGGTATAGTTAACAGCCGCGAAGCAAAAATCTACTCCGCAACTGTATCCTGGGAGGACCGGGAACTTCCAGATCGGGAGCTCATCTTCGAGATCCGCGATGAGGCGCCCGCGCATTCGGCGCAGGCCGAGCCGTGCGCGGACGCTTTTTTGGCGGCGTGCTTCCCTCTTGCTGCAGTCCACGGGGAAGCCAGGATTCGAATCCACGGTCAGCCCTGCCCGCTGTTGATAGAGGGCCTATACAACGCCCACGCTTGGTGGACGAGCTGGGGCGGAATGCCGTCCCCGATGCCACTGATCGAGACGTTCCCGCGGGCAGGCTGCGTTGTACCAGCTGGTCCACGGCGGGGTGTCGCCTTCCTGTCGGGAGGCGTCGACGGCCTTCACATGCTAATGCACAACCGTTCCCGTTATCGCTCAGGCGATCCCGCTTACATCAGAGAGGTATTGTTCATCCAAGGGTTTGACATTGGCAAGCGTGCTCGCGACCCCGAGAACGCACGCTATGAGATGGTTTCGCGGCGATTAGAACCGGTGGTCGCGGAATGTGGCCTCCGGCTAATTAAGTGCCGGTCGAACCTGCGTCACCTGCCATCGAAGCCTGATTTCTGGGAGGAGCGGCACTGTGGTGCAGCGTTAGGTGCGGTCGGCCATGCGGCAGTGGTTGGATCGGCTTTTCTATTCGTCGGAGCCTCATATCCGATAAGCGACGCTGTACCTTGGGGATCGCATCCCGCAGTTGACAGCCTTTTTTCAACCCAGCGTTTGACAATCATTCATGACGGAGCGCGTTTTTCTCGATTTCAGAAGGTGCGTGATCTGGCAAGCTGGCCAACAGCAATGGCCGTCCTACGGGTCTGCCCAGCAAGCATAGGGTTGCGGCCTAATTGTCGAGAGTGCGAGAAATGCTTGCGAACGCGACTCGAGTTACTGGCGGCCGGGATCGACGAAACTGAGGCTTTGGGACCAAGCCTTGTACCGGCCGAGTTATGGCATGAGGCCGTGTCTGGGCCGCTCGGCGGTCGTCTCGCGTTTTACAAGGAGCTGATCGAGCCTCTAAGGGCCCGCGGCTACGACGAGCTGTGCCGGGTCCTGGAAAGAAAGATCGCGGCTTCGGGGGAACAGGCTCGGGGAGCCGGCGGACAATGACGCGGCTTATGCGATAAAACGATCTTGCCGACTGCAAAGACTCAGTCCACCCTACCTAAGGTTAGAGTGCCGATAGACTGCACGTTCGATCGACGCTGCGGCGTCGCGATCACCGCACGGTGGCGTAATTTGGGGCAGCAACGATGACATTGTCGATCCGCATTTTAGGGCCTCTAGTGATCGAGAGCGATAACTGCCGACTTGGGAAGGTTCCCAAGAAGGCGCGCGCGCTGCTCGCGTTTCTGGCGGCACAGCGCGGCCAAACCGTCAGCCGCGAGCGGCTGGCGGACCTGCTGTGGCCCTACCAAGGGTCGGAACAAGCGCGCCACAGCTTGCGCAACTGCCTTTTGGAGCTGCGCAAGGCGCTGGGCCGCAGTGCCACGGAGCATCTGGTCGCCGATTTCGCCAATTGTCGACTGCAGAGCATTGTTGCCGACCTGGAGAATTTCGAACGCTTGTCGCGTTCGCAGCATCGGCCTGACCTCGAGGTCGCTGCCGATTTGTACCGAGGCGAATTCCTCGCCGATTTCGATATAAACTCGGAACCATTCCAGGAATGGTTGACCGGTGAGCGCGATCGCACGCTCGGCCTGATTTGCGAGGTCCTGCAGCGGTTGAGCACGCAGCAGGATGCCGCCGGTGAGCGCGAGGCAGCCATTCAGTCCGGACGCCGGCTCGTGGTGCTCGATCCGCTTTCCGAGTTTGGTCAGCGGGCGCTAATGCGCGCCTATGCGCGCGCCGGGCGGCGCGGCGAAGCGCTGCGGCAATATAAGAGCTGCGCCGAGACGCTGAAGCGTGAGCTCGGGGTCGCGCCCGACGCCGAGACGCAAGCGCTCGCTAGCGAGATAGCGCGGTCGGGCGGCGTGCGCGGAAACGACTTGCTGAATGATGCAGCGGATGATCGCAACCTTGGCGCGCCTCTAGCGCCGACGAGTGCGCCGGAACGCCGCGTCTCGGCGCGACCCGACGCGTCGCCGAGCGAAGGCGCCGGGAAGCCAGGCTGGCCGTGTCTGTTGCCGAACATTGCTGTGGCAGTAGCTCCGGTGCGCAACTTAACTGGAGATCCCGCTCAGAACTATCTGGTTGAGGCGTTTACCGACGACCTCGTCACCGACCTGCTACGGCACGGCCGCGGGATTTCTCTCAAACCTTTGGAAGACGAGCGCGGCACACTGAGCAACGGTAATCGGTCGGCCGAACGTGTTTTCGATTACGTTGTCACCGGCAGCGCTCAGACCAGTACTTCCGGGTTGCTGCGCGTCAACATGCGGATCACCGACGCGGCGACGTCCGAGTTTCTCTGGGCCGGGCGGCATGAATTCAAACCGGAAGACCTCGCTCCAGTCCAGACGAGGATCACCCGGCGAATTTCTCGAGAGCTTCACGTCTTGTTGCTGCAGGCTGCCAGCCGCCGTGCTTTGATTGAATCAGGAGCGGGTCTCGGAATAGCCGAATGTCTCACCGAGGCCTCAAATGCCCTCAAGGGGAAATACGCGCCTGAACTGTCGGCCGAGGCGCAGAGGTGGTACCTTGCCGCACTCGGCCATGAACCGCGCAGTGTCGAGGCTCTAGTCGGGGTCGCTCTAACCTGCCAGCAACTGGTCAGCAACCCGTGGTGGGGAGATCCGCGGGCCGTGTCGGCGGCGTCAGATCTCGGGCGTGAGGCAGCGGCGGTAGCGCTCGACCTTGCACCCGGGCATGCATTTGCTAAATGCATTCAAGGCATGTTGTATTCTGCAGCAGGACAGCTGGAGTTGGCGGCGCGCGCATTCGACCAGGCGCTCGGAATGGATCAAGCGCTCGCGCCAGCACATGGGTTCGCCGGATATAATGCAGCCTTTCTCGGCCGCGCCGAGGAGACGTGGCCGGCGATTGAAAAAGCCATGCGGTTCGATCAAACGGACCGTCGACAATGTTTATGGTTCTTTTATGGCGGATTTGCCGAGCTGCTGCTTGGCCGCACTGAGCAGGCGATCGCGCTGCTGCAGAAGTGTTTGGAACGGAATCCCAGCTACGGAGCCGCGCAACTTTTTCTGATGGCTGCGCTGTCTCTGGTCGGCCGTCACACTGAAGCGGCCGAGACGGCCGCGTCATTCCGCAAGCAATATCCGGACTATCGCACGACCACATTCGAGCAGCTCTGGCTGTCGCGTTCGGGCTCTTCTGCTTATCGTGCGCAAATTCATCCCCTGTTCGAGAAAATTCGCGGTCTCGGCGTCGCGAATTGAGGGTTCGGGCCATGAGCCATCGCCCCGCCCGGCCCGCGGCCGAAAATACCGGTGGGATGAGACACAAGCGAGTGGCACTCTCGGTGCCGATCGCTGAGGGCGCAGCAGGCCGTTGGCGCTGTCTCCAGTCGAGTATGGCGGTGGCTGTCGCACCGTTGCGCAATCTGACTGGCGATGCCGACCAGCAGCGGCTCACCGACGCCTTCACAGACGATCTTCTCACTGAGCTTGTCGAACATGGTCGAGGATTTTCGCTCCAGCGGCTCACAGGCAATCCAACTACTTTTTGCGGCAACGACGAAACGGCGGAGCCCGAATTCAAATACCTTGTCACCGGCAGCGCTCAGCGAGGTGAGCCCGGGATGTTGCGCGTCAACGTCCGGATCATCGAGACCGCAACCTCGCAGTATCTGTGGGCGCGTCGCTACGAACTGAGCCTGAGCGAACCGGCCCCGGTTCAGACGAGGATCGTCCGGCGAATCTCCCAACAGCTGCACGTCCTGCTTCTGCAACAGGAAATTGATCGCGCCTGTCTCGGATCGGGTTCAGAACCCGAGCTCTACGAGTGTCTTTCCAGCGCGGCAAGTGCGCTGGAGGGAGAGTTGCGGCAGGACCACACGGCCGAGGCGCAGCGATGGTTTCTCGCTGCGCTAGCCGATGACCCTCGCAGCGTCGAAGCGCTTGCCGGCTTGGCACGAACCTGCCAGGAGCTGGTCAGCAATCCATGGTGGGGTGATTCCGCGGCAGCAGCGGTAGCAGCCGATCTCGGACGCGAGGTGGTCGCGATCGCGTTGAACCTTGCGCCGGGGGCGGCTGATGCACACTGCATTCAGGGCATGCTGTACTCGGCGGCTGGTCAGTTGGACGACGCAGCTCGTGCCTTTGAGCGGGCGCTGTCGTTGGATCGGGAATTAGCCATCGCGCATGGTTTTGCCGGGTACAACGCGGCCTTTCGCGGCAACGCCGGCGATACATTGCCGGCGATCGAGAGGGGCCATGCGGCTCAACCGCACCGATCGCCGTCACAGCATCTGGTTCTTTTTCGGCGGATTTGCCGAGCTGCTCGTCGGCCGGACCGAAGCGGCCGTCGCGCTGCTCGAGAAATCCCTGGAACGCAACCGCAGCTATGGAAGCGCGCAACTGTTCCTGATGGCGGCACTGTCGCTGAGCGGGCGGCGCGACGAGGCCGCCAAGGTCGCCGCATCCTTCCAGGCGCAATACCCCAACTGCCCCGCTGGCGCCGTCGAGCAACTCTGGTTTTCGCGGTCGGCCTCTGCTACCTATCGTGCTCAAATCCTGCCGGTCTTTGGAAGCATCCGCGAACTCGGGGTGGCGGTCTGATCTGGTACCGGCGGGTCCGCCGCCGCCTGGCGCCAAGCGGTTTCAGGGCACTTTTCCAATAATCGATTAAAATAATCAGAAAAGGCGTTTTTCTGACGCCGGCTCGGACAACGCATTGACTGCAATGCGGTTAATCTCCACGGCGGCTGAGTAGCTATTGTGATCGCTTTCGGCGTCGCACTGCACACGGCCTGCCCCTGGAGGAGGTTGTAAAAATGTTTCGTTTGATCAAAGGCTACCGCAGTGATGAGTGCGGCGCCAGCGCTACCGAATATGCCATGCTTATCGTCTTCGTTGCTCTCGCCATTGCGGTCGGCGCGCAGACGCTCGGCAATGATCTCACCACTCTATTCCAGAACGTCGGTCAGACCCTCACGGGCGTCACCATTCCCACTCCGTAGACACCGCTGCCGAGGCGGGCCAGCAACGAGGTGTCCGTTTCCGGCCCCCCGGTTCCGCATAACTCGGTTGGAGTGCGCGATGCATTGGACGGTGCTGGTCGCAGCAGTCGGAGTTCTTGCCGTCATCGCTTATGGCGATGTACGTTTACGGCGGATACCCAATGGGCTCTGCTCGGTAATCGCCGTGCTCGGTCTGGTCCACATCGCGTCCGCTCGAGATGCGCTCGCCGCCAGTTATACGCTTCTTGCTACCGCCGGCACATTCGCTGTCACATTTCTGCTGTTCTGGCGAGGCACCATCGGCGGTGGTGACGCGAAACTGATCACTGCAATGGCGCTGCTGATCGGTCACCAGAACCTGCTTGCGTTTTTCTTTCTGACGAGTCTGTGCGGCGGCGTGCTCGGACTTGCGGCGCTCGCCCGAGACAAGCTCGGCCCGCGGCTGGGGCACCTCAGGTTCGCCTCCAATGGCCGCCTGCTTCGCGAGTGCGTCCCGCCTGCACCCGTAACATCGACGGTGCCGTATGGCCTTGCAATCGCTGCCGCCGGCGTAATCACACTGATAACTGCGAAGTGAAGGGACATCCGTGCCGGCCAAAACAATTCTCTCCCTGCTGTTCCTGACCGCGCTTTGCGTTGTCGCTGTGCTTGGTTTTCGTGCGCTGCCGCACAGATTGGACGGCGCGGCGGCAGCGAAGGTTGAAATGCTGGTTGCGGCGACGGCCCTGCCGGCAGGGACATTGTTGAGAGCGAAAGACGTCGGTTGGCGGCCGATCGCCGGTACTGCGGAGCCGGATCAGTTCGTGCGGCCTATTCCTGGTCCCAATCCTGGCGCGGCGATCGACCAGCAGGGGCCTGCGGCAGTATCCGGCGCAGCGCTGCGCAATCCCTTGAACGCGTTCAAGCCGATCACTCGCGGCGCCATCGTCAGGCCCGGGGATGGCGATTTTCTGCAGGTCGTGCTCTCGCCTCGGACGCGAGCGATCGCGATCCCGGTGACTACCGGTGGTGCCAGTACCGTCATCCTGTCTCCCGGTGACCGCGTCGACCTGATGCTGACGCAGACATTTAAGAACGACCCCCTGCCGGCGCGTCGTTCGGTAGGGGAGACGGTGGTCGAGAACCTGCGCGTACTGGCGATCGATCCACTCGATGCCAAGGCCGCGCCTGGAGGGAACGGCTTCGGCCGAACGGTGACATTGGAAGTGACACCGGAGCAGGCCGAAGAGATCAATGTGGCAAGCGAGCTCGGCAAGCTTTCGCTGACATTGCGCAGTCTCAACACTAACGATGGGACCGTGGCCGCGGTAATCGGTGTCGACAAGGCAGCGGGGATCAAGCCGATTTGGGCTGGCGATGTCTCGGCTGCCTTGGGCAAGTCAATACCCCCGAACCAGGTGATCCCGGCTGAACTTCCGCAGGTCGAGGTCATTCACGGGACCAAAATTGGGTCGGTCAAGCCTTAGTTATGATCGCCGCGAACTCACTTCCCTGGATCCGGCGAACCCTCCTGCCGATTGGGCCCGTCTTCCGAAGCGCGGCTCAATGAGTTCAGTTCAATTCCTGAAGAGCTCTCTTCAGAGCCCTGGGCTAATCGAAAGCGCAGCCAGAGCACCAAGAGGGCGAGTGCCGCTCATGGCGTTCGTGCGAGATGCAGAAACCGAAGCATCGCTCAACTCATGCCTGTCTCATCTCTCACTTCCCAATGCCGCTATCAGACGCGGCGGCATTATTCGAGCAATTCAATATCTAGGTGTTGAACGCTCGCCCGAAACGATCGTCGCCGACATCAGCGGAATCGAGATGCCGGCTTCGCGGGTGTATGACCTCGTCGAGCTTTGCGAACCCGGTGTAACTGTCATCGTCGTCGGTGACCGTAACGACATCGGCCTCTATCGCGACCTCGTACACGCCGGCGCCGGAGAATACATCGTCAAGCCGCTGACCGCGCAGCTGCTTGCGAATGCGTTGTCTGCGCTGCCCCAGAGGGCCGACGGAAGCCCGATCAGCCGGAAACTCGGCAGGCTCGTCGGCGTCGTCGGTGCGCGCGGCGGGGTCGGCACGACGACGCTCGCGATCCACCTAGCATCGTATCTCGCCGATCGTCAGAACCGCAGGGTCATACTCCTCGACCTCGATCTGCATACCGGGGACTGCGCGCTTACCCTAAACCTAAAACCGACACCGGGACTGCGCGAAGCACTTGCCAATCCGCAACGCATCGACAGCGTCTTTCTCGAGCGCACCGTAGTCGCTCACGGCGAGCGGCTGTTCGTGTTGAGCGCCGAGGAACCGCTCCGCGCTGACGCTGAGTTCACGGCCGACGCAGTTGGAACGCTCGTCGCCGTACTGCGTACCCAGTTCCATTACATTATCGCCGATGTACCGCGGATCCCCACTGCGAGCCGCCAGGTGCTTGATATTGCCGATGTCCGGGTGATCGTCGCCGACCAGACGCTGCGCTCGGTGCGCGATACGGTGCGACTGCGCGATGCGCTCGGCGAGCGCGAGGGCAAGCGGCGCAATTTTCTCGTCATCAATCGCAGCGGCGAAGGCGGCCCTGGTGCAATGACCTTGGAGGAGATGGGCAGGGTCAGGCTGCACCCCGATTTTGTAATCCCGTTCCGACCGAGGCTTTTTACCGCACCGGGTGTTGCGAGACGCGGCGCATTCACCGAGGCGGTTTCGGCTCTGGCGGCAGAAATTTCGGGGCGAACGCCAGAGCGAAAGCCATGGTGGAGGCGCTTCTGATGAGTTCGACCGGCTTTGGACCCCACCTGCCCGAGCTCCGTCGTCCGGGTCTTGTCCTTGTCCCTGACCTTACTGAGGAATCCTCTCCTCCCCGCTCCGATCTGGCCTTGCCCGGCACGTTGAGAGAGCGAATCCGCACGGCGGTGATGTCGCGGATCGATCCCACCGTGGCCGGTCGCATCCCGCGCGCCATTTTGCGCGTCGAAATCGCAAATCTGGTCAGCGAAATCGCGACAGAAGAGCGGGTCCAGCTCAATAAACTGGAGGAAATGGCGCTTGCCGCCGATCTCAGCGACGACATGGTCGGGCTCGGTCCACTGGAACCGTTGCTCGCCGACGATGCGATCACGGACATATTGGCCAACGGCCCGTTCGACATCTATGTCGAGCGCAACGGTAAACTGGAAAAGACTGCTGCGCGTTTTCGCGATGGCCCGCATCTAGCCAATATCGCCCAGCGCATTGCGACGGCGGTCGGGCGCCGCATCGACGAAGCGAGCCCAATGGTCGACGCGCGGCTCGCCAACGGCAGTCGCGTCAACATCGTTTTGCCGCCGCTGGTACTCAACGGCGGCACCATCTCGATCCGGAAGTTTCCGGCATCCAGCCTGACCCTCGAGACGATGGTGCGGCAAGAGAACTTGTCGCACGAGATGGCGCGTGTATTGCAGATTGCCGCCCGCTCGCGCATCAACATTCTGATCTCCGGCGGCACCGGTTCCGGCAAGACGACATTGCTCAACGCGGTCTCGCAATACATCGACCGCCGCGAGCGTGTGATCACGGTTGAAGATGCCGTCGAGCTGCGCCTTCAGCAACCACACGTCGTGCAGATGGAAACGCGTCCGCCCAACATCGAGGGCGTCGGCCAGGTCGGCCAGCGCGAGCTCGTTCGCAATGCGCTGCGCATGCGCCCGGACCGCATCATCGTCGGCGAAGTGCGCGGTCCCGAGGCCTTCGACATGCTGCAGGCAATGAATACAGGGCACGACGGTTCGATGTCGACGGTTCACGCCAATTCGCCGCGCGACGCGCTCTACCGCATCGAAAACATGGTGATGATGGCGAACCTCAGTCTGCCGCTCAAGGCGATCCGCATGCACATCGCCAGCGCCCTCAATCTCATCGTGCACATCGAGCGCATGCGGGACGGGATCCGGCGAGTGCAGAGTGTAGTGGAGATCGCAGGTATCGAGGGTGAAATCATCTCGGCCCGCGAGCTCTTTGCCTTTCACTACCGAGGCGAGCGGCACGACGGTCGCATCGAGGGCATCTTCGAGCCCACCCGAATGCGCCCTGATTTCGTAGTCCGCGCTGCGCGCTACGGGCTCGATAAAGAGCTGCTCGACGCGCTAGGCATAACAGGTGCCTGAATGCTCGACCCGATCTTTCTGGCCGCCCTCGGCGCGACGGTTCTGTTCGGCTGTATACTGTTCCGGACCCTGCGCGCCGAGCGCCGAAAGGCGAATGTCGAGCCGCGCCTTAAAGCCATTGCCGCCGCCGCCGCAGGCGAGGATGCACCCGCCATCTCATTGCGCAGGGCTCCGCCACCGCGCAGAGCGCTGCCACTGGTATGCTCGTCTCATCTCGACTCCGCCCTTTCAGCCACGGGCGGCAGAGTTGGATTACTGCACCTCACACTAACCGGAACCGTCTCCGCGGCCGCGATCGGGTTGGCCGCTGTCGCTGCAGAGCTTCATGCCGCACTTGTGGTCTTCCTGTGCAGCGTTGGCGCTGCGGCTGCTCCAGCACTTCTGGTGCGAATTCTGCAAAGCCGGTATCAGCGGAAATTCCTCGAAGCCTTCCCCGACGCGCTCGACTTGATCGTACGCGCCGTCAGGGCCGGCCTTCCCGTGCCCGAAGCGATGGAGCTAGTGACTAGGGAGATCCGGCCCCCGGTCGGTGCCGAGTTTCGCCGACTACTCGACGAGCTGCGCATCGGCACCGCAATGGAAGAGGCTCTGCAGCGCGCCGCAGATCGTGTCCGCGTCCCCGATTTTCGGTTCTTTGTGGTCAGCCTGTTGCTGCAGAGCCAAACAGGCGGCGGAATCGCTGAGACGCTGTCCAATCTCAGCACCATCATTCGCCAGCGCAAGGCGCTCCGTTTGAAGGCGCGTGCGCTGACGGCCGAAGCACAAGCATCGGCTGTGGTCGTGGCGGCCATGCCCTTGGTGGCCGGGGTGGGTCTTTTCCTGATCAACCGAGAGCTAATGCGTACATTGTTCATCGACCCTCGCGGCCGTTTCCTGCTGGGGCTTGCAGTTGTGAGTCTGGTGTCGGGAATCGTCTCAATGAAGGTTTTAATAAAGAGAAATCTCCGATAGCGCTGTCATCAGCTGATCGACATGCCGACTGAAGCCGTTCCGGGCCATATCACACTCCAAATCGCCGAAATGCGGTTTAGCGCACAAGATGTCTGCGTTCTTGTCCTAGCGCTTGCGGCGGCCTCGCTGTCGGCGCTCAATCTGTGGCGAATTGGGCAATCGGAGAACCGTCAAAAACGGCTTTTCGATGCGCTGCATCGAACCGCTTGGCAGCCACCGGATGCCTCGCTCCCGCCACGCGCGCCTTGGTATCAGCAGCTTGGAGCCCTGATCGCAGCGACCCGAATTGTCGGGACGGCGGAGCAGGAGAGGCTTCTGGGCGCGCTCGCCGCAGCCGGGGCTAAGGGGCATGGCCATCTCGCCGCGCTCGTCGCTGCCAAAGTATGCAGCGCAGCAGCATTTCTCCCATTGGGTTGGCTGGTACTGGAATGGCGCCAGTTCTTCGTCGGCGCGACTGGCATCAGATCAATGTTTCTGGCAGGTGCGGTGTTTCTGGGTTGGCGTTTTCCCGAGGTCGTCCTCTCCCGGCTCGCCGCGAGACGGCGCGCGCGTCTCGAGACCGGCATCCCTGACGCGCTCGATCTTCTTGTGATATGCGCCGAGGCGGGCCTTAGTCTGGATCACGCGATTGAGCAGGTCAGTCGCGTTCTCCGCTCCTCCAACCGAGAAGCGGCCGCCGAGTTCGCCGCCACAGCGGCGGAAATGCGTGTCTGCGTCGTCCGAGGAGAGGCGCTCGAAAACCTGGCCAGACGGGCGGGGATCGCGAGCCTGAGCGGCATTGTGGCTGCGCTCAACCAGTCCATCAAGTTCGGTACGCCGCTTGCCGGGTCGCTGCGGATGCTCGCTTCCGAGATGCGCGCCGAACGTCTGGCCCGCTTCGAAGAGCGAGCCGCCCGCCTCCCGGTGCTTCTGACATTGCCGCTAATGGCATTCATCCTGCCGTCCTTGCTGCTGGTTATTGGGACGCCGTTGGCCCTCCGGATCATTGACATGCTGGGAAGGAACGGATGACAGGAATTGTCGTTGACGCCATGCCGCCGCGGTTCGGCGCTATCGCGCGAATTTTTCGTGATACGCGCGGCGCCAGCGCAACAATCGTGGCTATTGCGCTTCCCGTCCTCATCGGTTTTGGCGCTCTCGGTGCGGAAACCGGGGTGTGGTTCACGCTCAAATTGCGCAACCAATCGGCTGCCGATGCCGCGGCGCTCGCCGCCGCCTACGAAGTCATCGCCGGCAGAACTAATGTCACTGCTGATCTGACGCCGGCGGCCAGCGAGGGAGCGGTACGGAACGGCTATAATGGCGGCACGCCGGCGGTAATTTACCCCTATAGCGATACGACCGTCAGCAATGGTGTCGGGGCTAATCTGCAGCAGACACTCGGCGCGGTGCTCGCATCTATGTTCCTGACGCAGGTGAGTGTAGCCACCAAGGCCGTCGCGGTTATCGAAGTACTCGACAATCCCTGTATTCTCGCACTCGCAGGGAGCGGTACGGCCCTCGAAATCCAGCCCGGCACTCACCTCGACATGCCGAACTGTTCCGCCGCGGCAAATTCGATCGGCGCTAGCGCCGTCGAGCTCAAGGACACCACCGGCTCGGTAACTGCGGCAACCCTGGTGACCGCAGGCGAAGTCTCGTTGCAGGGAAGTCCGATCGATCCAATGGCACCGCCGCCGGAGTTCCTTCTTGCATCGCCTGCGATGATCGGCGCACCAAGCGTCGCCGATCCGTACGCGAGCACCCTCACCCATGGCTTCTTAACGAGCCTGATGCCGACAGCTGGCGGCTGCGCGTCGAGCTCGACGGCGGGTCTGACTACCTATAGCGGCAACTGCGTGGTCGCCGCAACATCATTGACCACTGCGGGTATCAAGCTGACCGGCAACACGCAGATTGCTGGTTCCTGGACAGTTTTGACGGGCCAGACCGTGGATCTGGCGCCCGGGACGTACTGGGTCACCGGCAATCTGACTGTCCAGTCAAGCGGAGTGCTGAAGTGCTCAACCTGCGATAACGTGGCGGGCACCGGCGTCACCATTATTCTGACAACGCGGACCAATAAAGTCGGCGCGCTGTCAATCGCCTCCGGAGCGCTATTAAATCTCAATGCACCGAGTTCGGGGCACTTCGCGGGCCTCGCACTCATACAGGATTCCAACGGCATGCCGACCGGCACAAGCTACACCTCACACCATAGCAGTATTGGCGGCAGACAGGGTGCGACGCTTAACGGGCTTATCTACTTCCCGAACTCGTCTTTGACGTTCCACGGCAAGCCAAGTGCCAGCGGGCCAAGGTGCTTGGTGCTCGTGGTCGACTCGGTGAGCGTCAATTCTACCTCGAGCCTGGATACGGGAGGATGCGCCAGCGTAGGTCTCTTTGGTCTCCCGACCGTGAACATGGTAGCTCTTGCTGAGTGAACAGCGCCCATGAGGTGCAAAACCGATATCGGGAAAGAAACCCCGCCCGCCCGGCCGGCACACCCGACCAGCGCTGGCAGCGTAGCGGCCGAGTTCGCCCTGGTGGCGCCGCTCGTTATCCTGATAGCAGCCGGAACAGCCGATTTCGGCATGCTCGCGGCCAGATCCGCCGCACTGGTGGCAACGACCCGTATCGGCGCTGAATTTGCGAGAGCTCATCCGCTCGACACGAGCGGAATACAAAGCTCGATGCACAGCGCGATGAGTTTCGCGCCACCGTTGTCGTTTCCAGCGAGCTTTACCCACACGTGCGAATGTGATGACGGGACGCCGATCGCGTGCAGCGAATCGTGTGCCACACTCGGCCGCCCCAGCCCCAATCGCATGTTTATCAGCATCACGGCGAGTCAAGCTTTCACGCCGCTGGTACCTTGGCCGGCCGTGCCGGCGACCTTGACCTCGACGACGCAGGTGCGCGTGCAATGAGTGGACAAAGCCGGTCCTGGTACGCCGCCGACGACGGCGCTGCGGCCGTGGAAGCCGCACTCGTCATGACAGTGCTGTTATTATTGGTTACCGGCAGCATCGAGTTCGCACAAGCTCTGTGGACCAACAATACGATGCTGCTCGCAGTCGAGGAAGCGGGCCGCTACGCGATGGTCCACAGCCAGGGCCAATCCGCGACCTGCGCAGCCCAGACGCAAGCCTCGCATTGCCCTGCGCTGTCCGCGACCCCGATCGCCAATTGTGCTGCCTGGGCGGCCGAGCAGGTCTTGTCTGCTTACCAGGCCCCGAATATCGGTGTTTCCGTCAGTGAAGACACGACGTCAACCCCCGCTACGGTCACTATTTGTGCGAGTTATTCGTTCAATTTTCTCGCCCCCCAGCTTCTTCCGTACAATCTCCTCGATCTCAATGTTCGAGTGACCGTGCCGCTGCTTTGAGCGCCGCGGCTAACCCACATGGCCGGCAGACTACTCTACGGTGATCCTGTGTCCCGGAGCAGGCTTGATCTCGGGCGGCTGCCTCGTCGGTCGGCCGGCCGCGCCGAGCGGAACCGCGGATTTCTGCTTTGACCGAAACCTTTCTGATCACCCGCTGTGGTCTTTTTCGCGCCGCGAGCTTCTTCTCATAAGAGGCCTCGTCTCCTCGTTCCTGACCCTGGCCGGCGACGTGCTCGCGGTCTGGACTGTGAGGCCGCTCCTCGTCGACGAGTTCTTTTAGTTTCGGTGGATGCATAACGAGGAATCGGTCTTATTGGAAACATTTATCCGATACGCGTTGACGAAGAAAACCGTACGACTCATCCTCGGATTGTGTTGAAGGCCGAACGTTATTGCGAGACAGCGAGTTGCCGGGAAGTGGAATGGCTGGAGGTGATCCCGACTGGCGGGATGAACAAGATGTCCGCTATTCGCCTTCGCAACTCGGTGACCTTGAAGGGCTTCGCAAGCAGGGGGATTCCCAATACGTCCGACACGTCGAGAACGTCGGCGTGCCCCGACATCAGCAGTACCTTCAGGCGCTGTTGAAGAGCCCGAGCGCGATCTATGACGGCCACGCCATTCATTTCCGGCATCGCGTAATCGACGAGCAATAGGTCGAAAGGCAACTCGGTTTCGATGATCTCAAGTGCCGCCAGGGGAGTGTCGGCTTCAAATACTACGCAACCGTCTTCGCGCAGAACCGTCCCGACGAAACCCAGCACGTCCGGGTCGTCGTCGCAGACCAGAATTCTCATCTCCCCCAGCTCCATGATCGACCGGTCCGACTCGATGCCGACGGATTTGATCGGTTCCGCCTCCGCGGCCGGCAGCCATAAATCAACCCTGGTGCCTTTCCCCGGAGCGCTCGTGATATGAACCGATCCGCCTGACTGGGCTGCGAAGCCGTGCACAATTGATAATCCCAACCCAGATCCGCGCCCTACCTCCTTGGTGGTAAAGAAGGGCTCGAAAACGCGCTGCAAGGTCTTCCGGTTCATCCCGGTACCCGTGTCGGACACTGACACGACCACGTAGTCGCGCAATGAAAGCTCTGGCGGCAACCAGCTGCTCGCAGCGCGCCGGTTTTCTGCCCCGATGAGCAAGGCGCCGCCACCGGGCATGGCGTCCCGCGCGTTCAGGGCAAGATTTCAAAATTGCGAGCTCGAGCTGGTTGGGGTCGGCACGTGCCGGCTGCAAATCGGGCTGCGAACGCACCACCAGCTGAATCTCGGGGCCAATCGTTTGCTTCAGAATCTCGGCGGCGCCGTCGATCAGACCCGGTATTTCGACCGACCGGGGCTCCAATTGCTGTCGACGTCCGAAGGCGAGCAGATGCCGGGTCAGCGCG
>Ga0310910_10000284_pt1 | contig 25495 bp, 26 predicted proteins | sample GREbulkMGHF172_FD_203448 | JGI IMG/M metagenome (GOLD analysis project Ga0310910, IMG submission 203448) | Lab enrichment of tropical soil microbial communities from Luquillo Experimental Forest, Puerto Rico - GRE.bulkMG.HF172 | ecosystem: Environmental > Terrestrial > Soil > Tropical forest >... | reverse complement strand
CCCGAGAGTTTCTCGGTTTAGCCAAAATTGCGAAAGTGGCTGATTTTGTTGGTGGGCGGTAACGGACTCGAACCGCTGACATCCTGCGTGTAAAGCAGGCGCTCTACCAACTGAGCTAACCGCCCTCACCGCTCGTTTATCGCTATCCGAGGCCGCGGCGCAAGCACGACAGATCTTTCCGGCAATCCATGCGAAAACGGCGCCTTTCGGCGCCGTTTTCTCTCTGTTTGATACGTCAGCGTCAGTGCGCCGTCAGTCCGGAGCCATCCTCATCGACCGTGGGCTCGCTGGAGGCCGTCTCGGCCGCCATTTTGGCACTCGCCTCATCCCACTCGATGGGCTCGGGCTTGCGCACAAGAGCGCGCTCAAGCACCTCGTCCATGCGGGTCACCGGAACGATCTCCAGGCCCTTTTTGATTGTGTCGGAGATTTCCACCAGATCCTTGGCGTTCTCCTCCGGGATCAGAACCGTCTTCATGCCGCCGCGCGCAGCGGCCAGCAGCTTCTCTTTGAGGCCGCCGATCGGCAGCACCCGGCCACGCAGCGTGATCTCACCGGTCATGGCGACGTCGCGGCGGACCGGAATGCCGGTCATCACCGAAACGATTGCCGTGACCATGGCCACACCGGCAGACGGCCCATCCTTCGGCGTCGCGCCTTCCGGCACGTGCACGTGGATGTCGCGCTTGTCGAACATCGGAGGCTCGATGCCGAAAGCGACCGCCCGCGAGCGAACGTAGGACGCCGCCGCAGAGATCGATTCCTTCATGACGTCGCGCAGATTGCCCGTGACGGTCATTCTGCCTTTGCCCGGCATCATGGCGCCTTCAATGGTCAGCAACTCGCCGCCCACATCGGTCCATGCCAGTCCGGTCACGACGCCAACCAGATCCTCCGCCTCGATCTCGCCGTAGCGATACTTGGGCACACCCAGATAGTCGCCCAGGCTCGCGGCGGTGACCGCGATCGACTTCTTCTTCGAAGTCATCAGCTCCTTCACCGCCTTGCGGATCAAGGTCGAGAGCTCACGCTCGAGATTGCGCACGCCGGCTTCCCGCGTGTAACGGCGGATCATGGTCAGCAGTGCTTCGTTGTCGACCGACCATTCGTTGGCGTCGAGGCCGTGTTTCGCGATCGCATGCGGTATCAGATGCTTACGGGCGATCTCGACCTTTTCGTCCTCGGTGTAGCCGGCGATACGAATGATCTCCATGCGATCCATCAAGGGCGGCGGAATATTGAGCGTATTCGCCGTCGTGATGAACATCACGTTGGAGAGATCGTAGTCGACCTCGAGGTAGTGATCATTGAACGTGTGGTTTTGTTCGGGGTCGAGCACCTCGAGCAAAGCTGATGATGGATCGCCGCGGAAATCGGCGCCCATCTTGTCGACCTCGTCCAGCAGGAAGAGCGGATTTGAGGTCTTGGCCTTGCGCATCGACTGGATGATCTTGCCAGGCATCGAGCCGATATAGGTGCGCCGGTGACCGCGGATCTCGGCCTCGTCACGGACGCCGCCCAGCGACACGCGCACGAATTCGCGGCCGGTCGCCTTGGCGATCGACTTGCCGAGCGAGGTCTTGCCCACGCCGGGAGGTCCGACGAGGCAGAGGATCGGTCCGGTCAGCTTGTTGGCCCGTTGCTGGACCGCGAGATACTCGACGATGCGTTCCTTGACCTTTTCCAGGCCATAGTGATCGGCGTCGAGAATCTGTTCGGCCAGGTTCAGATCCTTTTTGACCTTGCTCTTCTTGTTCCACGGAATCGAAAGCAGCCAGTCGAGATAGTTGCGCACGACCGTTGCTTCGGCAGACATCGGCGACATCTGGCGCAGTTTCTTGAGTTCGTGCGTGGCCTTCTCGCGGGCTTCCTTCGAAAGCTTCGTCTTCTTGATCTTGTCTTCCAGCTCCTGGAGTTCATCGCGACCTTCCTCGTCGCCGAGCTCCTTCTGGATCGCCTTCATCTGTTCGTTGAGGTAGTACTCGCGCTGGGTCTTCTCCATTTGCCGCTTCACGCGGGTACGGATGCGTTTTTCCACCTGCAGGACGGAAATTTCGCTTTCCATCAGGCCGAGCACCTTCTCAAGGCGCTGGGTGACGGATGGCGTCTCCAGGATGTCCTGCTTGTCCGAAATCTTGACGGCGAGATGCGAAGCGACTGTGTCGGCGAGCTTGGCGTAATCCTCGATCTGCTGGATCACGCCGACCACTTCGGGCGACACTTTCTTGTTCAGCTTCACATAGTTTTCGAATTCGTTGACGACCGAACGCGCCATGGCCTCCGCCTCGACCCGGTCTCCCGTGTCGTCGGCAATCGCGGTGGCGTCAGCTTCGTAGTAGTCGACCCGGTCCGTATATTTGAGAACCTTCGCGCGCGTAGCGCCTTCGACCAGCACCTTGACGGTGCCGTCGGGCAGCTTCAGCAGCTGCAGTACGCTCGCCAGCGTCCCGACCTCGAAGATCGCGTCGGTTGCCGGATCGTCGTCTGAAGCGTTCTTTTGCGTCGCAAGCAGGATGAAGGTGTCGGACCGCATCACCTCTTCCAGCGCCTTGATCGACTTTTCACGGCCGACAAAGAGCGGGACGATCATGTGCGGAAACACCACGATATCCCGCAGCGGCAAAACCGGATAAGCCCGGGTTTCGCCGGGTTGCAGCTGGGGTCGTGGTTTGTTCGTCATTGGCATTGTCCTTTTGTTGTGCCCCTGCCGATTGACCCGCTGGTGCGGCGTCGCGCGGCAGTGCCGGTAGGAGGAGCAAGGAGGCGCAGGGCGAATTGCCAGGCGCGCTTACAGGGGGGTCGAAGAACCCTCACTCGGTCGGTAGTCAGATACGACGTTTCGTACGCCACTTCTCTACGGACACTATACGTATGGCGAAGCTAAACCCTGCGCAAGAAGGCCCGCTTTTTTCCAGTTAAAGCGAGTCCCTCGCAGGTAACAACCCCGCAATTGGGAGGAATTGGTAGCCTTTTCCGGAAAACTGACGCCGGCGAGTAGCGTGATCAGGCGCTCGCGCTGCCGGTCTCGGCAGTCCTGTCGCTTCGATCCGCGTAGATATAGAGCGGCCGGGCTGTGCCCTCGACGACCTCCTTGGAGATCACGACCTCCTCGACCCCTTCTAGGCTCGGCAAATCGAACATGGTGTCGAGCAGGATGCCCTCCATGATGGAGCGCAGGCCCCGCGCGCCGGTCTTGCGGTCGATTGCCTTGCGGGCAATGGCGCCAAGGGCTTCCTCGGCGAGCGTCAGATCGATCGATTCCATTTCGAACAGCCGCTGGTATTGCTTGACCAAGGCGTTCTTGGGCTCGACCAGGATCTTCTTCAGCGACGCCTCATCGAGATCCTCGAGCGTGGCGACGACCGGCAGACGGCCGACGAACTCCGGGATCAATCCGTACTTCAGCAGGTCTTCAGGCTCGACCTCGCGGAAGATTTCGCCTTGCTTGCGGTCCTCCGGAGCCACGACCTTGGCGCCGAAACCGATCGAGGTGGACCGGCCGCGCGCCGAAATGATCTTCTCGAGCCCCGCGAAGGCGCCGCCACACACGAACAGGATGTTCGTCGTGTCGACCTGCAGGAACTCCTGCTGCGGATGCTTGCGGCCGCCCTGTGGAGGCACAGACGCGATCGTGCCTTCCATGATCTTCAGGAGCGCCTGCTGCACGCCCTCGCCCGACACGTCGCGGGTGATCGAGGGATTGTCGGACTTGCGCGAAATCTTGTCGATTTCGTCGATGTAAACGATGCCGCGTTGCGCGCGCTCGACGTTGTAGTCGGCGGCCTGCAGCAATTTCAGAATGATGTTTTCGACGTCCTCACCGACATAGCCAGCTTCGGTCAAAGTCGTCGCATCAGCCATCGTGAACGGCACGTCGAGAATGCGCGCGAGCGTCTGCGCCAGCAGCGTCTTGCCCGATCCGGTCGGACCGATCAGCAGGATGTTCGACTTCGCAAGTTCGACGTCGTTGTGCTTGGCCTGGTGGTTGAGTCGCTTGTAGTGGTTGTGAACCGCGACGGACAGAACCTTCTTCGCGTGATCCTGACCGATCACGTAGTCGTCGAGAACCTTGCGGATTTCCTTCGGTGTCGGAATTCCGTCGCGCGACTTCACCAACGAGGATTTGTTCTCCTCGCGGATGATGTCCATGCAAAGTTCAACGCATTCGTCGCAGATGAAAACGGTCGGCCCGGCAATGAGCTTGCGCACCTCGTGCTGGCTCTTGCCGCAGAACGAGCAGTAGAGGGTGTTCTTCGAATCGCTGCCGCCGACTTTGCTCATTCAATTCTCCGCTTCGTACTCTTCAAACCAAGCAAGTTTCGCAACGAACTTCCAGTACGGCGGACTTTATTTCGGAGTGCCCGCACTCCGTCCACTCCCCCAGCACCTTAAGCGAAGCATGCTAATGACGTGATAATCAAGATTCTATTAACGATAATGCCGCACTCACAGCCGCGAAAGCGCCCTCTCAGAGTCAAATTCAGGGACGGCTGGAACCGCCTGCAGGACCGTTCAGGCGGGCTTGGGGAGCATCTCCTCGGGGCGCTTATCGATGACCTTGTCGACCAAACCGAAGTCCTTGGCGGCTTCGGCAGTGAGAAAATAGTCACGCTCGAGCGCATCTTCGATCTTCTTCAGCGACTGGCCGGTATGCTTTACGTAGATCTCGTTCAGGCGCTTCTTCAGGTTCAAAATCTCCTGCGCGTGCAGCATGATGTCCGTGGCTTGGCCCTGGAACCCACCCGACGGCTGGTGGACCATGATACGGGCATTCGGCAGCGCAAAACGCTGATCCTTGGCACCCGCCGCCAGCAGCAGCGACCCCATTGAGGCGGCCTGCCCCACACAGAGCGTCGACACCGGGGGGCGGACGAACTGCATGGTGTCATAGATCGCCATCCCGGAGGTCACCACCCCGCCCGGCGAGTTGATGTACATCGAAATTTCTTTCTTGGGATTCTCGGCCTCGAGGAACAGCAATTGCGCCACCACCAGGGTGGCAACGGCGTCCTCGATACCGCCCGTGATGAAGATGATTCTCTCCTTCAGGAGCCGCGAATAAATATCGTAGGCCCGCTCGCCACGGTTGGTCTGCTCCACCACCATGGGCACCAGGTAGTTCATGTAGGTATCGAGTGGGTCTCTCATTTCGTCTCCTTGACGCGAATCATACCGGTTAGACTAGCCGTGCCGGTGCGTCCGATGATCTATTTTCGCATGGGCGGTTGCGCAATGCCCCCCGTGCATCAGGCGGCCGAATCATCGTCCTTGTAAAGTTCGTCCCGCGAGACCTTGCTTTCGGTTACGCCGGCAAGTTCGAGCAGGAAATCAACCACCTTTTCCTCGAATATCGGCGCCCGCAGGGCGGCAACGGCCTGTGGATTCTGGCGGTAATAGTCCCACACGCGCTGCTCCTGGCCGGTGAACTGACGAGCCCGATCCATGACGGCGCGGCTCAACTCTTCCTCGGTCACGGTGATGTTGTTCTTCTCGCCGATTTCGGCGAGCACGAGACCAAGTCGGACCCGGCGCTCGGCGATCGCTCGGTATTCCGCCTTGGCCTTCTCCTCGGTCGTGCCTTCGTCGGCGAAGGTCTTTTTCTCGGTCTCCAACTCCGACAAAACGGATCTCCAAACGCGGTCGAACTCTTCCTCAACGAGCGTCGGCGGCGGCTCGAGTTTGTGCATCTTGTCGAGCTCGTCGAGCAGGCCGCGCTTGAGCTTCTGGCGCGACATCGCCGTATGCTCGCGCGCGATACTGTCTTTGACGGAATCACGAAGCTTGGCGAGCGATTCGAGACCGAGCGCTTGCGCAAAAGCATCGTCCGCGGCAACGGTGCCCGGCGATTCGATCGACTTGGCCGTGACCACGAACTCCGCGTTTTTGCCGGCGAGTTCCTGCTTCATGTAGTGCTGCGGAAAAGTCACCTTCAGCGTGCGGGTTTCCCCGCTGGTGATTCCGATGAGCTGATCCTCGAAGCCCGGAATGAACGTGTTCGATCCGATCAGCACGACGGCATCGTCACCCGATCCGCCTTCGAATGGCTGGCCGTCGATCGTGCCGGCGAACGAGATCGTCACGCGATCGTCCTTGGCCGCCTTCTCGCCCGGCGCGCGAGGCGTGTAGGGCCTGTTCTGCTGAACGATGCGCTCGAGACCTTGGTCGACTTCAACCTCGGAGACATCCGCTGTCAGTTTCGTCAGCTTGATGGTCTTGAAATCGCCGAGCGTAATCGGCGGCACGATTTCGAGCGCCATCGTGTAATTGAGATCGGTCTTGCCGGCGATCAGCTGCTTGATTGCGTCTTCCTCGGTCGGAAGCGTGACCTTCGGGTCCGCGGCAAGCTTGTAGCCGCGCTCGGTGACAATCTGGTTGTTGGTGTCGCGAACCGTAGCCTCGATCACCTCGGCCATAGCCGAGCGGCCGTACATGCGCTTGAGGTGGGTGACCGGCACCTTGCCGGGACGGAATCCATTGATGCGGATCCGGTCCTTCAACTCATCAAGGCGCGCATTGACCTTGGCATCCAGTTCGGCGGCGGGAACGACGACCTTGTATTCGCGCTTCAGGCCTTCGGACAGCGTTTCAGTGACTTGCATCGGACACACTTTTTTCTCTGCTTGCACTCACGTCGCAGCGGCTCACTATGAACCGAACGCGCCGCTTGTGTCGGAAAACGGGCGGACCCCCAACTTTCCCTAATTCATTGGCCTCTTTGTGGTGCGGGCGGAGGGACTCGAACCCCCACACCTTGCGGCGGCAGGACCTAAACCTGCTGCGTCTACCAATTCCGCCACGCCCGCAGAGGTCAAAATTACGGACGGTTCGCGCCGCAATCCCGGCACGGCTTAACGCGACGGTACCGGCCAAGCAAGACTTAACGCGGCCCGTGCTCGCTGGCACCACTGATATAAACCTTCATGTCAATGGCGCTCGCCGGCGCCGCCAATTTCGGCCAGCAGCCGCCGGTAAACGCGTGGGAGCATGTCCGGCAGGTCCTCGGCAATCAGGCCGGGACCGAATTCGCTTGCCGCATCTCCATGCAGCCAGACCCCCGCACAGGCCGCCTCGAACGCCGGCATGCCCTGGGCCATGAGGCCGCAAATGATGCCCGCGAGGACGTCCCCCGATCCTGCGGTCGCCAGACTGGGCGGGCCGTTTTCGGCTATGGTCGCCCTTTGGTCAGGTGCGGCCACGACACTGTCGGCGCCTTTATAGACGACGACAGCCCCGCAAAATTCGGCCGCCAGCCGCGTTTTCTCAAGCTTAGAATGAGATTGATGATCTTCCTGTATCTTTCGGAAAAGACGTGAAAACTCACCCTGGTGCGGGGTCAGAACGACATTCCTGCCCCGCTTGCGGATGGCCGAGGACAAGGCCTCCGGATCCGCGGCGAAGCTTGTAAGCGCGTCGGCGTCCAGAACAACGGCAGCGTGGCTGGCGAGCGCCGCCAGGACCTCTTCGCGCATCTGAGGCCCGACCCCGCCCCCGGGGCCCAGAACGACCGCATTTCGGCGCCTGTCACCCAGAAACTCCCCCAGCTCGGCTGGCCCGTCAACCGGGCGGACCATGACTGCCAGGCTTTCGGCGGCATTGATGGCAAGGGCCTCGCGCGGGCTCGCAATGGTCACAAGACCCGCGCCCGCCCGTAGCGCGCCGCGTGCGGCCAGGCGTGCGGCGCCTGTGGTCGACGCCCCACCTGAAAGGACCACCGCATGGCCGCGTGAATATTTGTGTCCTCGCGAGTCAGGATGGGGGAACGCCATGCCCCAAAACGCCGGAGCATTGGCGAAGGTCTTCGGTTTGATCTTCTCCAGAGCGCTTGCGGGGATGCCGATGTCGGCAACCTCGACGACGCCGCACTGCAGGCGCCCAGGCAGCAGGAGGTGGCCGGTCTTGCGCCGGAAGAACGTCACCGTGCGCGAGGCGTTCACGGCTATGCCCATGATTGCGCCGGTCGTTCCATTGACCCCGCTCGGCAGGTCGACAGCGACAATCGGAACGCCCGAAGCATTTATCGCTTCGATCATTACACGCGGCAGGCCACTGACTTCGCGGTCAAGACCCGCGCCGAACAATGCATCGACGACCGCATCGCGATTGACGAGAGACGCGGGCGAGGCTTCCTCGACCGGCCCACTCCAGCGGCCGGCCGCTTGCGCGGCATCACCCTTCAGTTTCGCGCGATCTCCGACAAAACAGAGACGCACCTTGTGACCGCGTTCGGCGAGTTGACGGGCGGCCACAAATCCGTCGCCGCCGTTATTGCCGGGCCCGGCCACGACGACGACGCGCTGCAGCTGCATACGGGCGGTCGCTTCGGCCACGGCTCGCCCGGCGTTTTCCATAAGCGTCATGCCCGCGGTGCCGCCGGCGATCGTCAGGCGGTCCGCCTCGGACATCTCGGCAGTCGTGAGCAATTCGAGCATCGCCACGGAACCTAACGGGCACTCCTGCGCCAAACAATTCGCGGCAAGCCGGCCCGTGGCAATCGCGTTTGGCGTCTGGTTAAAATCTAGCCAGTTTGCTTAAGTTGTAGGCGCCGAACATTGGGCAAGGTCCTGGCCAACCCGTACCTGTCCATTAAGCCGTTGGGGTCATTTGATTTTTTGTAAGACCCTGGCTTGGCATGGGTCCTGCAAACCGCTAGCCGGCTCGACCGGTCAGTCCCGGTGAGCTGGGGGCAAGGACAGTCAATGAAAAAAATCGAAGCCATCATCAAACCCTTCAAACTCGACGAGGTGAAGGAAGCGCTGCAGGAGGTAGGCCTACAGGGGATAACCGTGACCGAGGCCAAGGGCTTCGGGCGACAAAAGGGACACACCGAGCTATACCGCGGCGCCGAATACGTGGTCGATTTTCTCCCCAAAGTGAAAATTGAGGTCGTTCTCGGCGACGACATGGTTGAAAAAGCGATCGATGCGATCCGGCGCGCGGCTCAAACTGGTCGGATTGGTGACGGGAAAATTTTCGTTTCCAACATCGAAGAGGCCATTCGGATCAGGACTGGGGAATCCGGAATTGATGCAATCTAGGCCGCAGGCAACCGTCCTGGCGGTAATTTTATGAAAACAAGGGGGAATGCAAACCGATGACAACAGCCAAAGATGTCGTGAAATTGATCAAAGAGAATGACGTGAAATATGCCGACTTCCGGTTCACAGATCCTCGCGGCAAATGGCAGCACGTCACTTTCGACATCAGCCTGATCGAAGAAGACACTTTCGCCGAGGGCCAGATGTTCGACGGTTCATCAATTGCCGGCTGGAAGGCGATACATGAATCGGACATGAATTTGATGCCGGACCCGGCGACTGCCTGCATCGATCCGTTCTTCGCAGAGACCACATTGTCACTGGTCTGCGATGTGCTCGAGCCCACAACCGGCGAGCCTTACAACCGAGACCCGCGCAGTATTGCCAAAAAGGCCGAAGGCATGGTGAAAGCCAGCGGCGTGGGCGACACGGTCTTCTTCGGCCCCGAAGCCGAGTTTTTTGTGTTTGACGACGTAAAATACGCAGCTACGCCTTACAACACCGGCTTCAAGATCGACTCGATCGAGTTCCCGACCAATTCCGACACCGAATATGAAGGCGGAAATCTGGGCCACCACATCGGCACGAAGAAGGGTTACTTCCCGGTACCGCCGCAAGACACTGCACAGGACATGCGTAGCGAGATGCTTGCGGCGATGGCCAAGATGAATGTGAAAGTCGAGAAGCATCATCACGAAGTTGGCTCGGCGCAGCACGAACTCGGCATGAAGTTCTCGCCGCTGACCCAGATGGCCGACCAACTGATGATCTATAAATACTGCATTCAGCAAGTTGCGCAGATCTACGGCAAGACCGCGACGTTCATGCCAAAACCGATCTATGGCGACAACGGCTCCGGCATGCATTGCCACCAATCGATCTGGAAGGGAGGCAAACCCGCTTTCGCCGGGAATAAGTATGCCGATCTTTCGGAGATTTGCCTCTCTTACATCGCCGGCGTTCTCAAACATGCTCGCGCAATTAACGCATTCACCAACCCGACCACAAATTCCTACAAGCGGCTGGTCCCGGGATTCGAGGCGCCGGTGCTGCTCGCCTATTCGCAGCGCAACCGCTCGGCGTCGTGCCGCATTCCCTACACGACAAACCCGAAGGCCAAGCGTGTCGAGGTGCGCTTCCCCGATCCGCTCGCCAATCCATATCTCGCCTTCGCAGCGATGCTGATGGCCGGCCTCGACGGCATCAAGAACAAGCTCGATCCGGGCAATGCAGTCGACAAGGACCTCTATGATTTGCCGCCGGCTGAACTCAAGGAAATACCGACCGTATGCGGTAGTCTCCGCGAAGCGCTCGGTTACCTCGACAAGGACAGGGCGTTCCTTAAATCCGGGGGCGTGTTCGATGATGACTTCATCGACTCATATATCGACCTCAAGATGACGGAAATCATCCGGTTCGAGCACACTCCGCATCCGGTTGAGTTCGAAATGTACTACTCGGCGTAAGTAATTCCTCCCAGCCATCGCGCGACTTAGGTTTTGCGATGCAACTTAGGGCGCCCAACAAGGGCGCCCTTTTTCTCGCCAGGAAGTGGTCAGACGATCAGCAAGGCAACGACGACCAGTCCGGCGGCGATTCCCACGGCGATGAGCAGCATCTGTCGACGATGCCGTTTCGGCCCGTAAACGCCAGCGGCACGGCGGGCGGCGATCAGAGCCGCGTCAAATTCGGCCGAATTTGCGTGCTCGCAGGCCCATGCCGCGCCTGCCCGCTCGGCGCAGACCTCAAGCGAGAGTGGATCCGGATGAATCTGAGAACGCCACATGGGCGCATGGTAACGCCCACTGAGTAAATGAGTAGTTGCGATTGCTGTGAGTCGGTCGCCGAGGCCGACTTTCTCAGAGTATCGCCACCGGTTGTGCTTGGCTTGCAGCGCGCACAACGCGTGCGCGTTTTCAAAGAAGGCGCGCCGGTTGAGCAACCCGGTCAGATGATCGGTGCGGCAAACTAAAAGGCGCGCCGTGGCGCGCCTTATACAATGCAGAATGTGCGCGATTAGCGCTTGGAGAACTGGAACGAGCGCCGCGCCTTTGCCCGGCCGTACTTTTTACGTTCGACGACGCGCGGGTCGCGGGTCAGGAACCCGCCCCGCTTGAGCGGCCCGCGCAATTCAGGCTCGAAATATGTCAGCGCCTTTGCCAGGCCGTGACGCACGGCTCCGGCCTGGCCGGAAAGGCCGCCACCGGAGACTGTGCAGGTGACGTCGTATTGTCCGCCCCGGTTGGTGGCGATCAGCGGCTGTTGGATCAGCATGCGCAGCACCGGCCGCGCGAAGAACACTTCCACCGCCTTGGTGTTGATGAGGATCTTTCCCGAGCCGGGATTTATCCAGACCCGAGCCACGGCGTTTTTGCGCTTGCCGGTTGCATAAGCGCGGCCCTGCGCATCGACTTTCTTTTCGTATTTCGGCGCTTCCGGAGCGGCCGGTTTGAGGGTCGCCAAACCTTCAAGCGATTGCATCGTCTCAGCCACGGTCAGACACTCCTCACGTTCTTGCGATTCATCGCTGCTACATCGAGCTTTTCCGGCTTCTGCGCCTCGTGCGGATGTTCCGAGCCCGGATAGACCCGCAAGTTTCCAAGCTGAACGCGGCCGAGCGGTCCGCGCGGCAGCATGCGCTCGACCGCCTTTTCGACGATGCGCTCGGGGAAACGCCCGTCCATGATCGATTTCGCCGTCCGGTCCTTGATGCCGCCGATGAAGCCGGTGTGGTGGTGATAGACTTTCTTGTCGCGCTTGCGCCCGGTCAGTACGGCCTTGGCGGCATTGATGACGATGACATTGTCCCCGTCATCGACATGCGGCGTATACGATGCCTTGTGCTTTCCACGCAGGCGTAGCGCCACAATGGACGCAAGGCGACCAACCACGAGCCCGGTGGCGTCGATGGTCACCCATTTCTTTTCGATGTCGGCAGCCTTGGCCGAGTAAGTGTTCATGAGCTTTCCCTAAGAAATCGCGCGGGTCCTAGCCGCGAAACCGCCCGTTATGTAGCCGACGCGGTTCGCTGCGGTCAACGCTCTTGTATCAATAATACTTCTTTTATATCATATACTTGTATTATTGGTAATTTTGTACCCACAGCTAAATTCTATGGGATGGAATAGGTTGAAGTGACGTGGGCGACCGGATCGCCCTCGCCGTCCGAATAAATGGCGACCTCGCCAACGACCAGCCGCTTTCCCACCTTCAACAGCTTGGCATCGGCGACCAGATCGCCCCGTCCCGGCTTGCGCAGGAAGTTGATGTTGAGATTGGTCGTGACCGCCATCGGGAGAGGGCCGGCCACGGAAAAGACCGCGACATACATTGCGAAATCGGCAAGCTCCATCATGGTCGGCCCGGAAATGGTGCCGCCGGGGCGGATGGAATCCTCCTGAAAGCGCCGCTTCACACGGATATTTCCGTAGTCCACGCGCTCGATTGAGAGGCCACGGCCGGGATGAAAGAACTGAGGAAATTCATCGCGCAGCAGTTTCGCGATCTCGTCGGCATTCATCGCCGGAGCCGGCATAGGGGCCTCCCTGCCGGTTGATCCGGCGCCTTGGTCTTAGACGGCGCCGTCACGACGTCAACCTGGCAGTTCAACCCCTGCCGTAAAGCGCGCGGAGTTCTTTTTTCGCCTGTTCCAGTTCCTGCTTGCGGCTCTTTGAAAGCCCTCTTCCGGCACGATTGATGAAGAAGGTCAGCATGGACATCGCTGAGCGATACGAATTGGATTTGCGGCGCCGACTTGCGTCCGCCGACCGTTTCAGGGAGACGGCAATTTTGCGTGGGCTCGATTTCGTGAAGACACCACCTTCAAGTGTGAGTGCATCGCTCTCGCGTGTCACGCGTGCCGACCAGCGCTTGCCGCTCCGCTTGGCCCGCTTCGATCTCGAGCATCGTTTGGCCATTGCTTCCGCGTAACGCGCACCAAGTGGGCTCCGTTCCGAGCCTTGCATGGGCTCCACTTAGGATTAAGGTTTGATCTGAACTGACCTGGAAAGCCCTATGAATGTTCCGAAAACCAGCGTAACGACCGGTACGCCTGCCCTATTGCGCGAGCGCGATAAGGACATCGCGATCCTCGTGCTGAACCGGCCGCAGTCGCGCAACAGCCTTACCGAGGAAATGCTGACCGCGCTGTCCGAGGCATTGACCGAAATAGCGGGCAACAGAAGTGTGCGGGCCGTCGTGCTGGCGGCAAATGGCCCGGCATTTTCCGCAGGCCACGATCTCAAAGAACTCACGAGCCGCCGCCGCGACGCCGACGGCGGCCGCGCTTATTTTCGTTACATCATGACGATGTGCAGCGCGATGATGCAGCAGATCGTCAATCTGCCGCAGCCGGTCATTGCCGCCGTGCAGGGCGTGGCGACTGCGGCCGGATGTCAGCTCGTGGCGAGCTGCGACCTGGCGGTTGCCTCCGTCGAGGCGAGATTTGCAACGCCCGGCGTCGACATCGGCCTGTTCTGTTCAACCCCGATGGTTGCCCTCTCGCGCAACGTCTCGCGCAAGCATGCCATGGAGATGCTCCTGACCGGAGACGCCGCTTCCGCCGAGGACGCCTATCGCATGGGCCTCGTCAATCGCGTTGTTCCATCCGGCAAAGAGCGTGAGGACGCGCTGGCTTTCGCTCGCAAAATCGCCAGCAAATCGAGTCACACCGTCAAAATAGGCAAAGAGGGTTTCTACCGGCAGGCGGAAATGAGCCTGGCGCGCGCCTACGAATATGTATCCGAAGTGATGGTCGAAAATCTGATGGCACGCGACGCGGAGGAAGGCCTGAAAGCCTTCATCGACAAACGCCAACCCAAGTGGGAAGACCGCTAAATCGGTCAATATCAGAGTTTAAGTGAGAGCCATCGGTGTCCGATGGCTCTCTTATTATTCATCTTGCTCTTGGCCGCAGCCTAAGCTGCCGCGTCAGGCGATAAGCGATGCGTTTTCGCGAACTTCGGTTTCGCCTGGCGCCTCCGCGGGCCGCCCGCTGCTTGGCAATTGCAGCACGGTGGCCTGTTGGCCCTCACAGAGATCGGTCACCAGCACGATCTTTCCATCCGGGAACTCCAGCGCATCGTGATGCGCCGCCGGACGGTTCATGTTGACCTGCCGAAAGCGGGCGACCTTGTGAGCTGATTTCCGGGTGGGCAAGAAACGGAACGAGGCATCGCACTCGACCTCTTTTTCGAATGCAAGCTCTGTCCCGGGAAGGAGACACACGGCAACGCGCGGCTGACTGGGGTCTGCGAAGCCGCGCGTGATGGCATTGGGGAATTGGGTCGAAACCAGTTTGTCACCGACCTTCGCTGGCCGGGACGCTACGTCGTGAAGACTGTAGTCACACATAGAACGCCTCCTGTTTGTGCACAACCTAGGCGGCGCCCCTCAGCTCTGTGGATCGCAGCAAAGCAGCATGACCTTCTTATGTCGACTGCCACCGCAATCCTGCCCAAATCAAACGCGGCCCTACCGTGAGCAACAGCGAGAGGCTATCTTTGTTCCGGAGCCGACGTCGATGAACAACGCAACGCGAGTCTTCACGCCGGCTGTGCAGCAGGCACAGGTCGAGCGCGGATCGTCGAAGGCATACGAGCGGCGCATAGCTGAGGGCTTCCCCGATCGTATCACGGCAGAGCTCGCGAAGTTTATCGCCGAACAGGATACCGCCTTTATCGCCACCGCAACCGCTAACGGCGCGCCGTATGTTCAGCATCGCGGCGGCCCGAAAGGCTTCATCAAGGTCGTTGACGACAAAACGCTCGGATTTGCCGACTACCGCGGCAACCGGCAGTACATCACGCTCGCCAACCTCTCCGAGAACGACCGCGCCTTCTTGTTCCTTCTCGACCCCGCGCGACGTCAGCGCATCAAGATCTGGGCGCGGGCCCGCATGGTCGAAAACGACCCCGCCCTGATCGAGCGCCTGTTCGACCAAGGCTATAAGGCGCGTCCCGAACGCGTTATCCTGTTCACGGTCGAGGCCTGGGACGTGAACTGTTCTGCGCACATTGTGACTCGTTTTACGGAAGAAGAGATCGAGGAGGCCTTTGTCGCGGTGCGAGACAAGATCGCGGAACTGGAGACGGAAAACGCACGTCTGCGCGCTGCCCTCGCCAAACAACCGGCATCGCCGCCTGAATGAACCACGACAGCTATCCGGACAATTACATCCGCGGCATTCTCAATACGGTGAAGACCATCGCCATGGTCGGTATTTCACCGAAAGAGAACAGGCCTAGCTTTTTCGCGTTCAAATATCTGCTCGAGCGCGGTTACCACATGATCCCGGTCAATCCGGGGCAGGCCGGCAAGTCGATCCTTAACCAGGCAGTCTACGCGAAACTGTCCGATATTCCCGAGCCGGTCGATATGGTAGATATTTTTCGTGCTTCCGAATACGTCCTGCCCGTCGTCGAAGAGGCTCTGACGCTCAGGCCGACGCCGCAGGTCATCTGGATGCAGCTTACGATACGAAACGACGAAGCCGCCCGGCTCGCCGAGGCAGCCGGGTTGAAAGTAGTCATGGACCGCTGTCCGAAAATCGAATACGGCCGCCTGTCGTCGGAAATTTCCTGGATGGGGGTGAATTCGCGGACGCTGTCCTCAAGGCGCGCCCAAAACCTGGGCACCGGCGTCCAGCGCATGGGTCTTGGTGCAACAAATAAAAAGGGCGACCATTAGAGCATCCGCTGCGCCTTGACGGCGCCTCTATAGGCCCTCTCTAATCATCACAACCTAGGCGCGGGCATCAAATGCCCGCTTTTGATATTCGGGGGACCTATGCCAGACGCCGAACGCACTCCGGGGTTTGCAACGCTGTCGATCCATGCTGGCGCCAAGCCCGATCCAACCACCGGCGCGCGCGTCACGCCGATCTATCAGACGACGTCCTTCGTATTCGACGACGTCGATCATGCCGCCGCCCTGTTCGGCCTGCAGACCTTCGGTAACATCTATACTCGCATCGGCAATCCGACCTGCGCAGTGCTTGAAGAGCGCGTGGCGGCGCTGGAGGGCGGTACAGCCGGCCTTGCCGTCGCCTCCGGGCACGCGGCGCAGGTGATCGTGATGCACGCGCTGATGACGCCGGGCGACGAGCTCGTCGCATCGAAAAAACTTTATGGCGGTTCGATCAACCAGTTCAATCACTCGTACAAGAATTTCGGCTGGAACGTCGTCTGGGCTGATCCCGATGACCTCAGCTCGTTCGAGAAAGCCGTTTCGCCGAAAACCAAATGCATCTTCATCGAGTCGATCGCCAACCCGGGTGGTGTGATTACCGATATCGAGGCCATTGCGAAAATCGCGCGCAAGGCCGGTGTGCCGCTCATCGTCGATAACACCCTGGCGACACCCTATCTATGCAAGCCGATCGAATACGGCGCCGACATCATCGTACATTCGCTGACCAAGTTTCTCGGTGGTCACGGCAACTCGATCGGTGGACTGATCGTCGATGGCGGCACCTTCAATTGGTCGCGCGACAAAAAATATCCGATGCTTTCCGAGCCGCGACCTGAATATCAGGGCATCATCCTGCACGAGACCTTCGGCAACTTCGCCTTCGCGATCGCCTGCCGCGTGCTCGGGCTGCGCGACCTTGGTCCGGCGCTGTCGCCCTTCAATGCCTTCTTGGTTATCACCGGCATCGAGACTTTGCCATTGCGGATGCAGCGGCATTGCGACAACACGCTGGTCGTCGCCGAATGGCTTTCGAAACGGCCCGAGGTCGCCTGGGTCAGTTATCCGGGACTGCCTGGCGACAAGTATCACAAGCTCGCGAAGAAATATTCGCCGAAAGGCGCCGGAGCGGTTTTCACCTTCGGCCTTAAAGGCGGCTATGACGCGGGCGTGAAGCTTGTCTCCAACGTCAAGCTTTTCTCGCACCTGGCAAACATCGGCGATACGCGCTCGCTGATCATTCACCCGGCCTCAACGACGCATCGCCAATTGTCCGACGCGCAAAAAGTACAAGCCGGCGCCGGCCCGGATGTTGTGCGGCTGTCGGTGGGTCTCGAAGATCCGGACGACATCATCGCCGACCTCGAGCTCGGCCTGAAAGCGAAATGAAATGTTCAGGCTTTGCTGAGCGTTCGGGTCACATAGTCACGAATATAGGCGAGCGTCGCCGGCGCGGCCCAGATCTCGATCACCGCGTCGTCAGTCGTCTTGCCACTTTTTTGCAGGCGCTCAACCGCAGGCTGGCGAATTTGCATTTTCGTCTGCGCAAAAGCAGCTGGTGAGAGTAACGACAGTTCTTCCGCGACCGCCATTGCATCGTCCATGAGGTCTGCAGGCTCGGCCAATTCGTCGACCCAACCACGTTTCAAGGCTTCATCCGTCGTATAGGTCGCGCCTGACAGCGTGAACTCCGGCAGATATCTGGGCGGAACAGCGGAGCGCACGATTTCGAAAGCCAATGCCGGGAATGGGACGCCGACCAGAATTTCCGTCACGCCGATGCGGCCCCCTTCGCGAGCCATGATACGCCGATCGGCACAACATGCCAGCAAACAACCGCCCGCGATGGCATGACCATTGATGGCGGCGACCACCGGCTTTGGATGAAAGAAAATCGCCTCATAGAGACGATGAAGCGCGGGCAGGAATTGGCGAACATAGTCGGCGCCGCCACTGCTCAATCGTTTCAGGTCGACGCCCGCGCTGAATATCTTGCCTTGAGCAGTGAGAATGACGGCCTTTTCGCCTGACTTGCGCAGTTCCGCAAAGCGCGCGGCCAGCGCATCGCAAAACTCGATGTCGAGCGCATTGGCTTTGCCGTGGTTCAGCGTCAGCACGGCAATTCCGTCGACGGTATCGCTTTTGATCATGCGCCCTGCTCCACCGGTCTTGATCGCGGCAACTGAAACGTCAGCCGGTGCGATAGACCTTCAGCATGCGCCACCGCGATCGTAAAAACGATGATTGCCAGTATCTGATGCGCGAGCGCCAGAGGAAGTGGCGCCTGATGGAGAAGCGTGACAATGCCCAGGCCGGCCTGCACGGTCACCGCGCCTGCAAGCACCGCAGCGCTGGCAAATGCGCGCTTTCTGCGCCAGGCATCGCAGGCGTGCAATATCGCCAGAAGCCAGATGAGATAAGCGACCATGCGGTGTTGAAACTGCACCGTGAGCGTGTTTTCGAAAAGATTGCGCCAGGCCGGTTCAATGAACCACAGCCGTTCTGCCGACGGCACGAAGGCGCCATCGATCGTCGGCCAGGTGTTGTAGACGAGACCAGCGTCCAGCCCCGCAACCAAGGCGCCAAGATAAATCTGAAACAGCAATAACATCGCGATCGTCAGCGCGGCAAAGCGCAGGCGAGCGGCCACCTCGACCGCCTCCCGCGTTACCAGTTGCTGCGCGGTCCAGACGATCGCCCCATAGATCGCGGTCGCAAGCGTCAAGTGAAATGCCAGGCGATATTGCGAGACACTCACGCCTTGCGTAAGCCCCGAGGACACCATCCACCAGCCAACCGCCCCAAGTGCTGCGCCCGCGGCAAAAATGCCCCATAACCGGATGCGCAGGCCTTGTGGAATTGTGCCGCGCACCAGGAACAGGAGAAATGGCAAGAGGAAGACCGCGCCGGTCAGTCGCGCCAACAGCCGGTGCGACCACTCCCACCAGTAGATCGTCTTAAAGGCCTCGAGGCTCATGCCGCGGTTGAGCTCCCGGTATTGCGGAATGGTCTGGTATTTGCCGAATTCGGAGCGCCATTCGTTTTCGGAAAATGGAGGCAGCACGCCGGTGATCGGTTTCCACTCCACAATCGACATGCCGGATTCCGTCAACCGCGTCGCCCCGCCGACGATCAAAGTGAGAAAGATCATTGCGGCTGCCACAAGTAGCCACAGCCGCACTCGATGCAGTTGGATTTCGGACGCTTTGGCCGGCTCGCGCATAAGTGTCAGCTTGCAGGGTTTGGCGCGGACCTTATAGTTATGGGCCTGCATCCGCAATTGACGGCGACGAAGGTCAATGTCCATACGCGCGCGCAAATTCGTCGGCACGATCGCACTGCTTGTTCTCGTGTCCCTATGGGGCTTGCTTGCGATGGCCCTTGCCCAATCGGTGCTGACCAACATCAACGGGTTCGTGGCAACGCTCTATTATATTGTGGCGGGCCTTGGCTGGGTCCTGCCAGCGATGCCCCTGATCAGCTGGATGGCGCGCCCGGATAGCCCGGGAACTTAGGCCGCGTTGACGCGCCGGAACCGATTCGTGAAGGCGGTCCCTGCCCCCGACATCAGCACCTTCAGGTAACGCTGCTGCTGGAATTCGCCGTTCACGGGGATCCTCGGCAACGCAGTCAGATGATCGAGATGCGCCTTGAAGAGTACGCCGGGTCGCGTCGTTACGGCCGTCTTGAAGCCAAGTTCAGCGGCAATGCGAAATTCGCGCGGGCCGGCAGAGGCCGGATCAACCATGGGATAAGCCAGATGTTCCGGCCGCTTTCCCAGTGCCGCCTCGATAACGGCCCGGCTCATTTCCATTTCCGCGCGCACGGTTTTCTCGCTCGGCACTTTCTTCAAGATCATGTGATTGACGGTGTGCGCGCCGATCGTGCAGAGCGGGTCGGCGGCAAGCTCGGCAAGCTCCGACCAGTCCATGCACAGGTCACGGCACAAGTCCGCGAGGTCGAGGCTGTAGGTCGCGCAAAGATCGCGCACCGCGCGCCTTAGCTCTTCGTCCGTCTTCATACTGAGCAGATAGTTGTATACCGCGTCATAGAGTTCTTTCTTCTCGCCGATCGTCGCACTTTCGAAATACTGGTCTTTGCCGTTGACCACCATGCCGACGCGACTATTCTGCGCGATCACCGTTTCCAGCGCGATCCACCACAATTCGCCGAGGCGATCCGGAAAACTGGTCGCGACATACATCGCGAACGGCAATTCATATTTACGAAGCAAAGGATAAGCCCAGCGCAGGAAATCTTTGTAGCCATCTTCAAATGTCAGGCAGACGAAGCGCCGCTTGAAATCATCCTCGATGAAACGCCGATGCATCTCATCCGGGGAAATGACATCGAGGCGCGCGCGCGCAAGACGCCGTAAAAGGCGTTCGAGAAATTCGGGGGTGACTTCCAAGTGTCGGTTCGGCTGAAACGCCGAGGAGCGCTGGGGTCGCACATGACGTAGCGTCAGGATCGCACCGACCCCGCCGACAAGCGGACGCATCCAATGGTGCATGCCACTGAAGTAGAGCGTGTCCAGCCCGCCGCGGATTATAGTCTTTTTCAACTTTGCGAAGCTCCCCGACGCACGCCAGTCAATTTACTATCGCGGGGCTATATTGAGAAATCTTTGCGAAGCTGTGACGAGAAACGTCGTTCCAATGAACCGGGGGCAAAGGTTGCGTCATGACAGGCGCGTCCCTATAGTCCGCGACTACTCGCGTCGAAATCAGACGCACTTTCAAAAAAATCAACGGCTTACGTTGTGCGCTGCTGATTTTTCATGTTGCACGTGTTGCAACCTGTTCTCCTTTAATTCCAACGATTTCCAATCGCTCGCGGCTACTCCACGCGACATGGACGCGACATGAGGCGAAAATTAACCACGGCCACAACTCGGCGTTCCTAGTAACTCCAGGAACCTTTATGTCTCTCGCGATTTGGCAGCGGTCTGCGGAGTTCTGCCGTGCGTAACAAAATTGCTTGTCGGCGTGTTTGGCTCAAAAATGAGACGTTAGATGCAGGCACACCTCCCCCTGCTAAAACTCGTCGTCGCTCGGTAATCAGGCGAATGTCCCTGGCGCGGCGACTGGAAAAACTTCGCCGGTTGCAAGCGACTCTCGAACCGCCGCGATCAGGGGTGGGCGTTTAAGTCCGCTTTGGGTTTCCAAGTTTGCCGCCTGAGCTCGGCGGACTTCCAGGGCGCATTCCAGCCTTCGGGGGAGTTCCTCAAAAACCCGACTCCGATTAATATTCCTTTCGGGGAGAGGTTAAGGAGCGAGCGATGGAAAATCCGCTAGCACTAATTACAAGCCTAACGGGTGGCAAAAACAGCAATGAGCTTAAAGGTGTCGTAAAGCGGGATTGGTTCCCCACTGGGCGCATCGACTTTGCCACCAAACTCGAAAGCAATGCCGATCCGGATCAACCAGGTGAATTTAAGCTTCTAGTAGAAGAACATAGGATCATCGAAAGCATCGCCGGAAATGAAAATCTTGAGATTCAATGGAGGCCCGCGACACTTAAAGAAGCAAAATTCGTCACGACCCACTACCACAAATACCTGGCAGAAAATTCGCTAATAAAATCTCCATTCGAGCCCGACATTCTTGCACGGGAATCTAAAAAAAAGAGCACATAGTCATCCGCACTCATTAGTGCACATCACATCGTCTAGCTCACAGGGCTGGTGAAGTGAAACTCGCGGACCATCGCTAACGCGCCAAGCAGCAATAGCGGATTTCAAAAACCGATCCCTAGCGCAAACGCGACGGGAGCAGTCCCATTAGGTCGGCGACGGTTATGCCCGCGATGACTGCAACGCTCACCACAATGATAATAACCAAACCCTGCACCACGCCTCGCATGTTCTTCCCGTCCATGGCGCACCCACTGCGCTTCCAAGTCGGAGATGAACGCTATAACGACCACATCTGCGTAGAGGCCTATTGGCGCACCACTCGCGTTTCTCGTCTCAATCGCTTTGTCCGCACCGCGTGAACTAAAGTCGCCAGCCGTAACATTTCCTCGGCCAGGTCCCCCCACTGCTGAGCAAGGCAAAGGAATTGCTCTCGAATGTTCTCGTCGCGAGTATTCGCAGCCCTCCGACGACATTCGTGCGCCGACGCCAGATACTCGGCGTGCTTGGAGATCACGTAGTCCATACCGCCATTAACGGACGCTGCAGACGGCTATTTGTTTCCAGTGCTCATTTCTTTTCCGGCCTCACAACGAGCCAGCCACAGCCAACACAACAACCACTACAAGGATGTAGAAAGCGAGTGAGAGCATGTCCACTTGCCAGTCCTCCCTAAAGGAGTGGAACGATGCATGCAGTCCAATAGTACGCCTTTTTGAGATCGAAGAGCGCTGCGGCAATTTTTCGCCTGATGTTTAAAACATTATGTATCAGACATCAGCGGCAGCGCGTTTGTTGTCACGATGTTCTGAAGCGCGGAACTACATAACGAACCGTGCAGGCGTCATGCATCTTTCCCATCCGGTCGCATTGCGCGATTTCTTCGCGCAGATCGGGCAGCCGAATATCGGCCCCGTAGCGCTCAATCAATTTCTGCCTTCTGTATTGACCTGACCGCCCGCACTTGTTGCACGACAGGCGAACCATCTCGCCGGGATATTCGCTAAGGGTGAGGGAACCAGTCATTGCTGAGGTTTGTACGGTGTAGCCGAAGTCGGATTTTCTCTTAAGTTCCTCACTTGGCCATACATCTCTATACAAGCAATAAGTTCAGTGTAGGTCGGACTAAACCATTCTATTGATTTGATACACCTTGTTCGCTCTTCGGCAGGGAACGTCGACCAATCGGCAGCAAGTTTTTCGCGTGTTTTGGTTTCGCTCTCCATACAGGCTTTTTCTCTGTCGCTGGCATTTTCAGTGGCCGCTACCTTTGCGGCAGCGCGACAACTCGACGTTACATCCCAATTGGGAACACCGTTACCCTTGCTCACTTTACCCGCGCTCCGAGCCTGCACGCACACAGGCATGGCAGCGATCAGCAAAATGGCAACAACTACCTGCGAGCCATTCATGGTGTCAGTGTTTTCTGCAATTGCTTGAACAATCGCCTGTCAGGCGCATCGTAACGAAACCACTGCTTGCCACGCCGAACTAGCGTCTCGTTCTTGGTCACGCGAGCGTCATCGACATCATCTTGCCGGCGTAAAGCGATGGCGATGGGGTGCCGTTTGGGATCCGCTGTGTTGTCTTCGAGCAAGTCATCGGCCCTGACCGCGACCGTGATTTCGTCGCTCTCATCGACTTCGATGACGGGGAGGCCTTCGATCTTCATCACTCAAACACGCTACTAAGTTACGTCGCTAAACAATCGCTTTTCTATGGCTGCCTTCTGCCAGGATCGCACCGCTTTTTGCAGAGTTCTTTCTATCGTTCTGAGTTGGTGGCCAAGAAAGTCACCGTCAGCTATCCAAAGATTATCTGCGTGTTGGTAGACATTCAGGGCATAGGGCTGACCGAACACATCCACTGAGTGTCGGGTCTTTGTTGTTGCCAATGATTTTGTTGGACCATCTAACTCCGACTGCGATTGGTTCAAGCGGGGTGGATCGACAGATGTCTTGTTCTGGGGTTCGTCCGCTAGACGCAAAAACTGTCTAGCTAGGTTCGCATATTCTCGGCGTTTTGATTCATCCGACTCGTGAAAAGCTCTGGCATGTAATTCGGCTGCTCTCGTCACGTAATGATCTCTCATGCTCATTGGCGATCCCCGAATGTCTTTTGACATACCGCCAGCCTTACCCGCGCAACGCAGGGGGCCGGATAGGGTTCCAGGCTCGGAACAAAAAGAAGAAGGGCTGCGGGGACAAGCAACCCTTCTGGCAAGATACTACCGGCTATTCGGGGTATGGGGGACGGAGCCGGTAGTGCTGTTACAACCGCACCAACGCGCGTCCGTTCCAATTCCTTTCTAAATAAAGTGAGCCGCGCCAACGCCGAGCGAGAGCGACAACGCCAGCAGTGCGATTACATTCCGCCGTTCCCGCTCATGCGCCGAGGGGGTTAAAAAATCATCAGCGAGCCACTGAGTTTGCTGTGGATTGCTGTGGAGGAACTCAACGACCACAAAGAGGTAACAGCACCGTGAGTTTTTGGGTCTAAGCGTAAACGTTACTGTTACGGCATTCATCACAAGCGGAGTCACAAAAGATGTTTGACCACGCCGATGAAATTGCTGCCGCGTTGGTGCTTTGCTTGGCAGCCGGCTATTCCCTGGGGGCCATTTCGGCGTGGCGAGGGGCGCGTAGGTTACGGCGCGACATTGACAACCTGGACTCGCAAGGTCGGCAGATTTTCGCATCCATCGTCAACACGGACGAACAACCAATACCTACGACGATGTTGTCGGTCGGGACATCTCAGATCCCTCCCCTTGAGCGTCAGCGTGAAGTTCAGACCGCGCAGCACGGACTCCTTCCGTGAAGCGGTGACGCTCGCGACCGTTGGGTTGATCCAAGGAGTTTATGAGAAATTTGCTTGTGAAGCTCCACCGCGACATCGGTAATGCGAGGGCGAATGACCGTCTCCTGACGGTCTTTCCTCCACCTTCGTCTCTCCTTGAACCGCGCCGGATTAGGGCGCGTTTTTTTGGTCCGCAGAGGCCAGATGCGGCCAAGCCGCACCGGAAGCTGTCGTAGGTCGCTTTGGTGGAGGCAAAGCGTAAGGACATGATTGCGTAGCGCGTGGCCGCCATGAGGTCATCGCCTTCCTTGACCACCTTGCCGTCTTTGCGATGGTAGAGGCGGAATTCCTCCCACCAATCGTGATGATGCTTGAACACTTTGAACCTGCCGGTTTGCATCCGGGTCAGCATGTCCATCAAGCCAGCTAAACCTCGTATTCCCGAATGGCGTTGGCAACGTCGAGCAGATGTCGAACGTTCACGAGCTGATGTGGTACCCGCTGCAGAAGAAGTGCGGATTAACCGTCGACGAGAAAGATGCGGACGGCAGTCCGGTCCTAACCCATCGTTATGGTTTTCACATGCTGCGCCACGCTGCGGCATCCCTGTTCATCCAATATCTCGGATGGACGCCCAAGCGCTTGCAGACGGTCATGGGGCATTCATCAATCACGATGACCTTCGACCTTTACGGACACATGTTTGAGAACGTTGAAAGCGAACGTGCCGATATGGCGAAGATCGAAGCGGCGGTGCGAGCGGCCTAGACGCGACAAGGTTGCAACATGCGGGCGAATTCGCTAGTCCAATCAACGGACGCGGACAGTCCTATAGTCCGCGCCGTTCCGGTCGGGGCGTGGCGCAGCCCGGTTAGCGCACCAGTCTGGGGGACTGGGGGTCGTGGGTTCAAATCCCGCCGCCCCGACCAGCAAAATCAAAGACTTACCAGACATCTTGAAAGAACTGTTTCCCAGAAAAACGCCACTGGGAAACACCTGGGAAACGATGATGTGGGTACATCTCTTGGCCGCTACTCTCGTAGCGAAATGAGCGAGAGAAGCTGCAATGCCCCGCGACGGTGCAATCGTCTTCTCTGAGGCGCCGCCCGGTGGGCTCGGTCGCCGCGTAGACGATATGCACACCAGTTTCACATCCAACGCGGGATCAAAGATCAACGCCGCCTACGTCGCCGCAACGATGAGCGTGATTTCTTTCGATGGTGCTTTGAGGACCTCGCGACCGCTGAAGCATTTGCAGATGTTTCCGGGGAGAGAAAGCTTGCCGTGACGTTGCTGAGCGGACCAGGCCACTCGCCGAACGTGATGGCGCCGCTATAGA
>Ga0310910_10000282_pt1 | contig 25636 bp, 22 predicted proteins | sample GREbulkMGHF172_FD_203448 | JGI IMG/M metagenome (GOLD analysis project Ga0310910, IMG submission 203448) | Lab enrichment of tropical soil microbial communities from Luquillo Experimental Forest, Puerto Rico - GRE.bulkMG.HF172 | ecosystem: Environmental > Terrestrial > Soil > Tropical forest >... | reverse complement strand
GCATTGCCGGAGAGCGCCTATCTCAAGACATTGACGCTCGCGCTCGACTGAGCTCGCGGGCGGCCGGGGCGGGGAGGGTGAGGCGGAAGACGGTGCCGGCGCCGGCGCTCGAGACGAGGCTCAGCTCGCCGCCATGGGCGCGCACGAGCTCGCGGGCGATCGCCAGACCGAGCCCGCTGCCGCCGGGACGGGCCGAGCCGAAAAACGGCCGGAACAGATTTTCCCGCGCCTTGGGCGGCAGACCGTGGCCATCGTCGGCAATCTCGACCGCAATCGTCCCGCCCTCGCGCGCCGCGGAAAAGCGCAGACGGTGGGCGCCCGCCTCGACGGCATTGCGGGCCAGGTTGAGAAAAACCCGGTAGAGCTGGTCGCGGTCGGCGCTGACGGCGAGGTCGGGCGGGATCGCGCATTCGATCGCCAGATCCGCTTGCGAAACGGCGAGCTCCGGGCCGATCTCGTCAATCAGCGCGGCGAGCAAAAGCCGGCTTGGCGCGAGCGGCGGGGCGCCCTCGCGCGAAAAATCGAGGGTGCTGGTGCACAATGCAATAGCGCGGTCGATCGCGTCGATGAGGCGCGGGGCCACCCGTCGCACTTCCGGCGCGGCACTGGCAGTCAAGCCGTCGGTGACGAGACGCGCCGTCGCCAGAATATTGCGCAGATCATGGTTGATCTTGGTCACTGCCGTGCCGAGCGCGGCAAGCCGCGCCCGCTGTGCGAGCGCCTGGCGGACGGTCTTTTGCAGGATCGCGAGCTCGCGCTCGGTGACGCCGATCTCGTCGCTCCTCCGGCTTGCGGCGATGACCCGCGAGGTCTTTTCGGGATCATCGCGAAACTCGACCATGCTCGCGGTGATGCGCCGCATCGGCCGCACCAGGAGCCACTGCAAGCTGAGATAGACGAGCGCCGCAGTGACCAGCGAGATGACCAGCGACAGCTCGAGTATGCGGATGCCGAAATTCCACAACTCCTGGCGCAGCGGCCTTTCCTCGAGCAGCTCCTCGGCCGTGTCCGCCCCCACCCTTCCCTCCCCCGCAAGCGGGGGAGGGTTAGAGAGGGGGCCCACCGGCCCCAATACCCGCAGCACCCGATCGCCGGCACCGAACAGCGTGCGGAACGAGCCCCTGATCGCGAGCACGATGTCGGGATGGGCCAGGTCGATCGTGAAATCGGGCCGCGGCGGCTGAATCCGATCGAGGCTGAGCATCGTCCCGTCGGCGCGCCGCAGCACGACGCCCTGCGCCCCGACGCGCGCCAGCAGCTCGTCGATGAGCCCCTGATCCAAGCGGCCATCGGGGCTCGCTTCGAACGCCAGTGTCGCGAGATACCCGGCAGCGAGGCGGTTTTCAAAGTAGGTCATGCGGTAGCGCGCGACCGACGGTACAAAAATCAGCACCTCGCTCACCATCACGAAGAAGACGGTGAGGATCAGTAGACGGGCGGAGAGGCTCTTCAGCAGCACGGCATTGCAAGGCTCTTGTCAGCTATCAGCCGAAGCGCGCGAGAAAACGCACGAGACGGCGGGTACGCCGCGAGAACAGTCTCGGCGTATAATAGCATCCCGCGGCGCGCTTGCTCGCCTCCCCGCGCGTCGGGTAGGGCACGATCAGATTGGCCATCGCGCCGATCTTGAGCTTTCGCGAAATCGCCAGCGCCCAGGGCAGGATCAGATCGCCGGCCCCGGCGCCGAGTATCGAAGCGCCGAGGATGCGGCCGGTGCCGTTAAGCACGGCCTTGACGAGCCCTGTGGTGTCCCGCTCGGTCTGAGCGCGATCGTTTTCGACGAAGGGCCAGTGAAGCACGCGCGCAGTCGCGCCGGCGGCACGAGCGGCGGCCTCGGTCAGGCCGACCTGGGCAAGCTCCGGATCGGTGTAGGTGACCCAGGGCAAGGCCCGGTAATCGACTTTGGCGGGCAGCCGGAACAGCGCATTCCGGATCACGATGCCGGCATGGTAGAGCGCGATGTGGGTGAATTGCGGTCCGCCCGCCACATCGCCGATTGCGAAGGCGCGGCGGTTGGTCGTACGCAGCCGCGCGTCGACCGTGATGCCCGTCGCGGTCGCCTCGATCCCGGCAGCGGGAAGATCTAGCGCCTCGATGTTCGGGCGGCGTCCGGTGGCCACCAGCAGGTGCGAGGCTGCGATCCGCTCCCTGCCGGTGAGGTGGACGACGACGGCCTCGCCGTCTCGTTCGACAGCGGTGATCTCGACGCGCGGGTGTGTCTGGATCCCCTCGCTCGCCAGCCTCTGGGCGAGGCAGGCGGCAAGCTCGGGGTCGTCGCGGGGCAGCAATGGACCAATATCGAGTACAGTGACTCGCGAGCCGAGGCGGCGATGCGCCTGTGCCATCTCCATGCCGATCGGTCCGCCGCCGATCACGATCAGATGCTCCGGCCGATAACGGTTGGCGAAGACGGTCTCGTTGGTGAAATAGGAAACGCATTCGAGTCCCGGGATCGGCGGAACCGCCGGGCGCGAGCCGGTGGCGATCACAAACCGCCGCGGCCGGATCTCGATTTCGGCGGCGTGGACGGTGCGAGGGCTGGTGAAGCGCCCTTCGGCTTGCAGTACCCGGACTCCCAGCCCCTCGAAGCGCTCGACGGAATCGTGCGGCGCGATTGCCGCAATCACTTTGTGAACACTGTCGTTAACCGCCGCGAAGTCGATCTGCGGACGCGCAGTGGCAATGCCGAATGTCGCGCCGTGCCGCGCGAAGTCGGCATAGCGCGCAGCGGCGAGCAGCGACTTCGACGGGACGCAACCGAAATTGAGGCAATCGCCGCCCATCATGCCGCGCTCGATCAGCACGACTTCCGCGCCCATCTGCGCCGCTCCCGCGGCGACTGCGAGACCGCCCGAGCCGGCGCCGATCACGCAGAGATCGGGAGCGAGATTCCGGGTCATCGAGTGCGCTTGAGACCCCAGCGCTTGTAGCCGACCGGAATCAGCGCAAGTAACGCCAGGCCGACGACGGGAAGGAGCACCCTCGGCTCGAACACGATCGCCAGATCCGGCTCCTCGACGACGCTGCCCAGCCCGCTGCCGAGGCTCGCATAAACGAAACTGCCAGGAATGATGCCCAGAAACGTCGCGAGTACGAAGGTCGCCAATCGGACACCGACCAATGCCGGGACGAGGTTGACGAGCCAGAACGGGAAGATCGGCACCAGCCGCAGCACCAGGAGGTAGCTGAACGCATCGGCGCGAAATCCGGCCTCGAGCTGGGAGACGAACCGTCCGGCGCGTTGCGCGAGGCCGCCGAGCCCGGCGCGGGCGGCGAGAAAAAGAGCAGTCGCCCCGAGGGTAGCGCCGATAACCGCGCACACCGCGCCGGTCCAGATTCCGAACAAGAAGCCGCCGGCGATCGTCAACACGGCGGCGCCCGGAACGGAAAGCGCAACCAACGCCCCGTAAATCGCGATGTACCCCAAAGCCGCGAGAAGGCCCCAATGCTGAACAAGGCTGCACAGCCAGTCGCGGTTCTCGGCGAGTACGGCAAAGCTCAAATACTGGTTGCCACCGGCGAGCATGAAGGCGATCCAGGCTGCAGCGAGTAGGCCGAGCGGCACGAGCCGGCGCGAGGACAAAACGGGCTGAGGTGGGAGATCGTCAGTCATCGAGAACGGGGTGCGGACGAGCCTGGTATCGATGCTAGCCTGTCCGCAGCGGCAGGGCGGTCACCTTCGTGTGAAGTCGTAGATGAGACATATCTTCCGCATCAGGAGACGACAGTCGGTGCCCAATCGGTAGCCGACACACAGTCCGAGAATCCAAGAATTCGTAGTTAATTTTTTGGACTTCAGTTGCAACTTCTACGCGGCTGACGCATCATGGCGGCGCATCGTTCCCTCCCTTAGGTAAATCAACGATGCTCATTGCCCGTCATCGCAACCTGCTGGCAGGGCAGAGGCCCCGGTCATCTTGACCGGGGCCTCATTTCACTGGCGCTGGGCGCAGCAACGCGACGCCACAGGCGACCACTCTCGACGAGCTGCCATGCTGCCAGCACAGGCAAGCCGATCGTCAGATCGCGGGCACGCTTCAATAGCGAAAGCGCCAGCGCCGTCTCCGGCGTCAGCCCGAAGCCGGCGCCGAGCAGAATATATGCCCCTTCTTGCACCCCGACTGCGTTCGGAATGGCGAAGGCCACACTGCGCGTCGCGTAGAGCAAGCTCTCGATTACCAGCGCCGCCGCAAAGCCGAGAGGCGCGCCGGCAAATCGGAGCGCGATCCACGGTTCGAGCGTGCCGCCGATCCAGCAGACGAAGTGCAGCAAAAAACTCGATATAACTCGCGCCCGCCGCTGATAGATGCGGGTAAGCGCGGTGTGGAGGGCAGCAGCGCCCGCGGCAGTCTTCTCGGCCCAGCCGTCGCCAAGCACCCTCGTCAACCGGCCCAACAGGTCGAAACCACGTCGTTGGACCGCCAGAAAAGCCGCAGCGAGAAGCCCCGCTACCGCCAAGCCGATCGCGGTAATTGCCGCAAGCTGGGCTTCGGAGCGCGAATAGATGAGCCAACCGAGCGCAAGGGCGGTGTATGCGAGCTGCCCGAAAAGCTCAAGCGTCACATCGACGATGGTGCTCGCCGCGGCTGAAGTTCCGGAGACACCCGTCACCGTAACAGCGCGCGCTCCGACCACGTAGCCGCCGACCTGAGAGATCGGCAATACCTCGGACCCGGCGTCGCGGACGAGGCGACCCCAGACCGGCACCCAAGGGCTGGTGCCGGGCAAAAGCGCGCCCCAGGCGATCCCCATTACAACGATGAGCGCGACGTGAATGGTGCAGACGGCGGCGAACCCGCCCCAGCCTATGGCGGCCAGCGTGCGCGCCACTGCATCCGTGCCGAAATGCGCCACCAACCCCGCGATCAGCGCCAACCCCACGATCGCGGCGAGCACTGAGAACAATCTCACGCCGCATCGTCCCGCGCGGCTCGCATTCCCGCGCCGAGCCGCCGGCTCGTGAGCGCGATGCCGGCCAGCTTCGGCAGGAAACCGGGCTGCAGTAGATCGGGGTCGAACGACTTCATTCGCCTGAGGTGTTCGGCGTAACAGGCTTCCATGAAGCTCCCGATGGTGAAGCGGTCGAGAAAGACCCTCGCCTGCGTCGCCGAGAAATCCTTGCCGTCATTCGCCCGCTGGCCGCGGCGGATGGTGCGAACGAGTCGCGCGATAGCACGGCAGTAATACCGCGCCGCCGTTGCCCCGCGCAGCCATCCGGCGACGCGCCCCTTCGCAACCTGTTGCCACGCCATCCAGTTTACGAAGAACACGATGTGCCTGGTTTCTTCGCGCATCAGCATGTCGAAGATCTCGAACAGCGGCTCCGGCAAGAAGGCGGACCGCCGCGCGAGCTTGAACACGCCAAAGCCGAGAAACGAATCGAGGCATTCGCCGTAACCAAAATCGGCGAAGGCTTGGCAGAGATCGTGGCTGATCGGTTCCTCGAGCGGACGCTCTTCGGCAGCAATCTCATATCGGCGGATCATCATTCGCAGCAATTCGGCATGCCGCGCTTCTTCAAATCCCTGAAGCGCGACCGCCTCGCGCACCAGCGGATCGGCGATCGTCCGCGCAAAAGCGTTGACGATGGCGCCCGCTCGCCGCTCGGTGTAGAGCACCTCTTCCCAGAACGGGACACCGCGCAGGCGGGCGAGGTCCGCTTCGCCCAGTTCGGGCCAAGCGAGGGCAGCGGGATCGAAGCGGCAGTGGCTGGCGATGAAATGCCGGCAGAACCGCTCCTTGTGCTCCTCGGATCCAATCTTCATGAGACGCTGTGGGCCGCCCCTGGCGGTCGCATGAAGCGACGCACAAAACGCATCAGGCGCGGAATGAAATTCGGCCGTACCAGACGCGGATCATAACCGGCGAGCCGCCGATCGTTTTCTTCCAGGCAGACATCTATCAACCCTGCAACGGACAGATCGACGGCACCGACCGCCTTGCCTCCGGTCAAAGTGAAATTGTTGTCCTGCCTCGTGGCTGTCGATCCGCTGTCGCCGCGCACGCCCCTGACGATGCCGATCCGCTCCCAGATCAGAAACAACCAGACGGCCACCACCTTCGCCATAAAAAAGGCGCGTCGCCACAGCGGCAATTTGCGTTTGTGCCAAGCCACCCAATTGACGAAAAACAGGATGTGCCTGCCTTCCTCCTGCATTACCGGCTCGAACGTGTCGACGAGGGCGGCCGGGAAAAATCCCGAACGTTTTGCGAGCGCGAACAGTCCGAAGGCGAAAAAGCTGTCGATGCACTCGCTGTAGCCGGTCACCATGAAGGCCCATTCCGGATCGCGCGGCGGGCGATATTCCGGTTCCGGCAGCAAACGAATCCCATAAGCTTGCACGAGATTGGAAAGCACCTCCTTGTGCCGCCCCTCCTCAAAACCGTCGAGCTCGACCGCCTGCTGTAGCAATCTGTCGTCGATCCTCCGGGCGTAGCTCAACACGCGCAGACGCGCCTTACCCTCAGTCTGAACGGCGATGTCCCAGATCGGCAGGTTCACGAGCCGCTCGCGGGCCGCGTCGTCGAGTGCTGGCCAGTCGATGATCGAAGGCTTGTAGGGATTATGGGTATCGAGCAACATCCGGCAAAACGCGGCCTTGTGCGCCTCGCTGCCGACGGCGATCGGCCCGGGTTCATCAGCTGCCCATATCCGGGCGGCGCGGTCGGCGGCCCTGACCGCCGCGTCATCGAACATTAACCAACCTCCCTGCTGGTAACCGCCCCCGAGATGGCACGCCCTTGGCCGCCGCTCAACCTGGATGCGACAAGAACGTATCGGATGGTCGCTCGCATCCCATCCGGCCGCCGTTGACCGGGCTGTGCCGGCTCACTATATAGCCGCGTCTGCTCGACAGGGATGCTGTTATCGGGATCGCGATCGTGAAACGCACGTACCAGCCCAGCAAGCTCGTTCGCAAGCGCCGCCACGGTTTTCGGGCGCGAATGGCGACCGCAGCCGGCCGTCGAGTTCTGGCGGCACGCCGCGCAAAGGGCCGCAAGCGCTTGTCTGCGTGACCCGATTTTGCGCACCGCTTCTCCAGCAATCGGAACCTCGTGGCGGCCAGGATCGAAACGCTGAAGCTGCGGGGCGATTTTCTTCGCATCGCTGAGGGCCGCAGGGTGGCGGCGCCAGGTTTGGTCCTGCAAGCCGCACCGCAGCCACGAACATCGGCCCGCGGGGCACGGGTCGGGTTTACCGCGAGCCGAAAGGTCGGCAATTCGGTGACGCGCAACCGCGCAAAACGGCGCATGCGCGCTGCCGCGGCCAAGATCCTCCCGCACCAGGGCAGGCCGGGGACCGATTATGTCCTGATCGCCAGGGCGAGCACTGTCGAGCGTCCATTTGCGGCACTCGTCGCCGATCTTGAAGGGGCGCTACGCCGGATCGAGTCGAGTGGCGCCAAGTCAATGCGGAAAGCGCCGCACGAAACGCATCAGACGCGGCATCATTTTGGGGCGCAATAATCGGGAGTCAGAGTCGGGGAAACGCCATTCGTTCTGGTCGATGCGGACGTCGATTACGGCGGCGGGGGAGATATCGTCCGGCTCCGATCAGCCGCGATTTCCTCCGGCCGCGGGGTTGCAACGGCAAACGCTCGCTCCGATTTCCTTTCTCGTGCCGCGCATCGCCGCCGCGTGGCGGAACTGGTGGGGTTTCGCGGCGCTTGGTCCCGATTGCCGAAAAGTTACATCGGTCAAGTTTACCCTGGGCTGCGTTGTTGGTGAAGCCGGGCACGAAAGGGGCGCTGTCCGGTGCGGTGCTCTTCATGGTCTCGAGCTGTTCCGGAGGGCAGCGGCCGCGCGGGAGAAGGAGATGGAACGGCGAAACACGGCGGGAGTAGTGGGCTTGACGCTGGGGGGAGCAGTTCGAGTTTACCAACTTTTTGTGTCTCCGCTGCTTCTGCCGTCATGTCGATTTCTGCCGAGCTGCTCGGTATACGCCGCGGAGGCGATCGAGCGGCACGGTGCGTGGCGCGGCTGCATTCTCGGGCTCGGACGCCTGGCCCGCTGCCACCCTTGGGGAGGCAGCGGCTACGATCCGGTCCCGGCGCCCGGTGCCTACGATCACCTGCGTACGCGCGCAGAACACCAGGGCTGACTTGCCCGGTCTCTCGGACTAACAACACGATATGGAACAACGCAATCTCCTCCTTGCGATCGTGCTCTCAGTCGGGATCTTGATCGCATTTCAATTCGCGTTCGAGCGCTTGCGCCCGCCGCAGCCGCCCCCGCCATCGGGCGGAACGTCGGTCACCGCGCCTGCAACCCCGGGCCAGTCGGCGCCTCCCGCCTCGGCGACATCCTCGACGACTGCCCCGGCCTCCAGTGCCCCCGGGGCTGCTTCCGGGCAGGCCGCCGCGCCGCGCGGAGTGGTTATCGCCGAGCGGCCGCGCGTCAAGATCGACACGCCGAGCCTACATGGCTCGATCGACCTTGTCGGCGCCCGGATCGATGACCTGACCCTCGCGAGATTCCATGAAACGGTGAGCCCGAAGAGCCCGGAGGTCGTGCTGCTACAGCCGCCTGGGACCGCGGACGCCTATTTCGCCCAGTTTGGCTGGGCGGAGACGCCCGGCGTCAAATTGCCTGGCGCCGACACCAAATGGACGACGTCGGGCGATCAGCTGAGCCCCGGGCATCCGGTAACCCTGACATGGGACAACGAAGAAGGGTTGACCTTCACGCGCACGATCAGCGTCGACAAGAGTTACATGTTCACCGTCGACGACACCGTAAAGAATAGCGGCTCGACGCCGGTCAAGCTAACGCCTTATGGCCTGATCAGCCGTAGCGGTACACCACCGGTTTCCGGTTATTACATCTTGTACGAGGGGCCGATCGGTTATCTCGACGGCGCGATTCGCGACGTTAAATATGCGTCGCTCACGCCGGATAAACCTACTGACTTTACCTCGATCGGAGGTTGGCTCGGCTTCACCGATAAATATTGGCTGAGCGCGCTGGTCCCGCCGCAGGATCAGGCTATCAAAGCACAGTTCCGCAAAGCCGTAGGCCCCGACAAGGTCGATCACTATCAGGTCGACTATACCGCCGATCCAGTCACCGTCCCCGCGGGCGGGACTGCGTCGACGTCGACCCGTTTCTTCGCCGGCGCCAAAGAGCTCAATATGCTCCAGTCCTACACGGAGTCGGGGATCCCGCTGTTCGATTACTCGATAGATTTCGGCTGGTTCTGGTTTCTGACGAAGCCGATCTTCCGGATCCTTCTCTTCCTCGAAGGACTCCTCGGCAATTTCGGCTTGGCGATCCTGCTGTTTACGTTCTTTGTCAAGCTCGCCTTCTTTCCGCTCGCCAACAAATCCTATAACGCGATGAGCAAGATGAAGCTGCTGCAGCCGGAGATACAGAAGCTCCGCGAGCGCTTCCCCGACGACAAGGCGCGGCAGCAACAGGAGATGATGGAGCTCTATAAGCGTGTCGGCGCCAATCCGATGGCCGGGTGTCTGCCGATCGTCATCCAAATCCCGGTGTTTTTTTCGCTCTACAAGGTGCTGTTTGTCACGATCGAGATGAGGCACGCGCCGTTCTTCGGCTGGATCCACGACCTGTCGGCGCCGGACCCGACCTCGTTCGTCAATCTCTTCGGTTTGTTGCCGTTTGCAGCCCCGGCGTTTCTGATGATCGGCGCCTGGCCGCTGATGATGGGCCTCACGATGTTTCTGCAGCAGAAGCTCAACCCGCAGCCGGTCGATCCGGTGCAGGCGCGCATGTTCATGCTGCTGCCGGTCGTCTTCACCTACATGCTCGCTGCTTTCCCCGCCGGTCTGGTGATTTACTGGGCATGGAACAATTTGCTCAGCATCGCGCAGCAATGGGCGATCATGCGCCGGGCCGGCGCCGCCTGACCGGCATCGAGGGGCTGCCGGGACGCGTTTCGGCCGCGCTCTTTCCGCCGCGCCTCGTCGATCCCGACCAGATCGAAGCGGGACGCCAGCTTTTTGCGCAGCAAGTCTGCTTTATCGCCGGCGCCGCCGCGGCGTCGGCGCTTCCTCCCGAGCGGCTACCCGAGATCGCGTTCGGCGGCCGCTCGAATGTCGGCAAGTCGAGCCTCATCAACGCACTGACCAGCCGGCGCATGCTGGCGCGGACATCGAACACCCCGGGGCGTACGCGGCAGATCAATTTCTTCGATCTCGGCGGCCGATTGATGCTCGTCGACCTGCCCGGTTACGGCTACGCGGAGGCGCCGAAGAGCGCCATCAAGAGCTGGACCGCCCTCGCACGAAGCTATGTTCAGGGCCGCGCGGCGTTGCGGCGGGTCTGTCTGCTGATCGATGCGCGCCACGGCATCAAAGAAGCGGATCTGCCGCTGATGGGCCTCTTGGACGGTGCCGGCGTCTCGTATCAAATCGTCCTGACCAAGGCCGACAAAGCCGGCGCCGCCGAACTCGTCTCGGTTCTCGATAGGATCACGGCCGAAATCGCTCGCCATCCGGCGGCGCATCCGGAGATCCACCTGACGAGCGCCGTCAAACGCAGCGGCATTGCAGAATTGCGCGCGAGCGCCGCCGATTTTGCGCTCACCGCCGAGCAATCGCGCTAAACTGCACGCCGCGATGAGCCTTACCAACACCTCTCCCGATCCGGTCGTAAAGGCCGCCGTGTTGGCGCAGGCGCTGCCCTATATGCGTCGCTACGCCGGCCGCACCCTGGTCGTCAAATATGGCGGCCACGCGATGGGCGATGCTGCGGTCGGCGACTCGTTCGCGCGCGACGTCGCCCTCTTAAAGCAGGTCGGCATCAACCCGGTCGTCGTCCATGGCGGCGGGCCGCAGATCGCTCAGATGCTGAAGCGGCTAGCCATCGAGACAACGATCGTCGACGGTCTGCGGGTGACCGACCGCGAGACGATGGAGGTCGTCGAGATGGTTCTCGCCGGGACGATCAACAAGCAGATCGTCTCGGCGATCAACGCCGAAGGCGGCTGCGCGATCGGGCTCTCGGGCAAGGATGGCGGGCTGATCGAGGCGAGAAAGCTGGTCCGCACGCGCGTCGAGGGCGGGGTGAAGACCGAGATCGACCTGGGTTTTGTCGGCGAGCCGCAGCGGATTGCCGCCGGTGTCCTCGACACCTTCAAGCAATCGGACATAATCCCGGTGATCGCGCCGATCGGCGTCGGCCCCGAGGGCGAGACCTACAACATCAATGCCGACACCGTCGCCGGCGCGGTCGCCGCCGCGGTCAAGGCGACGCGCCTCTTGCTTTTGACCGATGTCTCCGGCGTGCTCGATGCGGACAAGAGGCTGATACCGGAGCTGACGGCCGGGACGGCGCGGCGGCTGATCGCCGAAGGAGTGATCAACGGCGGCATGATCCCGAAGATCGAGACCTGTCTTCAGGCCGTTGACGGCGGCGTCGAGGCCGCGGTCATCGTCGACGGCCGCGTGCCGCACGCGATCCTGCTCGAGCTCTTCACCGAAGGGGGCGTCGGCACCCTGATCCGCGCCGGTTGAGCCCAGTGCTCAGACACAGACGCGAGCTTCGCTCTTCGGTCATGGCCGGGCTTGACCCGGCCATCCACGGGTGGCTGCGCAGACCGTGCCCGGTCTCGTGGATGCCCGGCACAAGGCCGGGCATGACGAGGCGATGACTGCTGCCCCGGGCCGGCCCTTGGTCGAGATCGAGACGTGGATCTTCGATCTCGACAACACGCTCTATCCGACTTCCTGCCGGCTCTTCGACCAGATCCACGACCGCATGACGCGCTTCATCGCCGAGCGGTTCGATCTCTCGCCGGAGGCGGCGCTGGCGCGGCAGAAGGGCTATTTCCGCGAGCACGGCACGACATTGCGCGGGCTGATGGTCGTCGACCGGATCGACCCGGAGGATTTCCTCGCCTATGTGCACGAGCTCGACCTTGCCTGCGTGCCGCCCGACCCGGTTCTCGTCGAGGCGCTCTCGGCATTGCCCGGCCGCAAGATTGTCCACACCAACGGCTCGACTCGCCATGCCGAGCGTCTGCTCGACCGTCTCGGTATCGCCGGTGCGTTCTGCGGCATCGTCGATATCGCGGCGGCGGGATACGAGCCCAAGCCGGCGTTTGCCGGCTATCACGAATTGCTGCGGCGGCACGACGTGAAGCCAGACACCGCGCTGATGGTCGAAGACATCGCGAGAAATTTGGTCCCCGCGGCGGCGCTCGGCATGACCACCGCCTGGGTGCGCAACCCGGCCGAGTGGGGCGCCGACGGCGCCGATGGCGGCCACATCCACCACATCGTCGACGACCTCGGCGGCTTTCTCACCTCCGCCGCCGCGCTGTACCCGTTGAAACCCGGGCAGCCCCCATCACCTTGACGGCATGTCCGTCGCCGACACGATCCGCGAGAAGCTGACCGAGCGTTTGGCGCCGACCCGGCTCCAGATCGAGGATCAATCGCATCACCACATCGGGCATGAGGGCGCGCGGCCCGGCGGCGAAACGCATTTCGCCGTGACGATCGTCTCAGCCACCTTCACCGGCCAGAGCCGCGTCGCGCGCCAGCGGCTCGTCTATCAGACCCTCGCCGCCGAACTCGCGACCCGCGTCCATGCGCTGTCGCTGACCACCCTCGCCCCGGACGAAGACGTCCCGCCGTTCAATAGCCTGCGTTGACGGGCTCGGGCTGGCTGCATCGATCACAATGGCCGGAGCTATAACGGGTGACGCCGGCCGCCAGAACGGCTTGGCATTCCTGAAGCGGCGTACGTCACGCCGGAGCCTTGCTTCCGTATGCGTCAGTTCGCGGAGATGCCAGCCGATGACCAGCCCGGCTTGCTGGCTGAGCGCAGTGGCATCATTGTCGGCGGGGCGATCGATATCGTTGATGAGGCGCTGTGCCGTGCACACGTCGTTGACATGCCCGAGATCTTCCTGCAGCGGCTTCAACCGCTTCATCAGGGCGTTGACCTCCCGGGTGTTGAAGAGGCTGCCGAGAAATTCGGTCATGTACCGAAACTTCTTGAGCGCGATGCGGACATTGTGGCGCTCTTCCTGCGAGAGCTCGGCAAAGCGCTTGCTTCGCTTGCGCGCCTGGCGCCAGCGCCGCTCGATAAGCGGTGGCGCAACGTAGCCAATCGGAGCAAACAGGGGGGCGGAGCGCTCCGATGCCGGCTGGTCCCGCCAGGCGCGGGACGCGAACCAGCGGGACAGCTTCAACATCAGCTCGACATACCGGCGCGATCCGATCGCCTCCCTTGCAGTGTCATAGACCGCCTGCCGCCGTTGCTTAGCCGCCGCTGCCAGGTGCTCCAAATTCGCGTCCGCCGGAAGTGCCGATCGAACAGGCGCAAGCAGATCCGTCGCGAACACATCCCAGTTCCGTACCGGCGCCAGGCTGCCGGCAAGCCATCTCAGCTCCTCTTGCAGCCAACGATATTGCTCGACCGGCAGCAACGACTTCACTGCGGAAAGCATCGAACGAAGGCGTCGCGATGCGACCCGCATCTGATGGACCGCCTCGCCGTCGCCCGAAATCGCCGCCGCCTCGTTGCGAAGCAAGTGCCCCAGGCATTCCCGCGCGACGCTTTGCAGCACCGCCTCTACAGTCATCGACGCATCGAAAGCGAGCGGTTTCGACGTGACCGCCGCGAACTCTGCACCCATCAGCCGGTAGCCCCGCTCGGGCAGACTTTGGGTCTCCATCTGAAATGGCGCCGTATCGAGCAGTCGGAGCGCAACGTCATAGAGAGCGGCAGGATCCCCGCGCTTCAGCTCGAGTTCGAGCTCACAGACAGATTCCGCGGCGTTGCCGCTCGCGGCGCAAAGCTGCCCCTCGTCGAGCGCTGCTGTGATCTCGAAGGAGGGATCGGTACTGACTTTATGGAACGTCCGCCGCAGCTGCGTTTTGAACAATGGACACAGTTCGCCGTCATCGATGATCGCGCGCAGTCGCGAGCCGGATATACCCGCTGTGGGATCTGGCCGGTCGGCGGCAATAGGGTCCCACCACTCGCCGCCGGCGGTACCGCCTCCGCCAAGAGAGCCAAAGCGCCGCAAACCCTGAATGCGGCGCGTGCCCTGCTCCTGAACGCACAAGGTCAGGCTTTGCCGGCGCAGTTTGAGATCGGGCGAATCATAGTAGGTGGCGGTAACAAGCGACGGCTTCCGGTTGGCTTTTGCGCCGGCATTCTTTAGCGCGAGCTTCAATGCCGGAAGTTGGCTCGGCAATGTGACGAGTTTGAGGTGGTCTGGCGTCACGGGCTTCCCTGAGTCGCTTCGTTAACATGACATTTTTATGACGGCATCTTTGACGGCACAAGGGACCATATCCCGAGCCGCGCCGATTGCCGAGTGAGTCGTCAGAATTCGGTTCGAAGGCGGGGCACCCGAACTGGTGGAACCCTGGCCGTGGCGCCAGAAATCGGGTTTGCTCGGAGAGCCGGCTCAACTACAAAACGGCGATCGACCGTTCACGGGGGGACCAACGATTGCTCAAAATTTTAGTCGCCAACAGAAAAGGAGGTTGCGGTAAGACGACGGTTGCGACCCAGCTCGCCAGCGCACTTGCGGTATCCGGTCACGCTGTTTGCCTCGCCGATGCCGATCGGCAGCGTTCGAGTCTCGGGTGGCTGGCGTGCCGGCCTCCGGAAGCCCCACCGATCACCGCTCTCGATTGGACGAAGGAGATCGGGAAGCCGCCCAAGGGCGAAGGTTTCCTCGTCATCGACGCGGTGGCAGGTCTGCATGGCAAGCGCGCTGTGGAGATGGTCAAGCTCGCCGATCTCCTCATTCTACCGATGCTGCCGTCGGCGTTTGACGAAAGCGTCACGCGCCGCTTTCTTGATCGCATCAAAAAAGTGCGGCGCATTGCCACCGGCCGGATGCGGGTCGGCATCGTCGGTAATCGGCTACGCGGCGGTACGCACAGTGCCGGCGGCTTTGAGCGGTTTGTCGCAAAGCTCGGAGCTCCGATCGTCGCGCGTCTGCGCGATAGCCAGCTCTACGTCCAATCCGCCGCGACCGGGGTCAGCGTGTTCGATGCTCGCGGCAGGCGTTGGCGCGCGTTGCAGGCCGACTGGTACCCGCTGCTGGCCTTTGTCGAGCAGGATGCTGCTCGACTGCAGGGTGCCGCATAGAGACCGCTTCATCTTCTGTGTGGATCCCGTCGGGACGGCAACGAACCGCCCCGCTCCAACCCTCCGCCGTTCAGGGGAGGGGGGCCGCCGCCTGTTTTTATAGCCGGATATTGGCCGCATCTTGACACTGTCCCGGCCGCCCGCCAATTGACGTAGGATGAAGAGACTTGCCCGCCGCCGTCTCCCCCCTCTGCCGTTGATGATGGTGGAGTTGATGGCCGCCTCGTGGGAGACGATCGCGCGGCGGAGCTCGATGATCGCCCGCGGCAGCTGCACACCCGCGGAATATCGGCGGATGGTGACGGAGAAGGCCGCGGCGTTGCAGCAATCGACGATTGCGATGATGACCGGACGGGGGACGAAAGCAGCTGCGGCACCGTGGCTTAAGCGCGCCGCCGGGAATGCGCGGCGCCTGCGGCGAAAGCGCTGAGCCCGCGGCTGGCACGATCCGATTTCGGCTTCTTCCTTCATGGCACCCAGCTCTTCAATCCCGAAGACATCGACACGTGAAAAAGGTGCAGGCTGGCTACCGGCGCAGACCTTCTCACATTCCGCAGCGAGCCGGCGCCTTTCGGCCCCGAAAATCCCGCCGGCTGCCCGGATTTCCTCGTCGGCTCTGTCAAAGATGCTGGTAGCGAGGGGATCATCGAGGACGATGATTATGCCGTTCTCCGCCGCGGCTCGGCGGCTCACAATGCAACAGTGCACGGTTTCCCGAACCAAGCCGTAGATCCGGCCCTGTTCAGGGAGATTCACCGCGCCGCCAACGGCCTGTTGGGTACACGCAAGAGGCGACGCGCCACCCCTTGATCAAGTGCCTCGCGGAGAATGCGGAGGGGGTGAGGTTTGCCGATTCCTTGAAGGAAGGCGGCCCGCATCGACACCGCTCAGCTCGATTGGTGGCCAACGGCTGTTAGTCGCCCACACAGCAGTCATTTCTTTCCCCGGTCGCAACTATCTCAGTCTGGTGGATTGCCGACCTTCGCCAGTCCCGTGACGAAGGGCTCGGTCGCGCCGATAGCGGTCGTCCCCGCCGCGCGATCACCACGGAAGGCTCGACCCTAACTAACCCGCCATTCCCGACGGGAGAGGGCACGATCATCCCTCAATACCGGCCCTTGCGCTTGCAGGCCTCCCCGAACTCGACGAGTTCAAGCAGCTCGCCGCCCCAACGGAGCGAGGAAGGTTATTGGTCGATGCGAGGCGCGCGTCGAGGCGAGGTCGCGCGCCGCTTCCGGCCGTTCGGGTGGCGACGAGGCTCGGCCCATGTGGAAATTAACGGCAAACAAAGAAACTGCGCCCGGTTCCTGGCACTGGTGCGCCGACGCCGGAACCCCTGCAGTCGGCAGTGACGCCGACGCGAGAAAATTCATTACCTACAGTACCGGTACTGAGGGGGCTCGCGAAATAGAGTCATGATCAACGTCCCGAGCGCCATCAATCCCACAAAGGCCCAGCACGACAGAACCGTGGCCATGATCGGGTCCCAGGCATAAGGGCCGAGGTCGCGCTCGACGACGGCGCGGACCAGGCTGAGGTGGACCAGGGTGAGGCCTGATCGATCGAGGTTGTACCACAATTGGCCGAGGGCGAGCGGCACCCAATACCCCGACTCGATCCAGAGCAGCACGTCAGTCGCCAGCACCGGGAGAGCGGCGATAAAAACGATCCAGCCGATAATGCGTCCGATGATCATTACGGTTAATCATAAGGCGCTATTGCGATCACTAGCTTTAGTCGCGAACGCAAAGGCAGCAATAGATCTCTCAGATTAACAGACCAACTGCCGACTGTGCAAGAACTTTTACGGCGCCGGGCGGAATTCATAAAATTTAGGTTAACACACAGAACATCCTGCACGCTATCGACGTAAGCTTTGGTAAATGCGCTGGATGGTGGATATTTTTATTGGCTCCGGTTAGACTGTCTCCTCGTTGGCCTCGGCCATCCCCTTGGTTTCGGAATCACTCCGGTTTGGCGCTACTCGCGCGTGCCGATAAGGGTGAGCCTATGAGCGATGCGGTACGCAAATTCTCTTTGACCGGCCGGCTGATACTCGGCCGCTTCCGGTTGCTCGGGTCACGACACCGCTTGCGCACCGATCAGACGGGACTGAGACGTCCGCGCGGCCAACTCTTTCGTAAATACGTATCTCTGTTCATGGGCCTGATCAGCTTGGTCATGCTGATCAACGGGGCGCTCGACTTTTGGTTCAGCTATCGGGAAAACAGGGCGGCGCTCGTCCTTATCCAGCAAGATAAGGCCGATGCGGTGGCGCAGCGGATCGCGGAATTTATCAAGCAGATCGAGGGCCAGATCGGCTGGACGACCCACGCCCAACGGGCGACGGGTTCGCTCGAGCTGCGCCGCCGCGATTATGCGCGCCTGCAGCGCCAAGTGCCGGCAATCACTGAGCTGACTCAGCTCGATAGTTCGGGAAAAGAGCAGCTCAGAGTCTCGCGGTTCGCAACCGAGGTCGTGGGCAGCGGGGCGGATTACTCCCGTGAGCCAATCTTTACCGAAGCGCTGGCCGATGGCGTCTGGTTCAGTCCGGTGCAGTTTTGCAAGAACTCCGAACCTTGCATGAAGATCGCGACGGCCCTCAGCGGGCGCGACGCCGGGGCCGCTATCGCTGAGGTCAACCTCAAGCCGATCTGGGACATGATCACAGCGTTGAAGATCGGCCAGGACGGTTACGCTTACATCATCGATCGCAGAGGAAGATTGATCGCACATCCGGACACCAGCCTTGTTCTGCGAGACGCCGACCTCTCGGCAGCACCGCAGGTGATAGCTGCCCGCGCCAAACCCGTCGACATCAAAGCCCCCGACAGACAATCCGCGGCACCGAAGGTCATGATCGGCAAAGGAATCGACGGGCAGTCGGTGCTGAGCGTACATGCGGCGATCGATCCACCGGGTTGGCTCGTCTTTGTCGAGGTGCCGTTGCAAGAGGCGCTCGGGCCTCTTTACGGCTCCGGCCTGCGCACCGCCGCGCTTCTCGCGTTCGGGCTCGGCTTGGCGGCGTTGGCGGCGCTCGTTCTCGCCCGGCGCATGGTCGTGCCGATCCGGCTGATGCAGGCCGGCGCGGCTCGCCTCGGCGCGGGCGAGCTCAATCGGCGGATCGAGATCCACACCGGCGATGAGCTCGAGGGCTTGGCTGAGGAGTTCAACCGAATGGCGGGCGACCTCCAGAAATTCTACGCCGACCTCGAAAAGAAGGTCGAGGAACGCACCGCCGAGTTGAAGGAAGCACTCGACCAACAGACTGCGACCGCCGAGGTGCTACAGGTGGTCAACAGCTCGCCTGGCAACCTCGCCCCGGTCTTCGACGTCATGCTCGAAAAGGCGGTCCGGCTCTGCGAGGCCGTTTGCGGCATCCTTTGGAGCTATGATGGTGCGTCCTTTCATGCCACCGCCCTTTTCGGAGCGCCACCGAGATTTGCCGAGTTTGCGCGCCGACCGATAGAAATCGGAGATTCGGCGGCGCTCGTGGACATCGCGCGCTGCCGGCAGGCCGTGCACGTCACCGACCTCGCGGCCTCGGACGCCTATCGCGCTGGCAGCCCTTTGCACCGCGCCATTGTCGATCTCGGCGGGGCGCGAACCGGGGTCGCCGTGCCGCTCCGTAAGGAAGACACGCTGATCGGCACCATTGTGATCTACCGTCAGGAGGTGCGGCCGTTCTCCGACAAGCAAATCGCGCTGTTGGAGAATTTCGCCGCACAAGCCGTGGTTGCAATGGAGAACGCGCGGTTGCTCGACGGGATCCGCGCCGCGCGTGACGCCGCCGAAGCGGCGCTGCACGAGCTGAAAGCGGCCCAGGCGAATCTGATCCAGGCGGAAAAGATGGCCTCACTGGGCCAGCTCACCGCTGGCATCGCCCACGAGATCAAGAACCCGCTCAACTTCGTCAACAACTTTGCCGGCCTCTCGGTCGAATTGCTGGACGAGCTGAAGGAATCCGCCGATCCCGGCATCGCGACACTCGACGAAGACACCCGCGCCGAAATCGGCGAGACGATCCACATGTTGACCGGCAATCTCGAAAAGATCGCCGAGCACGGCAGGCGCGCCGACGGCATCGTCAAGAGCATGCTGGAGCATTCGCGCGGCGTCTCGGGCGAGCGCCGCGAGGTCGATCTCAATGCCCTTGTCGAGGAGGCGCTCAACCTCGCCTATCACGGTGCGCGCGCCCAGGATGCGAACTTCAATATCACCTTGGACCGCGATCTCGACCCCGCCATCGCACCGATCGAGCTGGCGCCGCAGGAGATGACCCGCGTGTTCCTCAACCTGTTCGGCAACGGGTTCTATGCCGCCACCGAGCGCGCCCGCGGCAACGGCGGGGCCGCCCATCGCCCGATCCTCCAGGTCTCAACCCACGATCTGGGCTACGCGGCCGAAATCCGAGTGCGCGACAACGGCACCGGCATCCCGCCCGCAATCAGGGGCCAGCTGTTTCAGCCGTTCTTCACTACCAAGCCCACCGGAGAAGGGACCGGTCTGGGGCTCTCGATCAGCTACGACATCATCACGCAACAACACGGCGGCTCGATCGAGGTCGACAGCGAACCCGGCGAATTCACCGAATTTACGATCCGCCTGCCGCGCAACGGTCAGACCGCAGGGAGGGGCGCATGAGCCTCAGCATCTTGGTTGTCGATGACGAGCCGGATGTGGCCGAGCTGCTCCGCCAGCGCTTTCGCCGCGAAGCGCGCCAGGGCACCTATGTCCTGCATTTCGCTTACTCGGGTGAGGAAGCACTCGACAAGCTTGCCGCGGGTATCGAGCCGCAGCTGATCGTGATCCTGTCGGACATAAACATGCCGGTCATGGACGGGCTGGAGTTGCTGCGCCAGATCAAGACGCGGCGGCCCGATCTGCCCGTGATGATGGTGACCGCCTATGGCGACGATGAGCGGCGGCACCTAGCCGGCGAGTATGGCGCCGCCGAGTTCATCACCAAGCCGGTCGATTTCGATTTCCTGAAGACCCAGCTTCGCGATCTGTCCGACGCCGCGGACTGACTAACCCCCGCGTTGCCTCGAATGGCCGCTTCCAAACTGTCCCTGGCGCCCACGTAAAGGTCGGCTTTTGGGGCCAACATCGGGCGAAGCCGTGGGACGGCACGAGCGACCGCAAAGCGTCGAACTTCCCCGTCCGGAGCGAGAGCGCGAAGGTCTGGAATTCGACGCGAACCCGCCATCCGACGAGCGGTGAAGCATCGATTCGGGTCCACCCGAGACGTCGGGGAGCCGAGGGCTCCTTGTTTAGAACGTATCATGAACCCATATACGGGGCTCGTTCGCTTCGGAGCCTCGTTGATGGCAGAAGTCGTTTGCGATCCGCCTCCACCTCGCTACAACTCCGCTGTTTCCAGAAGCGGAATCGAGTAATTTCAATGGCTTGGTCATAATCTCTTTTTCGACTCGTGCGCGCTCGCAGGGCGGGGAATTGGAGGTCGCTCGGTCGGGCAAATCTGCAGGCGCTCGGTGCAACCTAAATTTGAATTAGCTGCTGATTCGCTGCAGATTGCACAAACGGTAAAAGGTGGCTCAATTCACGATTGTGGCTGCCCAGCCCGGCAGCCGAGGGTTAAGCCGCCACGGTGAGGAAATCGCGCAGCTTCTCGATCGGCGCGTCTTTCATCACGAAGGCTTCGCCGATGCGGCGCGGCAGGATCAGCGTGATGCGGCCGTCGCGGACCTTTTTGTCCTTGCTCATATGGCTGAGCAGCCGGTCGGCCGGGATGCCCTGGAGCCCGATCTCGGAGAGCCGCGTCGGCAGGCCGCAGCTCTCGAGGTGGCGGCGTACCCGCAGCGCATCCGCTGCCGCGACGAGGCCGAGCTTTGCGGCGAAGTCGGTCGCGAGAACCATGCCGAGCGCCACCGCCTCACCGTGTAGCAGGCGCGAGCCGAACCCGGTCTCGGTCTCCAGAGCGTGCCCGAAGGTGTGGCCGAAATTGAGCAGCGCCCGGTCGCCCTCCTCGCGCTCGTCGCCGGCGACGATCTCGGCCTTCATCGCGCAGCTGGTCAGCACCGCGCGCCGCAGCGGCTCGGCGTCGAGCGCGCAGACCTGGTGGCCCTCGGCTTCGAGCCACGCGAAGAACTCGGCGTCGCGGATGAGGCCATATTTGACGATCTCGGCGTAGCCGGCGAGCAGCTCGCGGCGCGGCAGGCTCGCCAGAACCGAGGTGTCGGCGAGCACCAGGCGCGGCTGATAGAAGGCGCCGATCAGGTTCTTGCCGGTGGAGGTGTTGATCCCGGTCTTGCCGCCGACCGAGCTGTCGACCTGAGCCAGGAGTGTCGTCGGGATCTGCACAAAATCGACCCCGCGCAACAGGGTCGCCGCGGCAAAACCGGTGAGATCGCCGACAACGCCGCCGCCGAGCGCGACTAGCATCGTGCCGCGCTCGATGCCGATCCCTAGAATGTCCTCGGCGAGCCTGCCGAAATGGCGGAGGTCCTTGGTCTCCTCGCCGCGCGGCACGAGCACCGTGTGATGGGTGATCCCGGCCGCGGAGAGGCTGTCGCGCAACGGCGCAAGGTAATGGCCGGCGACAATCTCGTCCGATACGACGACGGCCTGCCGGCGCCGCAGCAGCGGCAGCATTTCGCGGCCGCCGCACTCGATCAGCCGCGGTCCGACGAGAATGTCGTAGGCGCGGTCGCCGAGCTCGACGCGCAATCGCTCGATCGTCTCCGTCATTTCCTCCCTCCTACGCCTCGGGTGGCGTCGTCGCGAGCGGGCAGGCGGCCAGCGCCGCAATGGCCCGCGTCACCGTCACCTCCGGCGATCCGCCGCCGCTGTCGACGATCACATCGGCTTCGGCGTAGACCGGATAGCGCCTCTCAATCAGCTCGGCCAAGATCGCCCGCGGGTCGCCCTGTTTCAACAATGGCCGGTTGCTGCGGCGGGAGACTCGCGCAACGAGCACATCGAGATCGGCGCGCAGCCACAGCGAGATGGCGCGGTGGGCGATCAGCGCCCGCGTCGGCGGGTCCATGAACGCGCCGCCGCCGGTCGCGAGTACATGCACCGGCTGGGCCAGCAGCCGCGCGATGACCCGCCGTTCGCCGTCGCGGAACACGCGCTCGCCGCGGTTGGCAAAAATCTCCTCGATCGTCTCACCGGCGGCGGCCTCAATTTCCGGATCCGAATCGAAGAACGGCAGACCCAGCCGCACCGCCAGCCGGCGGCCGATCTTGCTCTTTCCGGCGCCCATCAGACCGACGAGTACGATCGAGCGGCTCGGCATAAAGCGGCGGATTTCCGCCGTTTTCCGGTCCGCTGACAGCGTGTCGATCTGCCCCGCCACTCTCACCGCTCTTTCTCCATGCCGAGCGACAGGGTACTAGCATATCGTCCAGCCTCGTCGTCAATCCGCAGGGGAACGATTGGACATGGATATCGCAGCAGTACAAGCTCCGAGTCGGGGGGGCATGGGCAAGCTCACCGTCGCGCTCGTCATTATCATCGCCCTAGCGCTGCTGGGCGGCATGGCGTTCCTGGCGTTATGGAACCCGCCGCCTCCCTCCGCGCCGGTCGAGAAAGTGATCCCCAATGAGCGCTTCCCGAAATGACCGGTGATGTGGGCCTCGAAACATCTCGAAGCGTTTCTCGAGATGCTGGCGGCCGAACGGGGCGCTGCTCCGCTGACTTTGGCCGCCTATCAGAACGATCTCTCTAGCCTCGCGGCATTTCTCGCGGCCCGGCATATGACGGTGGAAGCGGCCGATGCAGCAAGCCTGCACGCCTATCTCGCAAATGCTGCAACAGCACAGCTGGCGCCGCGGACGCTCGCCCGCCGCATCTCGGCGATGCGCCAGTTCTACAAGTTCCTACTGCTCGAAGGGGTGCGCGAGGACGACCCGACGGTAGAGCTCGATACCCCAAGGCTCGGCCGGCCGCTGCCGAAGATATTGTCGGAGAGCGAGATTAGGACCTTGATCGATGCCGCCCGCAGCTGGCCCGGAGACGAAGGCATCCGCCTCTATTGCATTCTCGAGCTGCTCTATGCGACGGGCCTCAGGATCTCCGAGCTCGCTACGCTGCCGCTCGCCGCGGCGCGGAGGGATCCGCGGTTCCTGCTGATTTCCGGCAAGGGGGGCAAGGAACGCGTCGTGCCGCTGAGCGAACCGGGGCGCGCTGCGCTGGCCCGCTATCTCGAATGCCGCGACCGCTTCCTGCCCGAGGGGCGGCCTTCGCGCTGGCTGTTCCCGTCGCGCGGCCGGGCCGGACACCTGACGCGGCAGCGCGCCGGCCAGCTGCTGAAAGAGCTCGCCGCCGACGCCGGTCTCGACCCGGAGAAGCTCTCGCCGCATGTGCTGCGCCACGCTTTCGCCAGTCACCTGCTCGACCACGGCGCCGATCTGCGCAGCGTGCAGCAGATGCTCGGACACGCCGATATCGCGACGACGCAGATCTACACGCATGTGCAGACGGACCGGCTGCGCAAGCTGCTGGAGAGCGCCCATCCGCTGGCGCGCCGCAAATGATCCGTCACTTCCTCGAATTCGAGCGGCCGATCGCCGAGCTCGAAGGTAAGATTGAAGAGCTGCGGCACCTCTCGACCACGGGCGAGCTCAACATTGCCGACGAGGTCGGCCGGCTCGAGAGCAGCGCCAACCGGCTGCTGCGGCAGACGTATGCGCGGTTGACGCCGTGGCAGAAGGTGCAGGTGGCGCGGCATCCGGAGCGGCCGCACGCGCTCGATTACATCGGCGGGTTGATCACCGACTTCGTGAGGCTCGGCGGTGACCGCGCGTTTGGCGAAGATGCGGCGGTCGTCGGCGGCATCGGCCGCTTTCGCGGGCGCAGCGTCGTCGTGCTCGGGACCGAGAAGGGCGCCGACACCGAGGCGCGCCTCAAGCACAATTTCGGCATGGCCCGGCCCGAGGGGTATCGCAAGGCGCAGCGTCTGATGCGTCTTGCCGAGCGTTTCGGGTTGCCGGTCCTGACCTTTGTCGATACCGCCGGCGCCTATCCGGGCGTCGATGCCGAGGCGCGCGGCCAAGCCGAAGCTATCGCCCGCGCAATCGAGACCTGCCTCGACCTCAAGGTGCCGCTCGTCGCCGCAATTATCGGTGAAGGCGGCTCGGGCGGCGCCATTGCGCTCGCCGCCGGAAACACCGTGCTGATGCTGGAACACGCGATCTATTCGGTCATCTCCCCGGAAGGATGCGCGTCGATCCTGTGGCGCGACGGCGAGCACGCGCAGGCGGCGGCGGAAGCGTTGCGCCTCACCGCTCAGGACCTGCAGCGCCTGAGAGTCGTCGACCGTATCGTCGCCGAGCCGCTGGGCGGTGCGCACCGGGCCCCCAAGGAAGCCGTCGAGGATCTGGGCGAGGCGCTCGACGAGGCGTTGGCGCCCCTTCTCGCCATTGATGGCAGTACGTTGCGCGTACAACGGCGCGAAAAATTCCTCGCGATGGGCGGCGCCGGGCTCTGAAGGGGGTTATTGATCGCCCGACCCCTCTCCCCACATTTAGCGCGGCGCGCCGACGGATCGGCGGCGCTGATGTTCGTCATCGGAAGACACCGCTTTTCCAGCATTGGAAGGCATTCATGACCCCCCAGGAAAAAGACCTGCTCACGACTTTGCTCGCGCGCCTGAAGAGCGCCAGCAGCCAGCCAAAGGATCCCGAAGCTGATACGCTGATCCGCCAGGCCTTGGCCGAGCAGCCAGACATGCCCTACTACCTTGTGCAGACCGTGCTGATCCAGGATTTGAGCCTGCACCAGGCACAGCAGCGGATCGCTGATCTCGAGAAGCAGCTCGCCGATGCGCAGCAGGCGGCGAGGCCGAGTGCGACAAGTTTTCTCGGCGGGCTGTTCGGCAGCCGGCCGTCGGCGCCACCGGCTGGCCCGCCACCGGCCGGCCCATGGACGCGGTCGCCGCAGGTGGCTGGTGCGCCTCCGCCGCAACCTTATGGGCAACCCGGAGGTTATGCGCAGCCCGGTTACGGACAGCCGCCGAGCGGCGGATTTATGGGCGCCGGCATGGGTGGCGGCAGCGGGTTTCTGCGCTCAGCAGCAGCGACGGCGGCGGGTGTCGCCGGTGGCGCGTTGCTGTTCCAGGGTATTGAATCGCTGTTTGGCCCGCACTATGCGGGCGGCCTGACGGGCGGCGCTGGAATGACCCCGGGCCTCGGCGAGACTGTCGTAAACAACTACTACGGCAGCGACGCTGGCGGCAGCGATTGGAGCAGCGACGCGGGTGCTGCCGCGGGGGGCGGCGACTGGAGCAGCGATCCCGGCGCCGCTGGTGGCGGTGGCGATTGGAGCAGCGACGCCGGCGGCGGCGACTGGAGTTCCGACCAAGACATGGGCGGCGGCGACTGGAGCAGCGGCGACAGCAATACCTCCTGCTGAGCGACCGCCCTCCCCGTCCTCTAAGCCACGTCCGCTGTTTCGGCCGCTCGGATCAGGCGGCGGCCGCTTTGCGGTTGACCGCGAGCCGGGCGTCAACCGTCGCGACGGTCTGGTCGACGATCGGGTTGCGCATGCCGTACTGCGCCGCGATCGTTTGCACCAGGCGGTCGGTGCGCTC
>Ga0310910_10000261_pt1 | contig 26288 bp, 31 predicted proteins | sample GREbulkMGHF172_FD_203448 | JGI IMG/M metagenome (GOLD analysis project Ga0310910, IMG submission 203448) | Lab enrichment of tropical soil microbial communities from Luquillo Experimental Forest, Puerto Rico - GRE.bulkMG.HF172 | ecosystem: Environmental > Terrestrial > Soil > Tropical forest >... | reverse complement strand
ATGATCGGCCTGCTTCCCGCTTTTCCACACCCAAGCCGGTAATGTCATGCCGCTGTAACATGCATCCGCTAAATGCGCCCTTGCAGGAAGTGCCCCGCGTATCTTTCGCGTAAATCGTAGCGTTCGCGTTGGTTACGGCGGTTCCAGCCGCACCTGCCCCGCGGCTGGAACCGTTTTTTTTCGCTTTCATTCAAGCATTGCCAGGGCGGTGCGCGGCACTTGCCCAATATCTCGCCATCGAGGCTCGCGCGCGCGAACCGTTGTCGCTGCGCCGCCGCCGTGTAGAATCCGCCAAGCTCCGCGGCTCCTGCGCCGTGCGGCGATGCGCGTGCAGCGCCGGTGCGATCGAGCCGAGCATGGGAGAGAGCAGGATGCGGGATCCATGGAATTCGTGCGGCGTTGGCCTTGCGGGTGCGGCTCTGTTCGCCTCGCTGGCGGGCGCGGCGGTGGTGGCGCAGGCGCCGGCGCAGACGCCAACGCCGCCGCCCATCCAGGCACCCGCGCCCGGGCCGTACACACCGGTTCCCATCACCTTGCCCCCGGCGGTGAACGATCCGAGCTTTGACGCTTTCCGCCAGGGCCTCGCCGAGATCGCCCAGAAGAAGGATCGCGCCGCGCTCGCCCGCCTGGTTACCGCAAATTTCTTCTGGATTCCGGAAGACACCGATCTGGCCGACAAACGGAAATCCGGGATCGACAATCTTGCCAAGGCGCTCGGGCTCGAAGGCCCCGACGCGATCGGCTGGGACGCGCTCGCCGCCTACGCCGCGGAAGCGAGCGCCATGGCCGACCCGCAACGCAAAGGCGTGTTCTGCGCGCCATCCGAACCGGTGTTCGACGAGAAGGCGGCCGACGAACTGGCCAACGCGACCCACACCGATGCCGCCGATTGGGTGTTCCCGTTGCGCGATGGCGTTGAAGTGCGCGCCGAGGCAAAGCAGGACGCGCCCGTGGTCGACAAGCTCGGGCTTTATCTGGTGCGCGCGCTCGTCGACGAGTCACCCGCCAACGCGGTGTACGCGAGCTTCGTCAAGGTGATGCTGCCGTCGGGCAAGATCGGCTTCGTGCCGGTCGAGACGGTGCTGCCGATCGGCGGCGAGCAACTGTGCTACGTCAAGGACGCGAGCGGCTGGAAGATCGCGGGCTTTCTCGGCGGAGAGCCCAATCGTTAGGCGGCGCAATCCATGATCATCGAAAATCATAAAGACGTCACGAAGGCCGTCCTCTCCGAGTTGCAACGCGCGCCCAACGCCCGCTTCCGCGAGATCATGTCGGCACTCGTGCGCCACCTGCACGATTTCGTGCGCGAGACCGGGCTGACCGAAGAGGAATTTCGTGCCGCCACCGATTACATCAACGCGATCGGCAAGCACAGCAACGAAACCCACAACGAGGCCGTGCTGATCGCCGGCTCGCTCGGCCTCTCTGCGCTGATTTGCCTGATCAACAACGGCGAGCACGGCACGCTGGAAACCGATCACAACCTGTTGGGACCGTTCTGGCGCATGCATTCGCCGATCACGCCGAACGGGGGCTCGATCGTGCGCTCGCCCACGCCGGGGCCGGCGCTGTTCGTCGATGCCTGGTTCCGCGACCGCGACGGCCGGGAGATCACCGGCGCCGAGGTGGACGTGTGGCACTCATCGCCAGAAGGCTTTTATGAGAATCAGGATCCGATCCAGGCCGACATGAATCTGCGCGGCAAGTTCTTCACCGACGCCGACGGCCATATCAGCTTTCGCAGCGTGAAACCCGCGGGCTATCCGATCCCGATCGACGGGCCGACCGGCGATTTGCTGCGCGCGCAAGGCCGCCACAACATGCGCCCCGCGCATCTGCACGTCCTGGCGAAGAAGGACGGGTTCAAGACGCTGATCTCGCAGGTCTACGTACAGGACGACAAATATCTCGAAACCGACGCGCAGTTCGGCGTCACCCGCCATCTCATCGGCGACTACGTGCGCCACGAGAACGACAAAGCGCCGGCCGCCGACGTGAAGGGGCCGTGGTATTCGCTCGCGCACACCTTCGTCATGGAGGCGGGCGACGCCAAACTGCCGCGCCCGCCGATCACCGGCAAAGCGCGCGGCGAGCGGCCGAAAATTCCGCACCTGGCGTGAAAAAATGGCTGCCGGGAGCTCGTCAGTGCGCCCTCATCCTGAGGAGCACTCTATCCCGGCCTCATGCTGAGGAGCGAGCGAAGCGAGCGTCTCGAAGCCTGAGGCCGCCCCCATCCTTCGAGACGCCGTGCTGCGCACGGCTCCTCAGGAAGAGGGCGGAGAGGCTCCTCAGCATGAGGCCAAGCCGCGCGGGGCGGGTCCAATCTCACCGGCCCTTACGCGCGAATGAGCGATGGCGCCTCACCGCGCCTGCGCGGCGGCGCGCTCGACGGAGGCCGCAGTCTGGCCGAACAGGATCGCGCGCTCCTCGGCGGTGCGGATGCCGCCGAGATTGGGGTTGACCGCCTTCGCCTTCTCGTAGGCGCGCACCACCGCCGGCCGCGCGCGGATCGCCTCGAACCAGCGCTTGAGATTGGGAAAGTCTTCGAGCTTCTGGCCCTGGCGCTCGTAAGGCACGATCCAGGGATAGCTCGCCATGTCGGCGATCGAGTACTCGCCGGCCAGGAACGCGCGATCGGCGAGCCGATTGTTGAGCACACCGTAGAGCCGGTTGACCTCGTTGCGGTAGCGATCGATCGCGTACGGCAGTTTCTCCACCGCGTAATTGCTGAAATGATTGTTCTGGCCGGCCATGGGACCGAGATTGCCCATCTGCCAGAACAGCCATTGGATCGACTCGGTGCGGCCGCGCACGTCGCGGGCAATGAATTTGCCGGTCTTGTCGGCCAGATAGAGCAGGATCGCGCCCGACTCGAAAATGGAGATCGGTTTGCCGCCGTCCGCCGGCGCGTGATCGACGATCGCGGGAATGCGGTTGTTGGGAGAGACCGCGAGGAAATTCGACTTGAATTGCTCGCCCTTGCCGATGTTCACCGGAATGATGTTGTAGGGAAGGCCGGTCTCTTCGAGGAAGATCGTGATCTTGTGGCCGTTGGGCGTGGTCCAGTAATGAAGATCGATCATGGATATCTTTCCTTACGCTGCCGTCAAACCGGCGTGGTTCTAGCATAGTTGCAGATGGAGGAGGCGCCTATGGACCAGCAAGTCAAAACATCTGCTCGCATAGCTCCCCTACCGAGCGAGCATTCGCCGGAGCTGCGCGAGCAGTTCGAGGCGATGCGCCGCAATCTTGGCTTTGTGCCGAACAGCATTCTGATCATGCAGCGCAAGCCAAAGCTCGCGAAGGCATTCGCGCAGCTTACCGCCGCGATCTGGGATCCCGAGGGCAAGGTCGACCGCGGGTTTAAGCGCCTGATCGCCCACGTGGCCAGTCGCGCGGCGGGATGCCAGTACTGCATGGCGCACACCGCGGGTGGCGCGCTCCACTTCGGTGTGGAAGACGCCAAGCTCGCGGCGGTGTGGGACTATCAGACCAGCCCGCTCTACAGCGATGCCGAGCGCGCTGCGCTCGATCTCGCGGTGGCGGCAGCCTCGGTTCCCAATGCCGCGACCGACGAGATGTTCGTGACGCTGCGCAAATACTGGAGCGAGGAGCAGATCGTCGAAATCGTCGGCGTGATCGCGCTATTCGGTTTCCTCAACCGCTGGAACGACACGCTCGCGACGCCGCTCGAGCGCGAGCCGATCGCAGTCGGTGAAAAATATCTTGCCGCGCACGGCTGGTCCGCGGGCAAGCACGCGCGCTAACACGGGTCGCGGCCGCCCTTTCTTCTACGGCTTGCGCGGCCCATATTCCGGCGATGGCGGAAACTCCCGACAATCCGAGCGCGCCGAAGCCGAACCCGACGCGGCCGACGCGCGATCCGGCGAAACATTCGAAAAAAGACCCAGCGAAGCCGACGCGCGCCAAGGCGGCGCGCCCGGAAGAGCCGCCGACCGACCCCGCGCTGGCAGATCTGCTCAACCCCGGCATCGGCCAGGGAACCGCGGGACCCGGCTCGCAGACCGGCCTGCGGCCGCCCGCGGACAATTCCTTCGAGCGGCGCGCCGACTTCGCCGCCGCGCACCAGGCGCGCAAGTCGACCGCCGGATTCAAGGAGACGCCGCAGTCCGGTTACGCCGCGAAAGGCGGCGTGCCGCTCGGCGTCGATGCCGAGCTGGCGCAGGCGCTCGGCTTCGACGGCGATGAAATCGCTGAGGCCAGGAAAGGCGTGGCCACGCTGCGCGGGATGACAGGCGCCACGGCCACCGTCAAAGCGTTGGAGACGCTTCTGCGCGAGGGCCGTCCGGAATTCGGCGCGCAGCCCTGGACGCCGCACCGGCCGCCGCGCCCGGACAAAACCGAGGGCGGGCACTCCCTGGTGATCAAGTCGGATTTCGCGCCGCAGGGCGACCAGCCGCTGGCGATCGCCGACATCGTCGAGGGGGTGAAGCGTCAGGACCGCACGCAAGTGCTGCTCGGCGTCACCGGCTCCGGCAAGACCTTCACCATGGCCAAGGTGATCGAACAGACCCAGCGGCCCGCGCTCGTCCTCGCGCCCAACAAGACGCTCGCCGCACAGCTCTATGGCGAGTTCAAATCGTTCTTTCCGGACAACGCGGTCGAGTATTTCGTCTCGTATTACGACTATTACCAGCCGGAAGCCTACGTCCCGCGCACCGACACCTATATCGAGAAGGAATCCTCGATCAACGAGCAGATTGACCGCATGCGCCACAGCGCCACGCGCGCGCTGCTCGAGCGCGACGACGTGATCATCGTCGCGTCGGTCTCCTGCATCTACGGCATCGGCTCGGTCGAGACCTATTCGGCGATGACGTTCACGCTCAAGCAGCGCGAGCGCATCGACCAGCGCCAGCTGATCGCCGATCTCGTCGCGCTGCAGTACAAGCGCAGCGCCGGCGATTTCTACCGCGGCTCGTTCCGGGTGCGCGGCGACGTGATCGAGATTTTCCCCGCGCACTACGAGGACCGCGCCTGGCGCGTGTCGCTGTTCGGCGACGAGATCGAGTCGATTCACGAATTCGATCCGCTCACCGGGCAAAAGACCGACGAGCTCGAATTCGTCAAGATCTACGCCAACTCGCACTACGTCACGCCGCGGCCGACCCTGCTGCAGGCGATTGCCGGCATCAAACAGGAGCTGCGCCAGCGGCTCGCCGATCTCAACGCCGCCGGCCGGCTGCTCGAGGCGCAGCGCCTGGAGCAGCGCACGCTCTACGATCTGGAGATGATGGAGGCGACCGGCAGCTGTGCCGGCATCGAGAACTATTCCCGCTATCTCACCGGCCGCAAGGCGGGCGAGCCGCCGCCCACTTTATTTGAATACGTACCCGACAACGCGCTGGTGTTCGTCGACGAGAGCCACGTCACCATCCCGCAGCTCGGCGGCATGTTCCGCGGCGATTTCCGGCGCAAGGCGACGCTCGCGGAATACGGCTTTCGCCTGCCGTCCTGCATGGACAACCGGCCGCTGCGCTTCGAGGAATGGGACGCCATGCGCCCGCAGACCGTCGGCGTGTCAGCGACGCCGGGACCGTGGGAGATCGAGCAGGCGCACGGCGTGTTCGCCGAGCAGGTGATCCGCCCGACCGGGCTCATTGATCCTCCCGTCGAAGTGCGCCCGGCGCGCACCCAGGTCGACGACCTCGTCGGCGAGGTGCGCCAGGTGGCGGCGCAGGGCTATCGCGCGCTCGTCACCGTGCTGACCAAGCGCATGGCGGAAGACCTCACCGAATATCTGCACGAGCAGGGCATCCGCGTGCGCTACATGCACAGCGACATCGACACGATCGAAAGGATCGAGATCATCCGCGATCTGCGCCTCGGCGCGTTCGACGCGCTGGTCGGCATCAACCTGTTGCGCGAGGGTCTCGACATTCCGGAATGCGCGCTGGTCGCGATCCTCGACGCGGACAAAGAGGGATTTCTGCGCAGCGAGACCAGCCTGGTCCAGACCATCGGCCGCGCCGCGCGCAACATCGACGGCCGCGTTCTGCTCTATGCCGACACCGTGACCGGCTCGATGGAGCGCGCGATCGCCGAAACGAATCGGCGCCGTGAAAAGCAGGAGGCGTACAACGCCGCGCACGGCATCACGCCGGAGAGCGTGCGCAAGGGCATCGCCGATATTCTGGAAAGCGTCTACGAGCGCGACCACGTGCTGATCTCGACCGGCGGCGGGCTATCCGGCATCGGCGACGACGAAGCCGCCGCCACCATCGGCCACAATTTCGAGGCGGTGATCGCCGACCTCGAGACGCGCATGCGCGAAGCGGCAGCCGATCTCGACTTCGAGGAAGCCGCGCGGCTGCGCGACGAGATCAAGCGCCTGCGCGCCACCGAGCTCGCGGTGCTCGACGATCCCACCGCCAAGGCGATCGCGATTTCGCGATCTTCTCCCTCTCCCCGCTTGCGGGGAGAGGGTCGGGGTGAGGGGGACAGGCACGAAGGCCCGCGCAAGCCGACCCTCGACGAGATGGGCCCCGGCCCGCACAAGGAATCCAAGCCGTACCGCCCCGGGCCGCGCTCCACCTCGGGCCGCGCCGGCATGCGCGGCGGCTGGCGCCCGCGCGGGCGGTAGCAGCGCGCTTCGTCGTCATGCCCGCGCTTGGCGCGGGCATCCACGTCTTTCTTCGTAAGGCAATAAAGACGTGGATGGCCGGGACAAGCCCGGCCATGACGGAGGCTTGCTTCTAATTCGTCGCGGACGGGGCGACCGCGGCATCGGGCTGGTTGCTGCGCTTGAGCGCGTCGGCGACAAAGCCCGACGCCTTCATCTCCTCGACGAAGGCGCGCAGGTAGCGCGGCGCCGCTTCGCGGCCCTGGTAGCGCGCCTTCGGCGTGCCCATGGCCTGCTCGATCGCCATGAAGCGCGGCTCGATCACGCGCAGGCCGGGATGGCTCTTGGCATAGGCGACGATCGGCTGCTTCACGCCGGCGGCGGCTTCGAGCTTGTCGGCGACGAACATGTCCATCGCCGCCGGCCCGGCCGGCGCGCGCACCAGCGTGGCATTCTTCAACGTGCGGCTGAGATAGAGATCGTAGGCGGAGCCCTTGGCGACGGCGATGCGCACGCCGGTGCGATCGACATCGGCCGGCGTGCGCAGCGGCGAATCGGCGGGCACCATGTAGTTGCCCTCGATGATCACGTAGGGCGCGGTGAACGCGATCTCGGCGGCGCGCACCGGCTCGATGGCGAGAAAGGCGATGTCCCAGGTGCCGCCCTTGAGCGCCTCGAACACCTTGCCGGCGGCGTCGTAGGTGGTCATCGCCAGCGGCACGCCGAGCCGCCGGGCCAGCTCGCGGGCGAGGTCGACGGTGATCCCGCGCGGGTCCTGCGGCGTGCCCTGTGCCAGCACGCTGTTGCCGAGATTGATCGCGGCGCGCAGCGTGCCGGTGGGGGCGAGGTCCTTGACCACGTCGGGCGAAACGGTGCTCACGGTGCTGCCTCGTTGTTCGGTCTGGGCGAAAGCCGCGCCGGCGGCGATGGTGGCGATGGCGACCAGCACGGCGCAAACGGTTTTCAGCATGGCGGTTCTCTTGGCTCGCGGCTCTCGGTGGTATCGGGAATCCCGCAAGCCGACAACCGGCTGGCCCGGATGGTCGCGCGACCCACACCGCCGCCGCCGCGCGTAACCACTTCAATTTGCTGGCGGCTGGTATAGGCTAGCCGGGACCGATCGAACATACGGAGGAATGCCATGGCCAAAGGTCAGATGCGCAGCAACAAAGAGAAGAAGAAACCGAAGGCGGAGTGGAACCAGAAGAAGAAGGGCGGCCCCGCGCCGGTCTCGCGGTTCGGCGGACCCGCGCCGCTCACCGGGATGCAGAGCCAGAGCGGGCAGAATCCGTTCGGGAAGAAGGGCTAGCCGACCGGCATGCAGGTCGCTGGGCTGGGCTCGGTCCCGGTGTGACATGGGTTGGAGGCACTGTTGCAGTGACCTCTAAGCGCAGGCACTGCAAGGTTGCATGAAGCTGGGCTTTGAAGAGGCTCAAACCTCTTACACGAGTGGGTCCCAGGGTGCCCGTTCGTGGACAGAACGGTGGGTAGGCGAGCAGGTCTTTTGCCCAAACTGCGGCAACCCGAAGATCACTCAGTTTAAAGCTAATCGGCCCGTCGCGGATTTCCTTTGCACGTCTTGTAGCGAAGAATATGAATTGAAAAGCCAGAAAAGTAATTTTGGTAACAAAGTACTCGATGGTGCATTTCGCACCATGTGCGAACGGTTGGCGGAGAGCAATAATCCAAACCTGTTTCTCTTAAAGTACGATCTGAAGCGGTTCGAAGTTGCCAGTCTCTTCGTCGTTCCAAAGCAATTCTTTGTGCGCGAGATCATTCAGGAGAGAAAACGGCTCGCGGCGACAGCACGTCGGGCCGGGTGGATTGGCTGCAATATTTTGCTGCATCAGATTCCAGCAGCCGGAAAAATCTTCATCGTTCGAGATGGACAGCCACAACCGAAGGAACTGGTGCTCGCGCAATGGCAGAAAACACTTTTCTTACGAGAAGAAGGATTGGAGGCGCAAGGCTGGTTGATAGAAGTTATGAAATGCGTCGAACTGATCGGCAAACCCGAGTTCGAGCTCAACGATGTCTACGCCTTCGAAGGTCGCTTGAGCCAACTCTATCCGAACAACAGACATGTGAAGCAAAAAATCCGCCAACAGCTTCAGGTGCTGCGAGATCATGGATACCTAGACTTTGTTTCGCGTGGTTATTATCGCTTGCGATCTCAAATCTAAGCCCGCGTTCCACGATCCATTAGCTAGCTGCAGGCAACGGGGAAGAAAATGGCCTGGTTTCGCAATCACTACAAATGTGCCGAGTCCGGCTGCAAATGGGCCGACGAATGGTCATGCATGTGCGACGACGATTGTCCGCAATGCGGCGCTCGGCACATGTCGCCGTTTGACAGCGATGATCTGACCGAAATTATCGAAGAGTGTCGCGGCAAATTCGTCGTGTTGCGGTCACCCGGAACGGCCGAACACGTACCGGAATATAAAGAAATTGGAAGATTTTCGACCGTTGAAGAGGCTGAGACTTTTCTCAACTCACAAGGTGAGCTTTGGGAAATGATCCCGTGATCTAATGGTCGAGCACCCCGCTGTTCAGCAGATGTCCCGCCGCCCCCTCGTTTTCACCTCCGCCCCGTCGTCTCCTACTCCCGCTCCCGCAAATTGCGCGTCGCGCTGCAGTTCGAGGCAGGTGAGCAGTTCGGTGTAGGTGGGCGAGGTGCCGCCGGTGGTCGCGAGGCCCAAGGCCGGGCATGACGTGGATGGATCACAAGCTGTTGCGGTCAGGCCGGCTAGACCGGGCCTCATCCGTCAAAAACCCGAGCGGCGCGGCGCGCGTGTCGTCGAACACGGCGGCGGTGAGCGGGCCGCCGATCACCGCGGCGGTGTCGAGATTGACCCGATGCCTCCGCAGGTCGGGCTTGCCGCCCACTTGCGGCGTGTGGCCGTGCACGATGAACCGCCCGCAATCGACGAAATCGCAATCGGTCAGAAACGGCTCGCGAATCCACAGCATCGCTTCCGGCGCCTGCCGGTCGAGCGGAAGCGCGAGGTCCACGCCGGCATGCACGAAGAAGCGCAGCCCGTCGTCATGGCAGAGCGGCAATGCGCGCAGCCATTCAAGATGCTCCGGCAGGATGCGCCCGCCGCGGTCCAGATAATTGCTCAGGGTCGCTGCTCCGCTGTTCGCCAGCCACAGCGGGATCGCGCGAACGCTGTCGTGCGCGGCGATCGCCATCTGCTCGTGGTTGCCCATGAGACAGACCATGGTGCCGGGCCGCGCCCGCTGCCGCTCGATCAGGAATTCGATGACGCCGCGGCTGTCCGGACCGCGATCGACGTAGTCGCCGAGAAACACGTAGCGCGCGGAGCGGGCGCCGGCGCGCGCCTCGCACGCCGCCATGACGCGGCGCAGCTTGTCGAGACAGCCGTGAATGTCGCCGACCGCGAAGGTCAGGGCTGAGGCGGTTTGCTCAGACATGCCACGAGAATAATCGCAATGAGCGGTGCATCACCGCCATTTGACGGGCGCGGCGGGGTCCTTGCGCTATGATCTGCGCGCCAACCGGGCGCGCCGGCGGCGCCGCCGCGCGCGACCCAATCGCGAGGGGGAAATACCATGACCATACGCACCCACGTCACCGTTGCGTCCATCGCCGCGAGCGCGGCCTTGGCCGTCGTACTTACCGCCCGCGCCGGCGGCGACAAGGTCGCCTTTCCCGAGGACTACGCCAAGGGCGTGCTCTACACGAGCGTCGATCGCGCGGACAACAAGCAGTACCGCGAGCAGTACACCAGCCGAGCCGCCATCGACGCCGCCAAGAAGGGCCAGCCGCTGCCGAGCGGCACGGTGATCACGGTGGTTCAATACGCCGCCAAGCTCGACCCGCAGGGCAATCCCGAGAAGGATGCCAACGGCCGCTTCATCAAGACCAACATCATCGGCTACACGGTGATGGAGAAGCGCAGCGGCTGGGGCGCCGAATACCCGGACAATGTGCGCAACGGCGAATGGGAGTACCAGGCCTTCAAGGCGGACAAGACGCCCAACACCGCCGCCAATCTCAGCGCCTGTTTCAACTGCCACAAGCCGTTCGACAAGCAGGACTTCGTGTTCACCTACGACAAGCTGAAAGCCGCGAACTAACGGCGGTTTGACCGCCGTCGAGCACCGCAGCCGAGGCGAGCATCGTCGCCTGACGGCACGCGAAAGACAGAGGACGGAGCGCGCTTCCGTTCTCTGTCTCCCGTATTCTGCCTTCCCGCCCCGCACCCATTGCCCCCGAGCTAAAGTCTCCACCACAACAGAAAAATAACGAATCAGGCGCATTCCTGGGCGTGGAAATGGCCGCGGAGAAGTCGCCCGAAAGCCGCGAAGCCGTCACATTCTCGTGCGGGAATAAGCACTTGGTGTGCTGCGCCCGCAACAGGCGCTACGGGGGTAAACATGAACCTGCTCAAATCGCGTGAAGCCGCCGACGTCGACACGTCGCTGGAAACGGCAGTGGAAGGGGAAATCCGCGAATTCGTCCGGCGCGATTTTGCATCGGTGCGCCGCCCGCCCGAGAACGACGGCGAAGCCGTTGCCAACAACATCAGCTCGCTGCTGCAGCGGGTGTCAGGCAGCTCGGTGCAGGAGATCGACCGGCTGATCGGCGAGCTGCAGACCCTGCGCGACATGCTGCACAGCGAGGGCGCGCGGGTGCAGCGGGAAATCATCCAATACGCCAACCTCAGCCAGGCGGCGATGCAGTCGACCAAGATCATCGCGGAGAGCCTGACCAATTGGAAAAAGGTGCCGGACGCTCCCAGCATTCGCGAATAGCTTCCGCATCAAGGGAAACTGCGCGCGCCGGCCAATTGGCCGGCGCGTTTGCTTTTGCGCTGGCGATTTGCGGAAGAGATTTGCGCGCGGGAAAAAGGCCCCGCCTAACGGCGGGGCCAAGGTGTCGCGGGAGGAATGCCCAGATGGGCGGTGGCGGCAGGCGCCGCCACCATCACCGCACTCGGACGGTGACATTGGGAGCATAGGGCGCGCTGCCTCGCGCCAATGTGAGCTGGTTCACACACACACACACACACACAACCCGCCTACTCCGCTCGTCCCCGCGAAAGCGGGGACCCAAATTCACGAGCTGCGGGGCATGCGGCCCTGGATTCCCGCTCACGCGGGAATGAGCGGATCACGACGGTCTCCGCGTGGCGATAGCGCAAGCTGCTACTGCAGTAGCTTGTAGCGCGGGATCATCGCGACGACGACGCGCGTCGCCGGATCGACCAGCACGATGCGGTCGTCGAACTTTGCGAATTTGTGCCCCTGCACGAGCGGGATCTCGCGGCTCACGGGCGCCGGCAAGTCCTGCAGCGGCACCTCGCGCGGCAGCCGATCGGCGAGGTTGGGCGCCCGCGCCGTGGCGACCGGCGCATCCGGCAGGCGCATCACGCTGTCGAAGATGCGCGCACGCTGCTCGTCGCTCAGCGGCAGCGCGGTGCGCGGCGTGACGCTGCCGGTGGTCTCGTCGGCGAGGAGAACGTCGGCGCTTCCGCTCATCGCGCCAAGCCCCGCGACACCGGCAACTCCGATGCAAGCAAGAACCGCAATGACAACCGCGCCGGGACGCAATGAGCGCATCGCACTCGCTCCTGAAGCTCGTGCTTCCGAGGCTATCGTTCGCCTTCTCCCGACTTGTTAACGCGCAATGCGCGGGTGACGTTTCATCGCCGAGTGTGGCACGCAAGCCGCACCCGCGCCGTTAACCATTCTCGGCCCGTTCGATCTATCACCGATGTCCCACCGCCTCCGGCGACTTGTCATTGGCAAACACACCGACGACGGTGCGGTTTGCGGGCGAGACCAGGAGCACGCGGTCCTGCGCGACCGTGTAGTAGTAGCCTTTGGTCTGCGGGACGTTGTTGGCTAGTCCGTCGGGCACCGGCTGCAGCTCGGTTTCCACCGGCAGCTCGACGGCGATATCGGCATTGGACGCAGTCCCCGTCGGCTTGCCCCTGAGCGCCTGATAAATCGCGCGGCGCTCTTCGTCGTTGAGCGTCTTGAACGTGTAGGCAAGCGTGATGAGCTTGTCGTCAGCGTCATTTTTCGCGGAGAACTTCGCCGGCACGGTCTGGCTGTCCGCCGGCGCGCCCGCTACGGCGAGCGCGCCATTCACGAACGCGGGCTGTGGCGGCTGGGCGTTGGCGGCGGGCGGTTGTTGGGCGAAAGCTGAGTCAAGACTCGCAGCAAGCGCCAGTATCGCGACGATCATGCGCATGGCGTGCCTCCTTGGACAAAACACGTGCGGCTCCGGCGGCTAAAAGACATAACCGCCGGAACCGCATTTGGGTTGCAAGGCAGTGCGTTCGAGCCGGCCGGAACCGCGGAACGCGCGCTAAACGCCCTTATTCGGTGATATCCGCCACCACGATCCCCGTCGCCGGATCGACCAGCAGCAGGCGATTGTTGATCACCATGTAGCGATACGGCCGCGCCGCGGGAACGCTGGCGACGGCCGTGGATGGCAACGGCGCCAGCGCGTAGGCGTCCGCAACGCGCGAGCCCACGGCGTAGTCGGCGACCACCGGCTGCGTGACCACGCGTTCGCGTACTGGCGGAGTCGGGGCAACCGTCTCGGTCACGATCCGCTCGCGCCCGATCGGCGCGCGCCCGCGCCCCTGCGGGATGATGGTGCGGTAGATCGTGGTGCGCTGGCGTGGGGTCAATGCGAGGGGCTGTGTCGCGACCGCGACGCCCGGCTCGTATCCATAGGCGCCGTAGCCACCATAGTAGGCGCGCGGCTCATAAACGCGCGGTGCATAGATGCCCGGCTCGTAGACCCGCACGCCGGCATCCGGCTCATAGCCCCACGTTTGCGCGCTCGCAGGCGCCGCCATTGCAACGAGCATCAGCGCGAAGCAAGCCGGTCGGACATACGGCGTCATGGCGAACCTCCTTACGCTTGGTTACCGGAAACGCGGGATAACGCAGCATGCCGAGCAACGTTCCTCGTGCCGGGGCGCAGCCGCGGTCTTGTTGCCCAGCCACTGCCAAGCGCGTGGCCGGTGTTACTTGGGCACCACATCGCGAGGATTTCCGCAGGAGTCTTGGCCCGAATCTTGCTCACCATCCCTTGCCTCTGTAATAAGATTCGCGCGCCGGGAGAGGGATACCGCATGATTCTCGCACCGCTGACTGCGGCGGCGCTGGTGGTGAGCATCGCCACCGGCCCAATCACCGAGCCTACCGGCTTACCGACGATGACCGTGCAGCAGGAAACCGCGGCGATGCAGCCGCTGGTGCGGTCCGCCACCGAATGCATCGCGCGCACGGTGAGCGCCGATCCACGTTACCGGCAGCAAACCGCCGATCTCGGCGATCTGATCGTGGATTCGATGCCGAGCTGCGTCGCGCAGGTACGTGCGATGATCGATGCCTACGACCGATATTTCGGCGAGGGCGAAGGCGAAGCCTTTTTTATGGGGCCATATCTCGACGTGCTGCCGACCGCGGTGAGCAAATGGAGCCGAGACGCGGTTAGGTGACCGCGAAGACGCCCTACCAGCGGGCCGTTATCAAACTCGTCATGGCCAAGCTTGTCCCGGCCATCCACGTCTTTTGTGTGTGGACCAGCTCAAATCAAGACATAGATGCCCGGCACAAGGCCGGGCATGACGCGTGATAGCAGAGACAGAACACCGAGCCGCTATTCGCAGCGCCGTTCCGTGCGCGTCACCTTCACGCCGTCGCGCCGCTCGTTGACGGTGACGGAGCGGCAGTCGCGGCCGCCACGTCCTTCCGTCTCGATCGCGACCTGCGGCGGGCGCGGCTCCTCGATCACCACCCCGGGACCACGCGGCGGCGCACCCCTGCGCACGTCGACGTCGACCTGAGCCAGTCGCACGGGATCGGCAATCGCCGTTTGCGCGAGCAAGGATACCGCCAAGCCGGTTGCCGTCATCAGTGCAAGCGTGATGGGTTTCATGATCGTTCCTCCACCGCTCGATCAGTGGGGCAACCGACAACAGGTGAAAATGTTCCGCGCAACCGCCGTCTAGCTCGCCGGCTCAGGCTCACGCAGATCATACCGCGCAACGCGCGGCCGGTAGCCTTCATTCGCTCGGTGGCGTTGCGCTCCGGCACTCCACGAATGCGGTGCTGACGAACGAAATCACCGCTTCGCCGTTCTGGTTCACCCCGCTGTTGCGCACCGTGATCACGCCCCAACCCGGACGACTGTTCGAGCGCCGCGCTTCCACGACTTCAGTGCGATACGCGACAGTATCACCGACATAGACCGGCTTGAGCCATTGCAGTTCGCGAAAACCGGGCGAAGGGCCGAGCTGAGCGACCGCTTCGCCACGCGCGCGGCGCGCGTCGTCCTCGCGGCGGCGTAGATCGATCAACAGCCGCATCAACACGCAGGCGGTCTGCCACCCCGAGGCGCACAGCCGGCCGAAATGCGAGCGCGCCGCCGCGTCCTCGTCGAGATGGAACGGCTGCGGATCGAAACGCGCCGCGAACGACTTGATTTCTTCGGCGGTAAAGACGTGTCGGCCGAGCTCGTCGCTCTCGCCGACGCGAATGTCTTCGAAGAACTTCATGGCCGACTTTGCGTGTGCGGCTCCGCGCCCGCGCGCGCCGCAAGCCGGCCGAACATCGAGTGCACGACCAAAGTCATCAGCGTCCGCCCGGAGCCATTGATCAACTCGAAGCGAAATTTGACGAAGCCCAAGCCCGGCCTGTTGCGCGAAGTCCGCGTCTCCAGCACGGTGCCGCGCGCGTTGATGCGTTCGCCCGGACGCAGCGGCGCGAGCCACCTCACCTCTTCCACGCCGGGCGCGCCCATGAAACTCGTATCGGCGAGCAGGTTGTCGCTCAGCATGCGCATGAGCGCGCAGCAGGTGTGCCAGCCCGAGGCGATCAGACCACCCGGGAACGTCGCGCGAGCCGCCTGCTCGTCGAGATGCATCGGCTGCGGATCGAATTCGGCGGCGAAGCCGACGATCTCCTCGCGGCTCACGAGACGCGATCCACAATCGAAGATCTGGCCGGAGCTGAAATCTTCCCAATGAAGGCGCGGCACGGCGAACCTGCGGGCTTGCGGCCGAGTTCCCTAGACGTGGCGCGCGTTGCCGTCAATCGCACTGCGCCCGGCGCCGCAGCGAAAGCCTCGATTGACCGTAGGGCTATGCCCAGTGCACTGTCCGCGGCAAAACGACTCGCAAGGAGAACCCATGATCGATTTCCGCGACCTGTTCCAATGGGAACGCTTCATCACGCCGTCGATCATCAAGGTGTTCTATTGGCTCGCGGTCGGCATTTCGGTGCTGTTCGGGCTCTCCGGCATCTTCTCCGGTTTGGCGCTGATGTCGCTGCATCCGCTCGGCGGATTGCTCTGGATCATCGGCAGCCTGATCGGGGTCGTGATCGGCGTGGTGTTTGCGCGCATCGTCGCCGAATTCGTTCTGATCATGTTTCGCATCAACGAGCATCTCGGCGCCATCCGCCAGCGCGGACAGATATGAGGAGTGCGCGTGTCCCGGGCGCAGCACGAAGTGGTGCGCTGCAGATGCGGGACACGCGGTCATTACGTCGCAAATCTAAAGTGCATCACGTCGCCATCGGCGACCACGTAGTTCTTGCCCTCGAGCCGCATCTTGCCGGCGTCGCGCGCGCCGGCTTCGCCGCCGAGCGCAACGTAATCCTCGTACGCGATCGTTTCGGCGCGAATGAACCCGCGCTCGAAATCGGAGTGGATGACACCCGCCGCCTGCGGCGCCCGGGTGCTGCGCTGGATGGTCCAGGCCGCAGCCTCCTTCGGGCCGGCGGTAAAGAACGTGATCAAATCGAGCAGCGCGTAGCCGGCGCGGATCAGGCGATCGAGGCCAGGCTCGCCAAGCCCGATCGAGCGCAGATATTCCTCGCGCTCGTGCGGCGGCAGCACGGCGATCTCGGCCTCGATCTTGGCCGAGATGATGACGCAGGCCGCGCCCTCCTCGCGCGCGCGCACCTCGACCTTGCGCGAGAACGCGTTACCGCTTGCCGCCGCTGCCTCATCGACATTGCACACGTAGAGCACCGGCAACGCCGTTAAGAGGCCGAGCATGCGGAACGTCTTCTCCTCCTCGGGCTTGCGCTCGACCAGACGCGCCGGCTTGCCCTCGCGCAACAGAGCAAGCGCGCGGGTGACGAGATCGAGCGTGGCCTTCGCCTCCTGCGCCTCGCGGTCGCTGCCCTTTGCCTTCTTGGCGAGGCCGTCGAGGCGCCGCTCCAGGCTATCGAGATCGGCGAGCATCAGCTCGGTTTCGATGGTATCGATATCGGCGACCGGATCGATCGTGCCGGCGACGTGGGCGACGTCGGCATCGACGAAGCAGCGCACCACGTGCGCGATCGCGTCGACCTCGCGCACATGGGCGAGAAACTGATTGCCGAGGCCCTCGCCCTTCGAGGCGCCGCGCACGAGACCGGCAATGTCGACGAAGGTGAGACGCGTGGGTTTGATCTTGGCCGACTTGGCAAGCCGCGCGAGCACGTCGAGACGCGCATCAGGCACCAGCACCTCGCCCACGTTCGGCTCGATGGTGCTGAACGGATAATTCGAGGCCTGCGCAGCGGCGGTCGCGGTCAACGCGTTGAACACCGTCGATTTGCCGACGTTGGACAGGCCAAGAATGCCGCATTTGAAACCCATGGCGTCGTTCGTCCGATCCGTTCAGTCCGTGGACTCATCCGACGCTTCCGGCTCGCCGAAACCCTTCGCGCGCATGCCGAGGTGCACCTTGTTCTGAAACGCCGCGTCGCGGCCTTGCGCCAGCAGCGCGGCATTGTCGGCGATCAGATCGCAAAGTGCCTCGACCCACGGCCGCTCGTCCTTGGCGAAATCGTTGAGCACGTAGCTCTCCACCAAGTCCTTCGCGCCGGGATGGCCGACGCCGATGCGCACGCGGCGGTAGTCGTTGCCGATATGCGCCGAGATCGAGCGCAGGCCGTTGTGGCCGGCGGTGCCGCCGCCGGTCTTCACTCGCATCTTGGCCGGCGCAAGATCGATTTCGTCGTGGAACACGACAATATCGGCGAGGCCGAGCTTATAGAAATGCGCGGCATCTGCGACCGCGCGACCCGATTCATTCATGTAGGTGCCGGGCAGCAGCAGCAGCCCGCGCTCGCCATCGAGCGGGCCTTCAGCGGCGACGCCTTGAAAGCGGCGCCGCCACGGCGAAATGCCGTGGCGCTTGGCGATCGCCTCGACCGCGCGAAAGCCGATGTTGTGGCGGTTGCCGGCGTAGCGCGCACCGGGATTGCCGAGCCCGACAAACAGCAGCATGAGATGATCATCCATCGCGTCATGCGCGGGCTTGACCCGCGCATCCATCTTCTTACGAAAGTGGATGGATTGCCGGGTCACGCCCGGCAATGACGATTCCGGTTTAACCGTTATCCGCGCGTGCGGACGAGGACAGTTCGAAAGACGTGTTACTTCTTCTCGCGACTGGGCGCGCGGGCTGCGGGAGCGCCAGCCGCGGGAGCCGCTCCTGGCGCGGCGGCAGGAGCCGCACCCGGCGCCGCGCCGGGAGCCGCACCGGGCGCCGCGGCCGGAGCCGCACCAGGTGCTCCCGGTGCCGCGCCGGGAGCCGCGCCTTCCGGCAGCACGCCGGCTTCCGCGGCAGCCGCAGCAGCCGCAGCGGCGGCAGCGGCCGCTTCGGCGGCGGCCTTCATTTCTTCCGCGTAGCCCGACGGCGGCACGATGGTGACAAGCGTCGGATCGGTGCGCGCCAGCACGCGCACGTGCGAGGGCAGCGTGATATCGCTGAGGTGCTTCGAGTAGTTGATCTCGAGGCCGGAAATATCGACGTCGAACGCGTCCGGGATATTGTCCGCGGGACACTGCACCTCGACCGAGTGAGTCACGATGTTGACGGTGCCACCGCGCTTAACCCCCGGCGCCTGCTCCGCGTTCATGACGTGGATCGGAATGCGCACGCGGATGCGCGCGCCCTCGCCCAGCCGCAGGAAATCCACGTGCACCGGCAGGTCCTTCACCGGATCGAGCTGGTACTCGCGCGGGATCACCCGTTGCTTGGCGCCGTCGACGTCGAGTTCGTAGATCGTGGTGAGGAAGCGGCCCGCATAGATGCGCTGCTTGAGATCGGCATGATCGACGGAAACCTTCACCGGCGCCTTGCCGTCGCCGTAGATCACGCCCGGCACGCGGCCGGCGCGGCGCTCCGCACGGGCGGCGCCTTTGCCGGCCTGCGAACGCGCGGTGGCCTTCATCTCCTTGACCGGTGCCATCGGATAAGTCCTCGTCTCTGCAATGAAAAAGGCCGCCTCGGCAGCCGTTCGGCAATACGCCTGCGGCTCGCGCGGGCTTATAGCGGCCTGACGCGGCGATGACAAGAAAGCGCCGCGCAAGCCTTGTTGCTGGAAGTGCTACAAAATTCCCGGCGATTGGCCGGGCACGCCCGGTTGCGCGCCCGCGAGCTTGCCCTCGAGCGCGGCGATGCGCGCCTTGAGCGCCTCGTTCTCCTCGCGCGCCAACCGCGCCATCTCCTTGACCGCTTCGAACTCCTCGCGCTTGACCACGTCGAGGTCGCGCAGGATGCGGTCGGCCTGGTTGCGCACGACGGTCTCGAACTCGCGCCGCATGCCGGAGGCGACGCCGGCGGCATCGTTCATCAGCCGCGCCATCTCATCGAAAAAGCGGTTGCTGGTCTGGGTCATCGCCCTTGCCTCGCCTCTCAAATTACAAGGCTAACAATGGCGACGGTCTTCAGCGCCTGCAAGGGCCGCTCGGAAGGTCGAGGGACTGCATGCGGTATCCCGATCGTGCATCGCTGTTCGCGCTTTAGCCAAGCTTGACGACGCGCGCGTCTTGACTCCCCATGGCCCCTGCCCGCATCACCCCTGCCGCAAGTGGTGCGAATCGTCCGATGCCGCTTTACCTCATCCCATTCCCCGCTATCGATCCGGTGCTCGTCAGCATCGGGCCGATCGCGATTCGCTGGTATGCGCTCGCCTATATTGTCGGCATCCTCCTGGGCTGGCTCTATGCGCGCGCGGTGGTCGCGCGCCCGGCGCTCTGGGGCGGCAAAGCGCCGATGACCGTCGCCGACTATGACGACTTCGTACTGTGGGTGACGCTCGGCATCATTCTCGGCGGGCGCATCGGCTACGTGCTGTTCTACAACCCGAGCTATTTCGCCGCGCACCCCGTTGAAATTTTCCAGCTCTGGAACGGCGGCATGTCGTTTCACGGCGGCTTTCTCGGCTGCGTGCTCGCGGGCGTGCTGTTCGCACGTCATCGCGGAATTTCCATTCTCTCGCTCGGCGACATCACCTGCGCGGCCGGAACCATCGGGCTGTTCCTCGGCCGCATTGCCAACTTCATCAACGGCGAGCTGTGGGGACGGCGCACCGATGCGCCGTGGGCCATGGTATTTCCGACCGGCGGTCCGATTCCGCGCCACCCGAGCCAACTCTACGAAGCCGCCCTGGAAGGGCTGGTGCTGTTCATCGTGCTCGCGCTGTTGATCCGCGCCGGCTGGCTCAAGCGGCCAGGCTTCGTGATGGGCGCATTCGCGGCCGGCTATGCCGTCGCGCGCTCGTTCTGCGAGTTGTTTCGCGAGCCCGATCCGCAACTCGGATTCTTGTGGGGCGGGATGACGATGGGAATGCTGTTATCAGTGCCGCTGCTGCTCGCCGGCCTCGCGTTGATGGCCGCAGCGCTACGCGCGCGCAGCCTGCGCCGGACATGACCGCAAGCTCGCCACTCGAAGCTGAGATTCGCCGGCGCATCGCGCTCGTTGGCCCCATGGCCGTGGCTCAATACATGGCGCTCTGCCTTACCCACCGCGAGCACGGCTATTACACGACCCACGATCCATTCGGCGCGCGCGGCGATTTCGTCACCGCGCCCGAGATCAGCCAGATGTTCGGTGAGTTGATCGGCCTGTGGGCCGCGGCTGCATGGCGCGCGATGAATTCGCCCGAGCGAGTGCGCCTCGTCGAGCTCGGACCCGGGCGCGGCACCATGATGCTCGACGTGCTGCGCGCGGCGCGGGTGATACCCGATTTCCGCGCCGCCATTGTTCTCCATATGGTCGAGATCAGCCCGGCGCTGGAGCGCCTGCAACGCGACGCGCTGGTCGCAAGCGATGTGCCGGTCTCCTGGCACCGCTCGATCGACGAGGTGCCGGAGGGCCCGCTCGTCGTGCTCGCCAACGAGTTTTTCGACGCGCTGCCGGTTCACCAGGCCGTCATGTGCGCGGACGGCTGGCACGAGCGCGTCGTCAAGATCGCCGACGACGACGCGCTGCATTTCGGCATCGACCGCGATCCGAACCCGCTGTTCGACAAGCTTTTGCCGAGCGGCGTGCAGGCGAGCAAGATCGGCGACATTTTCGAGTGGCGCGGCGACCAGCTCGCGCTCGAGCTCGGCCGCCGCGTCGTCGCAGGGCCGGGGGTTGCGCTGATCATCGACTACGGCCATTGCGAGAGCGCGATCGGCGATACCTTGCAGGCCGTGCGCGGGCACGCGTTCGCCGATCCGTTGGAGCAACCAGGCAGCGCCGATCTCACTGCCCATATGGACTTCCAGGCGCTGGCGCAGGCGGCCGCCGGCATGGGCGCCCACGTGCACGGCCCCGTAACGCAGGCGGAATTTTTGCGCCGGCTTGGCATCGAGCAGCGGGCGGCCGCGCTCAAAGCCGCCGGTCCGCCGGAAAACGCCGCCACGATCGAGGCGGCATTGCAGCGCTTGACCGATGAGGAAGGCACCGGCATGGGGCGGCTGATCAAGGCGATGGCGCTGTCGAGCCCGGATATTTCCGCGCTTCCCGGTTTTGCAGCATGAGCGATGTTCCACGTTCCGACTTTGCGCGTCAGGCGTACGCGACGCATGAGGCCGGCATGCTTCAGGCGCGGCTGCTGGCGCAGCTGAGCGACATCCGTCACGCCTTCTTTACGCGCGACGGGGGCGTGTCCGACGGCATCTATGCCAGCCTCAACGGTGGGCCCGGTTCCGCTGACGCACCCGCCCGCGTTGCAGAAAATCGCATGCGCATGGCGGCAGCCCTCGGCGTCAAACCGGATCGCCTGCTGACCGCCTACCAGATCCATTCGCCGGATGTTGTCATCGTCGAGCGCCCGTGGGCGCCGCAGGAGCGGCCGCGCGCCGACGCGATCGTCACCCGCAGCCCTGGCTTGGCGATCGGCGTGACCACGGCGGATTGCGGACCGCTCCTGTTCGCGGACGCAAAGGCGGGCGTAATCGGGGTGGCGCACGCGGGCTGGCGCGGCGCCGCGACCGGCATCATCGAAGCGACCATTGCCGTCATGGAGCGATGCGGGGCCGAGCGTGACCGGGTGGTGGCTGCCTTGGGCCCCACCATCAGCCAGGCAAACTACGAAGTCGGTCCGGAATTCGTCGCCCGATTTCGGCGGGAGGATGCCGCGAACGAGCGCTTCTTCAAACCGGCGGAGCGGCCAGACCACGCCCTGTTCGACCTGCCCGGCTATATCGCCGCCCGCCTCGCCGCCGCCGGGGTTCGAGAAATCGAGGACCTCGGCCACTGCACCTATGCCGATGCGAGCCGGTTCTTCAGCTACCGTCGCTCGGTGCACCGCAACGAGAGCGACTACGGACGCCACGTCAATGCCATAGCGCTCGTGAGTTGACGCGCCGGCGCACGCTCCCACCCCGACTGTTCACGGCGTAATCCAAAACTCCGGGACAACGCCGCGCTCGTATTGCCAGCCTCGCCGCCGCCTTGTTATCAGGGCGCGCGAGCGCAGAGGATTCCTGGAGACAGCGATGCGGCCCCCCCGGCCCAACAACGGAGCGATAAAGCTCGTTGCCGGCAACTCCAATCCTGCGCTGGCCCAGGCGATCGCCGCCTATCTCGCGACGCCGCTCACCAAAGCGGTGGTCCGGCGCTTCGCCGACATGGAGATCTTCGTCGAGATCCAGGAAAACGTGCGCGGCGCCGACGTCTTCGTGATCCAGTCGACGTCGTATCCGGCCAACGATCACCTGATGGAATTGCTCATCATCATCGACGCGCTGCGCCGCGCCTCGGGGCGGCGGGTAACGGCGGTCATTCCCTATTTCGGCTATGCGCGGCAGGATCGCAAACCCGGACCGCGCACGCCGATCTCGGCCAAGCTGGTTTCCAACCTGATCACCCGGGCCGGCGCCGACCGGGTGATGACGCTCGACCTTCACGCCGGCCAGATCCAGGGCTTCTTCGACATCCCGACCGACAATCTCTACGCCGCGCCGATGATGGTGCGCGACATCAAAGACCGCTTCGATACCTCGAAAGTGATGGTGGTTTCTCCCGACGTCGGCGGGGTCGGGCGCGCGCGCGGGTTAGCCAAGCGCATCAACGCGCCGCTCGCCATCGTCGACAAGCGGCGCGAGCGGCCCGGCGAGTCCGAGGTGATGAACGTGATCGGCGAAGTCGACGGCTACACCTGCATCCTGGTCGACGACATCATCGACTCCGGCGGCACCGTGGTGAACGCCGCCGACGCGCTGCTGGAGAAGGGCGCGACCGACGTCTACGCCTATATCACCCACGGCGTGCTGTCGGGCGGCGCCGTCGCCCTGATCGCCGCCTCGCGGCTCAAGGAACTCGTGATCACCGACTCGATCCAGCCCACCCAGGCAATCAAGGTCGCCCACAATATTCGCGTGTTGTCGGTGGCCACCTTGATCGGCGAAGCGATCGGCCGCACCGCGGCCGAGGAGTCGGTCTCCAGCCTGTTCGACTGATCAGAAGTCAGATGTCAGAGGTCAGATGACGGAGGGTGAGGATTCCCTCTGACCTCTGACCTCTGACCTCTGATCTCTGACATCCGACCTGTGGAGAACCCGAGTCGGGTAAGCGAAGATATCCACCAATCGTTAACCATAATCCAGGCCTATTGCGCTTTGGCCGATTGAGTCGAGGCCCTATAGTCCGCTCGCCAGGTGATTCGCCCCGGATTGTCGACTCAGCTGCATGGGGCGGCGTCGAGACCGGCGCGGTGATCCGTAGGCAAAATGCGCGAGCCCACTTTCGAGCGGCAGGTGGAGACGGCATGTCCCTGATCGACGTTGGCGAAGAGCCGCACGGCAATCCGCTCGACGTGGTGGAGCGCGTGGCCGCCGCCAACGGCTGGTCGTTCGAGCGCGCCGGTGGCGACGAGATCACCATCCTGGTGACCGGGAAATGGACCGACTATCAGGTCTCCTATACCTGGATGTTCGACATCGAAGCGCTGCATCTGGCCTGTGCCTTCGAGCTGAAAGTGCCGGAGCGCCGCCACGCCGAGGTGCAGCAGCTGGTTTCGCTGATCAACGAGCAGATGTGGGTCGGGCATTTCGATCTCTGGACCCAGGACGGTCTGGTCATGTATCGCCACGCCCTCGTCCTGGCCGGCGGGGTGATGGCCTCCGGCCGGCAATGCGAGGCGCTGCTCGCAACTGCGCTCGACGCCTGCGAGCGCTACTTTCCCGCCTTCCAGTTCGTCGTCTGGGCGGGCAAGCCCGCGCGCGAGGCGCTCGACGCCGCCATGTTCGAGACCCAGGGGCAGGCGTAATCCGTCGGCTGCACGGTTAGCCTGCGCGGTGGCATCCGGTAAGCGCCGCAGCTGATTGCCAATCTCTGAAGCTGCGATTACTGGACCATCCACGTTTCCAGATCACGGCAAGGCGAGAACACGGCAATGGCGGCATCCGCTTCGACGGCAGAGGGCGCTCGCGCGCTGGCCAATCTTTCCGGCAGGATTCTCCTCGTCGGCGCGGGCAAGATGGGAAGCGCGCTGCTGGAGGGATGGCTGCGGCTTGGGCTGCGGCCAACGAACATTGCGGTGCTCGAGCCACAGCCCACGCGCGAGATCGAAGCGCTCGTCGAACGCGGGCTACAACTCAATCCGCCGCGCGACGCGTTGGGCGAGATCGCCGCAGTCGTCGTGGCGGTGAAGCCGCAGGTCGCGCCTGCGGCACTGCCGGCGCTGATACAATTTCTGGGAACGGCCACGGTCGTCGTCTCCATCATGGCCGGCCGGACCTTGCGATTTCTGGAAGACGCCCTGCCCGGGGTCGCGATCGTTCGCGCGATGCCGAACATGCCGGCCGCCGTGGGTCGGGGCATCACCGTCGCCGTTGCCAACGTGCGAGTCTCGGAGAACCAACGCGAGCTCGTGCACGCGCTGCTGTCGGCGGTCGGCGCGGTCGAGTGGATCGACGACGAGATGCTGATGGACGCGGTGACGGCGCTGTCAGGGTCGGGTCCTGCCTATGTGTTCTTGCTCACAGAGGCGATGGCGCAAGCCGGCGCGGCGGCCGGTCTGCCGACCGCGCTCGCAGCAACGCTCGCCCGCGACACCGTGACGGGTTCCGGCGAATTGCTGCGTGGCTCGCCCCTCGACGCTGCCACATTGCGGCAGAACGTCACCTCGCCTGGCGGCACCACCGCCGCCGCACTCGACGTACTGATGGGCAAGGATGGGCTCGCGCCGCTGATGCGGAGAGCGATTGCGGCGGCCACGGCACGCTCGCGCAAGCTCGCGGGTTGAATCGGCTAAGAAGCCCTGGAGCCGTCCGCGTCGGCGCCCTAGATTGATCCTGGGACTTAAGCCGTCAGTCCAGGAGTTCCGCCATGGCTCGAAAACCTCGACGCAAGCCCGCTGCGCAAACCACCGCGCGCGCCGCCAAGTCCGAGCGCGAGCGCGTCATCGAAGCCTTCATGGCGCTGCTTGCGGAAAAGCCGTTTGAACGCATCGGCTTTGCCGAGATCGCCCAGCGCGCCCGCGTTTCACTCGCCGAATTGCGCGGCCTGTTCGGCTCGACGCTCGCGATCCTCGCCGCGCAGGTGAAGGAAACCGACCGCGCCGTGCTTGCCGGTGCCAATGCCGACATGGCCGAGGAGCCGCCGCGCGAGCGGCTGTTCGACGTGCTTATGCGCAGGTTGGAACTGCTCGAGCCGCACAAGGCGGCGGTGCGCGCGCTGCAGCGCTCGGCGGCACGCAATCCAGGTCTCGCCCTTGCGCTGAACGGGATCGGCGTGCGCTCGCAGCAATGGATGCTCGCCGCTGCCGACATCGGCAGCGCCGGCCCGCGCGGCATGCTGCGCGCGCAAGGGCTCGCGCTGCTGTTCGCGTCGGTGCTGCACACCTGGGTCGATGACGACGATCCCGGACATGCCCGCACCATGGCCGCGCTCGACCGCGCGCTCGCGCGCGGGCAGCGCTGGTCGGGCGTGCTCGATGAGGCTCTGCGTCTGTCCGCCTGCGTCGGCAGCCGGCGCCGGCGGCGCGACCGCAGCGGCGAGCAGTCGGCCGCGGCCTGACCTAGACCGGCACCCGCACCGTCGCCCGCAGCCCTCCCAGCGGACTATCCGACAGCAGGATGTCGCCGCCGTGCGAGCGGGCGATGTCGCGCGCGATGGCAAGGCCCAATCCGGTGCCGCCTTCGTCCTGATTGCGCGCGTCGTCGAGGCGCAGGAACGGCTTGAACACCTCTTCGCGCAGCTGCGGAGCAATGCCGGGGCCGTCGTCATCGACGGTCACCGTGAGCCAGCGGTGGTCGCGGTGGCCGGTGATCGAGATCGACGGCGCATGCCGCGCCGCATTGGAGACGAGGTTGGCGAGACAGCGCTTGAATGCCGCCGGCCGTACGGTGACGATCGGATGGCCATGGAACTGCACGCTGGTCTTGTGGCCGTTGCGGTCGGCGTCGCTGCGCAGCTCTTCCAGAAATGTGCCC
>Ga0310910_10000257_pt1 | contig 26468 bp, 20 predicted proteins | sample GREbulkMGHF172_FD_203448 | JGI IMG/M metagenome (GOLD analysis project Ga0310910, IMG submission 203448) | Lab enrichment of tropical soil microbial communities from Luquillo Experimental Forest, Puerto Rico - GRE.bulkMG.HF172 | ecosystem: Environmental > Terrestrial > Soil > Tropical forest >... | reverse complement strand
GATGGAGGGTCCGATAATCAAATCTAGCAAACAGGTATCCCGGAAACATGGATTCAATGAACCAGACAGCCCCTCGCTTCGTAGATTTCCGGAAGCGTACCCGAGGACAGAAGACCTCCACTTCAGAGATCTGCCGCAGGCAAGCCGCTGCGATATGTTCCCGCTTTGCCCGAGCCCTCAGACAGAACCACGAGTCCATCGGTTGATTAGTGGTTAGTTCAGAAGCGGTTAAAAGCATGGCAAACCCAAGTTTTTACACTGACAAATTTTTAGACAAGGCACCGCCGTTGGTCGCGGCCTTTCAGTCCCGATAAAAAAACTATAATATGTCCTCAGCGAACAATCAGTTCGGTCAGATATTCACAACATCTACTTGGTTTTTGATTGTATCTAGTGTCATGTCCCTTAATCACGTCGAAATAACAGCCTCGTTGGCAATCGCCTATTGAAAGCTTCCTTCTCGAACCACTTCGGAGGTTAGTTCCCCGAAGAAACGCTCGACAAGGTTCAGCCACGAGTCGCCAATGCTGAACCACATTATCGACAATGAGGTGCAGATCAAAGCTCCTTAGTTAGAAGCCCTGCATCAAGGCATTGCAGAGAGCCCAAGGCTGGCTCCAAAACCCCGATGGTCGCGCCCTGAGCGGTTTTGCTCACGACTATAAGCGTGATGGAACAACGAGGACATCCAGGCATGCTGAGGCAGCGTCGTTCACAGTTGTGTATTGTGTTTTACTTACTCAATGGGATCGAGAGCTCAGTGTAGTAGCTCTTTATTTGAAAAACCCGGGCGCTAGCACGTCATTCGCAAGGCACAGAGGCGTTTGGAAAGTGTTCGACCAAGCTACCGCCCTTGGTCACCTCCTTTCGGTCTGGATCACATTTAGAAATGTCGTTCGTGAATACCGATCGACGAAAGGCCCACCCCTGGGCCCCACAGATTTTTTCGTCATAGAACGCCGCTGCACAAAGGCAGCGTGAATATTGATACGTATGCGCGTTTGATGAGAAGCTTAGTAAACATTATCCTGACACCATGCATTCCGCCTGAATTCCCTATCGCGCTACACGAGGGAGAGCTTCCGCCCACACGCTAACCAACCATTAACATTCTGCTAATCCCATCCTTGTTCCAGAAGTCGTTCAATCCCGCGTTAGGACTCCTCAACGCGAAGATCCTTCCCTGACATCTCAAAAAGCCTCGGATCGTGTTGTGGGACTAAACGCCATCTTTTGACAATCAACTTTGAACGAGGACTTCGTAAGAGTTCACTCCAACTTCTCTACCACCGAAGGAATCATTGCAGCTCTCCCTTCCGGGCGCACCTTTCCAGGATGCACTCCGCCCTCAACATTCGCTCGGGCAACGTATAACGGCGTTCCGTCGGCCTCACGCCCGAACACGACCGCACCGTCCGGCATTGTGCCCCCATTTGCGGCTACCCAGTTACCTGGATTCCTCAACACCTCATTGGTTACTATCATTTCTTGACCACCGAAAGGGATGCCAGCCCCTCCGACGTCACCGCGCACTTTCCTGGTTGTAGTCCACCGTTAAATCGTGCCCGAGCAACGAAGAGTGCTTCGCCATTCGCTTCATTCCCGTTTTCTGCTGCGCCTGCAGGGACAGCTGGTATCGCCTGATACATCTTTATTTGCCTTTCCTTGGTTGTCTTGAGAAGCTGGTTAAGCCTAATTTATGCCAAGTCACAGGACGCATGAGGAGCCGCGCCCAAGCTACGGCATGATGTTGTACTCACAATCGGGTGATTCCGTACACATCACCCAGTATCTACTAACGACTCATCTGACTATAGCGCCTACTCTCACTATAGCGACTAATCTAACTAGCGTCGGGAAAGCGCACGGCTGTTATTTTACTTAGCACGTTGTCATGAATATCATTACGCTGTAACAGGATGCATCCTAGGTTCGGGGCGGAAATCCGGCCAGTGATTCCCACATCGTTGGCGCATAAAGTCGGCTTACATGATGTCGCCTTTGATGTCCAAAACATTTTGAATGATACTGCAATTATTTTTGCTGAAGGTTTCCGTAGTTGCTGAACATTACTGGGTCAAGTATACTTGCCTTTATTTGTTATAACATTTGGGTTGTCCACGTAGATCTCGAATTAATATAGAGTCTGTCCCAAAAGTGTGCTTTCAGCTACTGCTGTCCACCATGACCGTTACTTGGACAGTGTAGTCTTGTATTCAAGCGATTTGGTGGGGAGCGAGATCGACTTTCAAGATGAGGTTTGGGATCGAGAACTATGTAGACTCCCAGGCGACATAGTCGGCCTTTTCTTTGAGTCGAGTCACGAATCGGATCCCCTGCTTGGTCCAGCGGCTAAAGAGCTTGTAGTCAATATAGCCGCGGTCCATCACCACGATGCTGCCCTTCGGCAGACAATTTACAGCGAGTGCTGCTTGTTGTCGGCTCATGTCATCTAGTTAGAGATCTTGAACCGCGAATCGGCGAAAACGGGTTAGGGTAAAGCGCTCAAGATCCTTAGGGTTAATTGGGTGACATTTTGAAAGAGACACCTCTCTATGAATCCACTCGCAAAATCCCTATGGTGCGGCGGGTTGTCGGTAGATAGTTCGGCCCCAGGCGGCAAACGGCCAAATAGCAGACAAGTAACTGAGATGTTATGAAGTGTTCAGTAATAAAGGCACTGGCAGAGGTTCCGCAGATCCGCCCCGAACTGGCGTGGTACTGCCTGCGGTCGCTGCCTAAGCACGAGCATATCGCGACAGCGCATCGTCGGGTGCTGGAGGGCGTAACCGTTTTCTGTCCGCGGATCCGATTTAAGCGGGCGACCCGCCGGGGCAGCGTATGGGTTATCGAGGCAATGTTTCCTAGCTATTTATTTGGCCGCTTCAACCTGACGGAAATGCGTCGCAACGTTCTGTATGTTCACGGGGTCAGCGATATTGTACGGTTCGGCAATTGGTATCCGACTATCGAAGAGGCGACCTTGGCGCAATTAAGAGACCAAACAGGTGTCACGGAAGTAAAAGAGCTGATTTACGAACTCTCGCAAGGCGATCAGGTAAAGATCACGCAAGGCGTCTTTGTTGGACTGGAAGCTGTGGTCACACATGTTCTGCCGGCCAGACAACGAGTAAAGATTTTAATGGATTTCCTTGGCAGGAAAATGGAGACAGAAGTCGAGCACGCAAGTGTTCTGCCGCAGGTGGCGCACTCCGTCGCGGCGTAAAACATTGGGCCGATTGAGTCGAAGGATTCGTGGTTTGGGTTGTTCGGTGTTCGAATGGACATCGACCAAGGGCGGCAGCTTGTCGATCCGAGACCGCACACTGCGCTCGGCTCGAAACAATGCTCTTAACTTCGGTATTGCTTTTTGGGCCGCTGCTCGGCTTCTGTGGCGGCACAAACGAATGTGGGACCAAATTGACTTTATATTAGCAATTCAATGATAAGAACAGAGTCGGAAAGTGGTCCCGTGAGCCTTTCTCAGGGATAAAACCGTTTTTAACTTCATTTCCTTATAAAAAACATGGGCAAGCATGACTTATATGTTGTTGCCGGCGCCGGTGGCTTTATCGGCGGGCATCTCGTTAGAAAGCTGCGTGAAGAAGGTTTTGAAAAGATCCGCGCAGTGGACCAGAAACCGATCTCTGAGTGGTATCAGGTTTTCGACGATGTTGATAATTATGCGTTGGACCTCAAGAGGTTGGATGTTTGCCGCATCGCGACGACAGGCGCAACGTCAGTGTACAATCTCGCCGCCGATATGGGCGGCATGGGATTCATCGAGCGAAATAAGGCGGCCTGCATGCTCAGCGTGCTGATCAACACCCACCTCCTGATCGCGGCGCAGCATGAAGGCGCGCAGCGATTCTTTTTCGCCTCTTCAGCGTGCGTCTACAACGGCGAAAGGCAAATCAATCCGAACGTAACCGCGCTCAAAGAGGAAGACGCTTATCCGGCTTTACCTGAGGATGGCTATGGCTGGGAAAAATTATTCAGCGAACGAATGTGTCGCCATTTCCGGGAAGACTTTGGCCTGATCACTCGAACCGCCCGCTATCACAACGTGTATGGTCCGCACGGAACGTACGACGGCGGCCGCGAGAAAGCGCCGGCAGCCATTTGCCGCAAGGTAATCGAGGCAAAGCTTGCCGGCAACCACGAGATCGAGATCTGGGGGGACGGCAATCAAACCCGCAGTTTCATGTACATCGACGATTGCGTCAAAGGAACTCGGATGATCATGGATAGCGACTTTGCGGAGCCGATCAATCTCGGCAGCAGTGAGCTGGTCTCGATCAACCAATTGGTCGACATCGTTGAAGAGATCGCCGGCACCACGCTGAAACGGAAGTACAACCTGTTAGCTCCAAAAGGCGTGAACGGCCGCAACAGTGACAATAAGCTGATCCAGAAAGTCTTCCACTGGGAGCCTTCAACGCGATTGAGGCTCGGAATGGAACGAACATACAGGTGGATCTACGATCAGATTCTGCGAGGCAAGCCTGCCCTGAATGCGGCTTAAACAGAAGGCAGCAAAGGTCACAAAGGTAACAGATTTTGATAGGATGCCTGGATCCTCGATTTGATGGGCCGGATGAGACCGGCCTAGCATCTACCGACGGTCGCAGTTTACCCCTTCAACTCCCGAGTTCTGGATTCTGAATTCCTTCTCTGGCTGCTTTCTTGTGTCAAAGTTCATCAGGTCCATCCGTTGAGCCGACTGCATCCGTCCCCCGCCCTTTAGTCAGGCGTTTGCTGGGCACCTCTGCGCCGAAGACTGGTAAATTTCGAAACACCTCGCGAGCAAGCTTCTCGTGGTATTCCCAGTTGCTCGAGAGTTTGAGTTTCGTAAAAAGCCGCTTTCTTCGGAACCGGAGGAAACCTTTTAACGCTTAGCGCCCCAAACGGGGACTCTTTGGGAAGAGAAAACAATATCTACCTAACCGACAAAACTAATTTGCAATGAGTCGTATGGCTATAGCCGTTACACTTGGTGTTCACGATTCTGCAGTAGCTTCAGAATTCCAAGCCGTGCTAGATCGGGAGATCGAAAGACATCATTTTCCACCAGTTGGAGCATCAGGGAGATAATCTACATCTCACTCTAACCAGCGAACGAAAAGAAGATAGGAGATCAACATCATGACCGAAGGGATTCGATTTGGATTGAAGGAGGGACGATACTTGAGTCAAGGGAGGCACGGTACATCAGTTGATTTTCAGGCAGCATGTGTGAGCCGGCTTCTTCTATTTTGCATTGCAGGACTTGTGTCCGTTGGGATTGCGATTTCCGCGTCAGCCCAGTTGGTTTCAACGAATGTGGATGCTGCGGTGAGCTACATGGTTTCAAGCCGGGGTACGATGTCCGTGCTCGCGACGAAAAATCCGGAGAATGATCAATTTTCACGGGAGACGCAGACTTTAGAAAACAAGATAGATGGGGAGCCCATGCCAAACCTGAGTATTGGGGTAGAAATAGTTGGCGGCCTCGCGCTTTTCCTTTGGATACAGCGCTTTCGCAATTATTCGGTCTGATCGAAAAGGTGTAACGCATCTTTCGCCGGCTAGTTAAAACGAGGATCATTTAGTGGTTAGTTTTCGCCTCGCCGGCGGCGTTCGCCCAAATTGCTGACACATCCTTATCTTCAATATGGAAACCGTACAGAATGAGTCGCAGGAGCGGGGGTCGACCCGCAAATTTGACCAGCGGCAGTCGCGGACCAGGTTGGGTCGGCGCCAGCAGTTCGATATCCAACTTAGTCAACTGGTCGACGCTGCTCTGATGGTTCTCTCGCTCTGGCTTGGCCATCTCCTGCGTCAATACCTCGGAGAGCGATTTCCCATTCCCGAAATCGACTCATTCAACATGTTCCTGTGGTTGACGCTCACAATACCGTTCGGACCGCTCTTCCTTGACCTTCTTGGATTTTACAGATTTCCGCTCCAGAAAACTACCCTGCAGTCCCTTAGTCAGATCACCAACGCTCTGCTCTGCCTCGGAGTCTTGATCGCGGGCTGCGCACTCCTTTTCAGATTCGACATTCACAGCCGAGCTGTATTGATTTTATTCGGGTTAATCAGCACGGTGTTGCTGCTCATTAAAGAGCGGATTGTTGCCGGGTACCTTCATGCTCATACAGCGAGCGGGGCATATCGTGAAAAAGTCATTTTGATCGGTTCAACCGATGAAATCCGCCAATTCCTGGCGTGCGTCACACAGGAACAACTCGCGCTAATCGAGGTCGTAGAGGCCATCGACATGTCGGCTCAACCGACGTCGGAACTGGTGTGCGCCCTTCACCGGCATTCGGTCGGTCGAGTTATTTTTGCAACCTCTCGCACGCCTCTGGAGACTATCGAGCAGGCGATCGGGGCGTGCGAGGTCGAGGGAGTGGAAACGTGGTTAGTTGCTGACTTCATCCAAACCTCGATCGCACGACCGGCTTTCGACATCTTCGGAGCCCAACCAATGCTCGTCTTTCGCACGACCTCGGATCAGTTTTGGCCGCTTTCGATCAAACGCGCGATCGACTTTTTCGCAGCACTTGCCGGTCTCATCGTTTTGGCCCCCTTCATGATTCTGGTCGCCATCGCAATCAAGATGACTTCGCTCGGTCCGATAGTCTTTTCGCAAATGCGGTCCGGAAAACATGGGAAGCCATTCAGGATGTTTAAATTTCGCTCGATGTTCTCTGATGCCGAGCAGCGCCGGCAAGAGCTCGAATCTTACAACCAGATGAGTGGTCCGGTCTTCAAGATTAGTAACGATCCGCGGACCACACCGATTGGGCGATGGCTACGCAAGTACAGTATCGATGAGCTACCGCAACTGGTCAACGTCCTCATCGGGCAAATGAGCCTCGTTGGCCCGAGACCTTTGCCGCTCTACGAAGTCGAGAAATTCCCAAAACCAGCCCAGAGACGCCGGCTGAGCGTTAAACCCGGGATTACCTGCCTCTGGCAAATTAACGGTCGCAATGAAGTCCGGGATTTTGAAAGCTGGGTCAAGCTCGATTTGGAGTACATTGATAACTGGTCCATCTGGCTTGATTTGCGGATCCTGGTGGGGACTCTACCGGTTGTCGTACGGGGTTACGGGGCTAAATGAGTGATGAAATGAATGAGAATCTAAACCTGCGCGCAGGTCAATGGGTCGAGATTCGGAGCAAAGGCGAAATTCTGGGTACGCTCGACAACCAGAGTGAATTCGATGGGTTGCCTTTCATGCCCGAAATGTTCGCCTTTTGTGGTATGCACTTCCGCGTCTATAAGCGCGCTGACAAGACCTGCGATACCGTTTTTGCGATTCGCGGGCGCAGAATGGCTAGCGCTGTCCATTTAGAAACGCGCTGCAACGGGCAGGCTCACGGCGGGTGCCAGGCCAATTGTCTGATTTTCTGGAAAGACATTTTGTTGAAGCGTCTTGACAATGCATCCGAGAGCCGCGCCCCGGCGACTTTCAAGTCGGAGGTGATGCTCAATGGGACCAAATCGACAGGCGAATGTACCGAATCCGATGTGCTTGCGGCGACATGCAATTGAAGACTATTCATCCGGCAAGGCCTGCGCAGCTAGTGAGAGGCGAGATTTGGCGGAGCATCGGCTGCATATTCGAAACTCTTTCTCCTTATTACGACGGTACTGACCGGTATTCTTCTGATAATAGTCTTTGGTAGCGATTAATGCTCAAGTTCGGCTCTGATGGGTCGTACTGCCTCGTTCCCACGATATGGAAAACTTCGGCATTGTTACCGGTGCTGGCAGTGGAATCGGGCGAGCGATTGCCCTGGAGTTGGCTCGTTCGGGTGTAGCCTGCGCTCTTGTAGGCCGGACCTTAAGTAAGCTGCGGGAGGTGGCACGTTCAGCCCGTCAATATGGTGTCGAGTCCGTCCCGATCGTTGTGGATCTTCGTAACCTAGACGCATTGGATTCCTTTATGCGCCAACTCGGGCCGCTCGAAAGTCGTGTAACAGTGCTCGTACATAACGCTGCGGTCATGCGAGTTACGCGAGTAGAGGACGTAAGCGTCGAGGAATTTGGCGCTATGCTGACACTTAATCTGCTCGCGCCATTTATTTTAACTCAGCGTTTATTGCCTCAACTGTGTGCGTCCAAGGGGCAAATAGTGTTTATAAACTCCAGTATCGTAAACCATCCCTCGGAGGGGACCACCGAATACGCCGCCTCAAAACATGCTCTAAAAGGATTTGCCGATGGGCTCCGAGCGGAGGTCAACGCTTCTGGTGTTCGAGTAATAAGTGTTTATCCAGGGCGGACAGCCACCCCCCTTCAGGCCAGCCTTAGCAAAATCGAGGGGCGAATCTATTTACCCGAGACGCTGCTGCAACCCGAAGACGTGGCATCGGTCGTAGTTAACGCACTCTTGCTGCCTCGCACCGGGGAAGTCACAGACATAATGATTCGGGCTGCCTCCAAGTCCATGACCCAACATTCTATAATTCCCGATCCTAACGTCCTCGAAGCATTTGTTGGTAAGCCATGACTGCCATTGTGCCTGTCAGCGCCCATCAAGCCGCACCTTGGAGTCTGCGACCCCTCGCAGCCTCCTCTCCGTCCCTACGAACAAAAATCGCGGCTACGACGAAGTCCTCCAGGTCTCCATTGATACGTGAGGTGGTACGCACATGCTCAGAAAGCTTTGCGCGGCGAAAAAAAGCAGCCTTCAATTTTCGCGCAATGCTGGCGATGAACTCTAATACCAAAGATTTTGATATGATTAAAGAACCCGGAATGGAACGGGCCGAGCTGACCCCAGAACAGCCCGAGAAGAAAACGACCACGCCGTGCTGCCTTTTTTGTACGGCGCCTCTGCGTCGAACGTTCATCGACCTGGGCATGTCGCCTCTCTGTGAGAGTTATGTTGCGGCCGATGAACTCAACCAGATGGAACCGTTCTATCCGCTCCACGTGAGGGTTTGCGAAAAATGCTATTTGGTGCAGTTGGACCAGTATGTCAGCCCGGAACACATTTTCACTGAGTATGCCTATTTCTCATCTTACTCCGACAGCTGGCTCAGACATTCGTCGAACTATGTCGACACAATCTCACAGCGTCTCACCCTGGATGCCCGGAGCTTGGCCGTGGAGCTGGCGAGCAACGATGGTTACCTGCTGCAATATTTCCTGAAGAAAGGAATTCCAGCGCTCGGAGTCGAACCAGCCGCCAATGTAGCTAAGGTTGCCGAATGCAAAGGAGTGCCGACACTTGTCAAGTTCTTCGGTCGACAGACTGCGCACGACATGGTGGCAGCCGGCCAAGCCGCAGATCTGGTAATCGGGAACAACGTCCTAGCTCAGGTCCCCGATATCAACGACTTCGTGGGAGGCATCAGGATCTTGCTCAAGCCTTCCGGAGTCGCGACCCTAGAGTTTCCGCATCTCGTCCGGCTCATGCAAGAGAATCAGTACGACACGATTTATCACGAGCACTTCTTCTATTTCTCGCTCATTTCTGTCGAAAAGATTTTCGCTGCGCATGGCTTGGTGCTTTTTGATGTGGATGAGATCCCGACGCACGGTGGATCGATCAGAATTTATCTCAGGCACGCCGGAGACTTGTCTAAACCCGTGACGCAGTCTGTCCTGACATTGAGAGCCCATGAGCTTTCCATCGGACTGGACCGCATGGAAACCTACGAGAATTTTGCGGAGCAAGTCATCGAGTCAAAGCGCGCGTTATTGGAGTTGCTCATTCGCCTGCGGCGAGCGGGGAAGCGAGTGGCGGGATATGGCGCTCCAGGGAAAGGGAATACGCTACTCAACTATTGCGGCATCCGAACGGATTTTCTGGCATTCACCGTAGATCGGAATCCTTACAAACACGGACGCTTTTTGCCTGGTACTCACATTCCTATTTTCCCCGTAGAGCGGATAAATGAGCGGCGGCCGGATTACATTTTTATCCTGCCTTGGAACTTGAAGACCGAGATTGTTGCTCAATTGTTATATGCACGCGATTGGGGTGCGACGTTCATTGTCCCAATCCCGACGGCGCAGATTCTCGATTGAGGGGTCTGATCAGTTTTGAATGTTGAATCAGTAATTCTAAAACTAACCAACTATGAAAGTGGTTCTATTCTGTGGTGGCTTAGGTATGCGTATGCGGGAATATTCGGAGACAATTCCCAAACCTATGGTGCCCATTGGGTATCGCCCGATCCTCTGGCATGTCATGAAATACTATGCGCACTACGGGCACAAGGACTTCGTGCTCTGTCTGGGCTACAAAGCGGATGTCATCAAAAACTACTTCCGCAACTATGACGAATGTGTCTCAAACGACTTCGTGCTTTCTCGCGGAGGGAAGAATCTGGAGTTGTTGAACAGCGATATCGACGAATGGAGTATCACATTTGTCGATACTGGCTTGACCTCCAATATTGGACAACGCTTGAAGCGGGTGGAAAACCATTTAGAAGGCGAAGAGGTTTTCCTGGCCAACTACAGCGACGGATTATCCGACGTGAACCTGAGTGAATTAGTGGAAGGCTTTCTTCGGACCAAGAAAATAGCCTGTTTTGTTAACGTCAAACCAAGGGCAAGCTTCCACATTATTTCCGTCGATGAGGAGGGCGTGGTCAAGAGCATCGACCAGATCACCAAGTCCGGTGCGCGAATCAATGGAGGTTTTTTTATATTCCGACGTCAAATCTTCCGTCATATCAGCGAAGGTGACGAACTGGTGGAGCAGCCTTTTCACCGACTAATTTCGGAGGGACAACTAGTTGCCCACGCGCACCATGGTTTTTGGGCCTGCATGGATACTTTCAAGGAGATGCGGGAACTCGAGGACGTCTACAGCTGCGGCAACGCTCCGTGGGCAGTTTGGAATGGGCAGACAACCGGAGTGACCAGCAAGAATGGCGTACCTTTCGCGGGACATGTGATTTACAGCTGAGCTGTCAACACTCAGGAGGTCTACCCACGGATCAGAGAACAGGGATAGAGTCTACTGTGAACTCACATCCTCGGAATAAACCTCGCCCAAGACAAAACCCGACTTTGACTACACGGAATCAATTAACGGTGCTTGTAACGGGCGCCAGCGGCTTTATCTGCTTGCATCTTTGCCGCAAAGTGCTTGAGCACGGTAACGAGGTGCACGCCCTCTGTCGCTCGGAGCCGAACGTTTCTGATCGGCGATTTACTTGGCATAAAGTCGACCTTAGGGACGCAGAGTCGACTCGGAGGGTGTTTCGGAATGTTCGAGCTGATCTTGTTTTCATTTATGTTCTTACGCACAGGGAGAGCGTGGGGCTACCATTAGTGCTACCTACCTTCCAAGGAGAGTTGACCAGCATCGTCAACGTTTTCCTAGAGTCTTGCGGAGACGGAGTGCAGTCGTGTGATCATGGCCGATTCACTCGAGGAGTCTCTTTCTGGAGAAATTCCGCCCTCGCCATATTGCTGCGGCAAAAGGCCGCAAGCAGACTAGTGGGCGTGTGACATCTGCGTGGCCGGCATGCTATGGCTTCGGGTTGCTCCACCACCCGCTTTCTGCGCCTGGATGACCAATTTTGAAAAGATCAGAGACTGATTATTCCACCAATGAGCTCTCACTTCCTTGACTATTGGCATGTTATTAAGGTTCGTCGTTGGTTGATCGTTCTCATTTTTCTGTTGGTGGTGAGTTCGGTCGGCATCGCCACCTATTTCGCTCCCCGGGAGTACACTTCGGTTGCAACCATCGAGGTGCAGCCAGATATGACGCCGGTCCACCTGGTGCAGAATCAGATCGAGCCGCGAGCGCCCGAGGATACGAAATTCAGCCAGACCCAGATAGAGATCATTTTACGGAAAGGGGTGATGTATCCCGTAATTGATCGGCTGAATCTACAAGACAAGTGGTCCCGGAATGAGAAAAGGCTGTCCCACGAAGCTGCCTACGACAAGGTGCGTGCCATGCTAAAGCTTGACGGGGTCAGGAATACAAACTTGATTCAGATCGCCGTCAGCGCCCCTGATCCTCGCGAAGCCGCACTGCTGGCAAACACTGTCGCACAGATGTACATGGAACAGCGAATTGGCGAGCAGACGAGCATTGTTTCGAATAGTCTCGAACGATTGCGGGATGAGGTGAGGCATAACGAAGAGGTTGTCAACCAAAGCTACGCCGAGGCATCAAAGCTGCGCACAGAGGGGCACATCATCGATCCCAACCCAGACAGCTTAGACACCAGCGGTAGGTATGGGGTGGAAGACTCCAACGTGATGACGAATCAGGAGAAGGTCAACGAGGCAAAAGCCCAAGTTGTCATACTTCGTGGCAAGGCCGAACAACTTGAGCGCATGCAATGGGAGGACCTGATGCGGGCATCCAGTCAGCTCAACCTGAACGATCCGATCATTCAAGCAAAACTACCGTTGTATGAATCTGCCTTGGTCGAGAAGCAAAAGTTGCTCAACTCCGGTCTCGGCGTCAACCATCCTGACGTGAAGGCCTTGCAGGCCCAGATCGAAACCATCGCGGCACAGTTGCGAGAACAGATGGTTAGCCTTCGTAAAGGGATTCAGACGCAGCTTGCCATTGCAGAGCAATCGCTGAATGGCATGCAGGTCAACCTCGACGCCAGTCAGATAGAGCAGCAGGAATCGAAGACCTCCAGTGCCAAATATCTAAATGCAAAATACAAATACATCCAGGAACGCAAAGTTTTGGAAATGGCGAAGGCTCGGCTCAGCACCGAGTCCATGGAGCTCCGAATGCCTCAGCGAGCGGCATTTATCCGGGAATCGGCTGAGCCAGCTCTGTTACCGAGCAAGCCGAAAGTCAAGATCAACATGCTGCTGGGCATTGCCGCTGGGATCATTCTTGGGATTTCGTTAGCCTTCTTCCTTGAGTACATTGACACCAGTGTGAAAACGATGGACGACGTCACGACATTACTTGCGGTTCCCGTGATGGGGGTTATTCCGAAAGGAATTAGGCGGCTGACAAGAAACGGCAAATTTTTGCCGAATGCTGAGGCGTACCGTATCGTGAAAACAAACGTTGACCTATTTAGCAGGAAAAGCGGGGCGACCTGCTTCGGAGTGACCAGCGGTGGTATATCCGAAGGTAAGTCCAGTGCGGTGTGCAATTTGGCCACAGTCTGGGCCGCGGGCAGCCGACGGGTCCTGATCATCGACGGCGACATGCATTGGCCGTCGCAGCATCGCCTTTTTGAGGTTGAAAATAAGCTGGGCTTAAGCCACTGCCTTGCAGGCGCGGTCACCTTGGAGGAGGCGATTCTGCCCACGCGGGTAAACGATCTCTACCTTTTGACGGCGGGCTCGCGCCGCAAGGGCGGGGGCGTCCTGAACTTAGAATCCATGAAGCAGTTGGTCGACATGGCTCGAACACTTTTCGATGTCGTTCTTATCGATTCTCCGCCGATCCTGGGCGTAAGCGATGCGCTGATTCTCTCCAGTGTAGCGGATTGGTCGATCGTGGTCGTTCAACAAGGGCGCTTGCCGCGAACGATGTTGCCGCGTGTGAAAAACGCCATTGAGAATACCGGCGGTCGCCTCTTGGGTGTTATCCTTAATAAGGTCGACGCTAATTATGATCAGAATTACCAATACTCGACCAACTACGTTCATTACTCTACGTAACAGAAGACCTTAAAGGAAATGTTGGTGCACTTTCCATGGTGATGAATACTAAGTTTTGGATCTTGCCAGCAGTATGCTTCCTGAAGGTTGCTTTTGCTGCCAGTGTCGCGTTAGCGGATGCCCCCTTGCGCCCCGGCGACCAGATTGAGATGAAGTTAGGCGGCGTACCATCGACCGAGATTTCGGCTGTTAGCGGTATATATACCATCGATGACGAAGGAAGCATTAACCTGCCACACGTCGGCCGGGTAAATATAGCGGGACTGGTTCCTGGAGCGGCGGAATCCACGATAGAGAACGTCTACAAAACTCGGGAGATGTACACAAATCCCAATGTGGTAATCACGATGCAGGCGCAATCGCGTTTCGTAAATGTCGGTGGACGTGTAAAAACGCCGCAACGTGTCCCGTTTACTCCAGACTTAACCATTCTGAGTTCGATCAACGCCGCCGGAGGAGTTTTATCTTTGGCGAACGAACGAAAAGTCCGATTGCTTCGTGAAAACAAGTCTATGATTATCGATGTGAGCAAGATTCGCATAAATCCATCGCTCGATCTGCACTTGCAGCCAGGTGACCGAATCGAAGTGCCATCTGTCTTGGAGAGTTCGAAAGATTCCGACGACAAGCTCCAACAGGGTCAGCAGAACGCTGATGTTGCCTCGAGCCACCTTACCGCTTTGGAAACGCCGCTCAAGCAAGCTCCGGAGAAGCTCCAGCAGGCTCAGCAAAATTCAGATCTGGCCTCAGGCCAGCGCGGCGATGCGGAAGCTCAGCTCAAGCAAGCTCAGGACAAGCCCGAGAATGCCCAGCAGAATGCGGATAAGGCGTCAAGCCAGCGCCGGGATTTGGAAGCGCAGCTCAAGCAAAGCCAGGACAAGCTCCAGCAGGCTCAGCAGAACGCAGATCTGGCGTCGAACCAGCGCCGGGATTTGGAAGCGCAGCTCAAGCAGGCCCAGGATCAGTTCCAGCAGGCTCAGCAGAATGCGGATAAGGCGTCGAGCCAGCGCCGGGATTTGGAAGCTCAGCTCAAGCAAAGCCAGGACAAGCTCCAGCAGGCTCAGCAGAATGCAGACCTCGCCTCCAGCCAGCGCGCTGACTTGGAGGTTCAGCTCACGCGGGCTCAGGATAAGCTGCAGCGCGCGCAGGAGAACGCTGATGTGGCTTCCAATCAACGCGCTGTGTTGGAGGCTCGGCTCAAAAGGGCCGAGGAAAACACGCAACTAGCAGATCTGGAAAAATCGGAGCGGTCCGCGACAAGTGCAAAGAAGAGGGAGGACGCCGCAAAGCAAGGTAGATCGGAGCTGACTTTGCCACTGGACGAGAGTGGACACCAAGGACGGCAGACTTCCATTCAACCTTGATTCGGTCCGGCAGTCTGTATCTACCACTCAAAGAGCGGCATTCTTCACTGGTTGGTGCGCAACCCAAAAAACAACCCTGACCCTTGAGTTCATTGTACAAAGCCGTTTTCAGGTCAAAGCGGGCGATGCCAAGAATAAGTTGTGGCGAATTCAGGGCCTCCAATTTCAGGTCGTTGATCCACGAGGCGCGCTAGGTCATCGCCGTACAGCAAGCCGGACGTATCCCGCCGGCTTCGGCGGCAACGAGCACAACGGGATAAGAAATACTTTGGAAAGTAGTAAATTGGCCACCTCTCACCAAATCAAATCGGGTAAACTCGCCGTTTTGAAAACCGGTACGGGAAGGGTGATTGAGACTTATAAAGAAGATTCAGTTTACTCAAAGTCGTTTGTTTAAATCTTGGACCTGCGACTTCTAAACGGTACTGTAGAAATTTAACAGTCGGACCTCATCAACACGGTGTGCGTTAAATGCATGTTTTGAATCTATGACTCGAGTCAATGTTCTCGGCGTCGGTGTTAGCGCGATCAATCTATCCCAAGCTACCGGGCTGATTCTGGAGGCTGTGCGACAAAATCGCAGGGGCTATGTCGCGGTAACCGGTGTTCATGGCGTGAGCGAAGCACAATCGGATCCGGAATTCCGCCGGATCCTAAACGCAGCTTTTCTCAACACGCCAGACGGCATGCCGATGACCTGGGTCGGTCGATTGCAGAGTGTTCGAGACATGGATCGGGTGTACGGGCCGGATTTGATGCTCAGTGTTTGCGCTGCGACGCAAGACGGTTCGATTCGGCACTTCTTTTATGGTGGCGCACCGGGAGTAGCTGATGAACTGAGAACTGCGCTCTCGACGCGATTTCCAGGCATCTCGGTTTGCGGGACCTACACTCCCCCTTTTCGTCCGCTGAATTTCGATGAGGAGACCGAGTTACTCGGTCGCTTGCGAGAAGCGCGACCTCACATCTGCTGGGTAGGACTTAGTACGCCCAAGCAAGAACGATTTATGGCGGCCTATCTTGAGAAACTTCCGACCACAGTGATGGTCGGGGTTGGGGCGGCATTTGACATACTTTCCGGGAGAGTTCGGCAAGCGCCTCTGTGGATGCAGCGCAACGGTGTGGAGTGGTTGTTCCGCTTGACGCAAGAGCCGAAACGCCTTTGGAAGCGTTACCTCCTCAATAACCCGATGTTCGTCCTCCGCATCTTGGCCCAGTTTTCTGGGCTTAGGCAATATCCGCTGAACGATTGAGGCGCGTTTCGCTTGGGGATGGCGTCTCCAGCATGTCATTCTGGAATCGGCTTCGGCTGAAGCTGAAGAGGGAGAGCTTGCTGGTCAAAGGAGAGATGCAAATGGGCCCGCCTTGCCGGGCATTTTGAGTGTCCGCAGTGTAAAGCTTTGTGTGGAGTGCACGACACCATCGAGAGACGCTGGCGGCATTTGAACTTTTTCCAGTACCGCTGCTAACTGGTGGTCAAGGTGCCGCGCACTTGGTGTCGCAAGGACGGGGTCCATCAGGTACAGCCGCCCTGGGCGCGGGAAGGCAGCGGTTTTACCCTGATAATGGAAGCGCTCATGATGTCGCTAAGCGCTGAGATGCCCGTCGATGCTATGGCCGATTTGCTCGATGAGCACGATACTTGTTTGTGGCGGGTGTTGATGCATTACGTTGAGCAAGCACACGCAAAGAGCGACTGGAGCGCCGTACGGCGGATTGCCGTTGATGAGACCAGTGCTCGGCGTGGGCATCGCTACGTGACCAATATCTAAATTGATACGTAACCGACGAGCAACGCAGCCGCCGTCCCATTTTGGACGCAACGATGTCATCATTATATGCGAGACGGTACACTAGCTTCCATTGCTTCTTCCCAGATGTTTGATCCAGTCTAGGTGGAGCCTTAGCTACTTCCGACATCGCGGTCGACCTAGATTTTTTTGCCGCGACCTTTTCTTTTGCGGAAACAGCTTAGAAAAATATATGCGTACTCTTTAGTTAAAAACGATCGTAGAGCGTTAGAGCGCCTAGGCTTGTGTGCTACAATTGTTCAAATAAGTCTTGATAGTGCGCTATGAAGAGATTTTGTAATCTATGACGCTAACGTTGGGTGGAACGAGTTTTGATCGTGCATTGGATGGCCGTCTGCTAGATGACTGCAGGAAGTCTTTAATGTGATGCGAATCCTCCAAATTTTCAGCCGCTATCGGCAGTTCGGTGGAGAGGAGGCTTCTGTCCGAAATATCCGCGAGGCGCTTCGCTCCCGGCATAAGCTTGAAGTTTTTTTTGGCTCAACCGCAGAGATGCTTGGGAAAGGAGCTTTCGACACTATTCGCGCGCCGTTGAAAGTCATCTGGAACCGAGAAGTATACAGAAAACTTCGCGCGATGCAGGCGGCGCAAGGTTTCGATATTTGGTTGGTACACAACGTTTTTCCCGGTCTCTCGCCGGCGGTCTACGACGCAGCACGGCTCATGGACGTGCCGGTCGTTCAGTACCTGCACAACTATCGCTTCGCCTGCGTCAACGGGTTTTTGCTAAATCATGGAGAACCCTGTGTTCGATGCCTGAATGGGAATTTTTTTCCAGCGGTTCAGACGCGCTGCTGGCACGAGAGCCGGATAGCCTGCGGCACCATGGGCGTTTCTCTCGTCCGGTTGCGCACCGTGGGAGTATTCAAACAGATGGCACATTGGATTGCGATCAGTCAGGCGCAGAAGGCTATCCACGTTCGGATTGGCATCCCGGAAGAGAAAATTTCGGTCCTTCATCATTTTTACGATGGACCAAAATTCAATGATAGGGTCCTGGGCCGGGACGTGCTCTTCGTTGGCCGACTTTCGCCCGAAAAAGGGGCCGCAATTCTGGTAGATGCATGGCTGCAATCGGGCATTAACGACCGTCGTCTATGGATCGTCGGCGATGGGCCGATCCGGGCCGAGCTGGAAGCGACCGCAAGGAACCGGCCGGATATTATATTCGCCGGTTTTTTGAGCGGAGACCAGCTCAGGGAACGGTGGCTTAACGCCGCGTTAACGGTGGTCCCTTCAATCTGGGAAGAAGCGTTTGGTCGAATTCTGATTGAATCATGGGCGCATGGTGTGCCCGTCCTTGCCGCGCGAATTGGCGCGCTCCCGGAACTGGTAGGGGCTACAGGGGCCGGGTGGTTGTTTGAACCGAGCTCACCGACCAACCTCGCATATGCTTTGAGATCAATTCTGACAGATGAAACGGCGTTTTTGACGGTCGCGGCGAAGTGTCGCGAGGCAGCTTCAAGATTTTCGAAGGAGAAATGGCTTACCGCTATCGAAGGCATTCTCGATGTCGCGCGGTCAAGAACTGTCGCATCCCGAACTTGTGCCAAGGAAGCTTCGGGAGCAAAGCTTTCGTGCTGGAAGTCGCGAGCCCAGCTTTGATGAAAGCGCTTATGTCCTGGATCAGGCCCTGGCTGAGCACTTGCTCGAGTAAACAGTCCTTCGGCAATTTGTCTGGGCGTACTCGAAAAAAGTTGCACCCATGGCGAAAGCGGCCGTCGCTGAAAATGATCACACCGAACCCTAGCTGCTTTGGTTGGATCCACGAGTTTCCACGGGCCCAGCGACTTCTTCGCTCCCGTGTGAGGTCAGTAACGGAATCTAGTTTATATTCGGTTTCATGGCTGACCCCTCGGAGTCATGAGCATCTGGGACACTCAATTTCTTATGAAATCGCTTCACGATCTAGCGCCTTGATATCGTAGTCGTACGCCATAAAGTCTGTCAGCAAATGTGCTGCTACATATTTTATGAATGCCCCGGGCAAACTCTCAATAGGCAAGCGCGATCACGGTACGTTGTCCCTGCCGGGTGTGTTGCTGCGATGATAGCCGGTTGCTTCATCGTCCGCTACGATAATCCTCTTACCGCGACTCTTATCGTCGCTGCGATCGCGATTTTTTTGATCGCCCTCACTCACCCGAAAGCCGGCTTCTATTTACTGATAATTAGCACCGGCTACGTAGATTTGGTCAAGAGGCTTGGAATCCTCGCTGGCAACTTAACCTACGGTGACGTGGTGGTTACGCTTGCGATTCCTCCGATCCTGTGTGCCTGCATCTGCGTCGGTGTCGTATTCCAGCACGTTTTTCAGCATCGGCACCTTGAGCGTTGGCAATACGTAATTCTCGCGGTTGTGTTCTTGCTGATGATATCTGCGCTGCTGAAAGATGTCTCCGGCGGCGCCGGTTTGCTCGAAGGTTTGCGGGATTTCGCTAACTCGTGCGCCTACTTTCCCTTGATACTGATCGCCGGAATTCTATTTCCGAAGCCCGAATACGTGAAGCAATTCATCAAGTTTTGCCTCGTCATCTATATCCCGGTTGCTCTCTATGGGATCTGGCAACAGATTTTCGGCCTAAACGGCTTCGAGATCGACTATTTACACACTGGGTACACCATTGTCGTGAGTCAGCTTGATGACATTCGGCCGCGTCCATTCTCGACGCTGAATTCGCCTCATGCGTTGACCGTCATGATGGCCGTCCTGGCATTGCTCGCCTTTTTTATTCATTTGAAAGGATCTAAGCGGGCAGCCTGGCAAATCCCGGCGGGGATTCTTTTCATTCTGGGCTGCTGGGCTAGCCTTTCCCGTGCCGGCTGGGTGCTTTTAGGTCTAGGGGTGATCGGATGGATTTTCTTTCGTCGTGCGTTGACAACAACCGGATTTTATGGACTCGTGACGGCTTTTCTGGTCATGCTCATCGTGAACGCGGCTTGTCGGCCTGAGTGGATTCTTTTCTTTGGTGGTCGGAGTGCTTTGGCTGACGCACCGACGCGTCCTTGCCCAGCGAGATCTTGAGACGCGTACAACTGCCATTGCCATCTCAACGGTACTGGCAGCGATCCTCTATAGCGGGATGTTGTTCGGGAGTCATTTGGGCGTATTTCCCATAAATGTTTTCTTCGCATTGCTCGTTGGCTTCATGCTCGAGTGTTGTGCTCAGCCCAGAGAAACGGAGGCCTCTGCGCTGAACCTTCGATGATTGAAACATTGGTGCAATTCGTCGGAGACCGTATCAAATATGGAGCAAAAGTCCGCGCCACGCTTTACTACGGTGGTAGCTCGATCGTTTGCCAGGGTTTGCGTTTCCTTGGCGTACTCATCTCTACCGCGTCGATGGCGCCGGATCAGTTTGGCAAATTCGCGACAGCTGTCATGTTGATCGGGTTGTGCGGACTAGGGAGAGCGTTCGGACAGAATTCCGCCTTCTTGAGTTGTACACGTTCCGACCCTGCGTACGCGCGGTTTCACTTTTTGTTGTCGATGACGCTCAGTTTCTTTGTGGCTTTACTGCTGGTTGTATCGATACTGGTACTCCCGGGCATGTCGGAGCTCCGTTCCGCCATTCCACTTTTGGCCGTAATTGTCTTGGTTGAAGGCGCCTGGCTCACGCCGATGATAATTGCCCAAAAAAGATTCGAATTTCGTCCAATGGCGATCATCGAGATTGCCGCTAGCGCCACCTGGCTTTTGTGCGTAGGACTGGGATCCAGGTTGTATCCGCTCACCATGACTCTCATCTTTGCGCGCATGATAGAGAGCCTTGTCCGTGGCGGTTCCCTGTTGGTTTGGCTTCATCGCGATTTCATGCAGGGTGAGATTACCCGGGAGGTGAGGCTGTACTATGGACGGTTTGCGCGTCTATTGGCGCCGCAAGCGTGGGTCGAAACTCTGCTTGGAAATTTAGACGTTCTCCTCTTGAAATGTTTTACCACCCAAACCGATCTCGGCATTTACGAGCGTACTCAAACGCTTGTTCGAATCCCCGTTTCGACGAGCGTGAATCTGGTTGATCGCGTAGCGGGTGCCGCTTACAGCCGAGATCAAGAGTCGCTTCCCTTGTTGCGACGGTCGCTTCTGCAGTTCATGTCGTTAATTGCGTTAGGAAACATTGCGGGGCTAGGCATAGTCCAGTTGTTCCTGTGGTTTTTCGCTGGACCGCTCTTAGGTACCGCCTGGAAAAATGCCGTATCCTCGCTCTGGATATGGGCTATTCCGTTTTGTTTGTTCAGGTCCATAGTTTGGAATTTTAACATCTTTTTCCAGGCAACGTCTCGCCCTAAGCACCTTCTCCTTACGCTGGTTGGAATGCTAGTGGTGCTCTCGATCGTCGGTTTGATCGCGACCCCGACCTTAGGGAGCCGCGGCGTCTTTGTCGCCTTAGGGTTCAGCTATTTCATCGCTTTGGCAGCGCAAACACTCTGGTGCATCATTACTTTCCGGAAATGAAAAAACTTTCACTGCTCGCCGTAGGGAAGACCTACAGGATCACCATTGGAAGACGCACGCTTGCCGCCCTGGCACAGTACTTTGACATTACGTGCGTTACATCCCAGCTTGGCAATGAAAATATTTTCGGTCGGTCCATTTTTGATTTCGAAGTATCGTATCAGGAAGAACCAATTTCTTTGGTCCGTCTGGCAGAATGGCCAGCCTCAATGAAGTTAACGAGATTTTTTTATCGTGGCCTTGCCAGGTTGTTATGTGAGCAGTCGTTCGATATCATCCTCGTCGACGCTGAACCTTGGGCGCTTTACAAATGGCAGGCTTGGTGGTTAGCGAGAAAGTACCAGCCTAGTGCGCTATTCGGAGAATTTACCTGGGAAAATATTGAGCGACCGGGTCTGAGGGGATGGATCCTTTCGCGGGTTTATCGCGCCAGCGCTCGGCTTGACGATTTCACCATTTCAGGGAATCAGGGGTCGCGGATGATTTTGGTAAAATATGGAGCCTCGAAAAAGCGAAATCTAGTCGCTGCGCAGCATGGGGTTGATACAGACGATTTCTCTCCGGTGCTACCGGAGCAGAAGAATCATTTTCGACAGCTCTTCCACCTCACGCCCGATGTGTTTCTCATCGGCTTTTGCGGAAGATTCATCCTTGAGAAAGGGATTCTGGATCTAATCGCTGCCGTTCGAGAGATTCGGCACGATCCAGCCTATCAAAATATCCACCTGGCTCTGCTTGGAAACGGTCCGCTCAAGAGCATTATAACAGAGGAGTGTCCGCCTTGGCTGCACGTCATTCTTGGCCAACCTTCATCGGTTATTCCACAGTTCATGCAGAGCATTGATTTATTCGTTCTGCCCAGCAAGCCTTTCAGGGGTAGCGGCCGCGTCTGGGAAGAACAGTTCGGGAAAGTCCTTATCGAGGCGATGGCGTGTGGCGTTCCGACGCTGGGATCTGACTCGGGTGCCATCCCGGAGGTCATAGGGTCGCAGGAGGCGATTTTTCCGCATTCCGACGTGAATGCGTTGGTCGAGTTGCTCCTCAAAGCCATTGAGGATCGCCACTGGCGCGCGGCGCTGGGGAAGAAGCAAAGGCAGCGAGTCGAAATAAATTATTGCCATCAGGCAGTGGCTCGGACCTATGCTGGTTTTTTTTCAGCGATGCTCGAAATGAAACAGAAAAATAGGTGAATTTCCGGGATCGCTATGACAACTGTTGACCCGGCAAGACGCGTAAACTTCTCGAATTTTGCCAAATCTGATGATTGTAAAGCCGCTGCAAACGCGCGATTGCTCATTCCGCCTTCGGTTCGGGTTTCGCCGAGTTCAGCCAAATCGGTTTTCTCATCATCCATCTTCGCGCCAATGACCAACGGCGAATCAGAGTTCGCCTTCAATAGTTCGATTTTTTGCGGTCGATTGCCGGTCACATACGCACCCAAAATTCCATAGCGGACAGGCAATTAAAGCGCGTTGCGTGCCGGGTCCGTTGCCCTGCCACTCATCGCGCACCTCTGAGAGCAAACACTTGCGCGCTCCTTCCTGCAGCAATTGTTCGAAAAACGGTCTCTCTTCATCTTCAGCTCGCTTACCGAGCGAGATCACTTTATTCTCTGGCACTGGTGCATGCTTTCTTTTGGCGTCCTCGGGTGAGACCGCCGGCTTCTTTTTTGATTACTGAGTAGATGCACCTCTTCTCATCTCCTCATCCACAAGTTTCGGTTATACCTCCTAACATCATGCTTGAATATTTAGCCACATTTCCGCGCCGCTTCGCCAGGCAATATTGCCTCACCCCAAACACGATACGGTACGTCATCGAATATCGTTGTATTGTCAGACTGGTCTCCAAGCCTAACCATCGTTTTCGCCGGCTCATCGACCTAGGAGCGGGCAGCGGAGAGATGTCAGCCCGCTTGATCGAGCAAGGATTTGCGGAAACGGCGATCGCCATAGAACCCGATCGGCGAAACTTCCAATTATTGCAGCGCCGCTACGCTAGCCTCAGAGGCTGTCACTGCATCAATAGTTCCCTGGAAGCAGCCGGCATTGATATCGAGAGCGCCGATGCAATCTTATCAACGCAGGTGCTTGAACATATTGCGGATGATAATGCCGCGATTTCTGCTATCCACCGGGCGTTAAAACCTTCTGGTTTTGCGATCATATCGGTGCCGCACCCTCCTGAGCTGTTTCCGAACCCCGGTCATGTGAGACCCGGCTATACGAAGATTGAATTGACTAGCCTGTTTGAAAGACACGGATTTGAGTTCGTTCAACACGACTACTTTTTCACGCTGCCCACCTTACGGAGGCTGATTGCTTCTGCAGAATTAGGCCCTTTCGGACAATTCCTACCCATTTGCTGGGCAGATCGAGAGGCAAATCTGACCACTGCGGAAAAGGCTGAATTACAGCCTTACGGAATTGCCTGTCTATTTCGGCGCGAGTGATTCCGTTTCCCCCCTTATACAGAGATATGGGCCCTTCGCTCGCGTCTTGGAAAACTGCCAGCAGACCTGCGGCGTATACCAGCTGATACGGGACGAACACGCTAAATAATTCTCCTATTGCCGACGAGGAACGACGGCAAGGAACTCTGCATCGTGGTCCTAATTTCACCCTGGAGAGCCCTTTGGCTCCTTATCTGTTGACGGCCCTCATCCATAGGTCAAAACGTCTGATCTACCTAAGTTCCGGTTTGCACCGGAGTGGCGACATCAGCCTTGAAGATCTCGCTTGGGAACGTCGACCTTGGAACGGCGCAGCAGCGTATTCCGATTCGAAGCTCCATGACGTCTTATTAGCTTTCGCGGTAGCACGTCATTGGCCAGAAGTACTGTCTAATGCGCTCGAACCTGGATGGGTGCCAACCAAGATGGGAGGTCCAGGAGCGCCCGACGATCTGGACGCCGGACGCCGGACTCAGGTCTGGCTTGCTGTAAGCGACGATGCAGCCGCACGGGTTTCGGCTAAGTATTTCTATCATCTGCGTCCACGCTCGCCTCACCCGGCCGTGTTCGAGGTGGAGCGTCAGGAAACATTACTCGATGCATGCTACCGCTTCTCTGGCGTCCGTCTACCGGCGTGAGCGCCTTGTACGCCGTGGATTACTCATATCGCCAGGATAGTGGCTTTCTTTGTTTAGTTCCTTCGTCTTTGCGCCCCCTACAGCAATTGAACTCTCTCTAGGGCGTCGGCGTTCTCTTCATAACAGACTGTACGACCGTCCTCCCACTCGATACTTATCGACCTAGCGAATTGAACGTCGACTATACGCCCTAATTCCATGTGAAACCTAATCTCGCTTAGGTGTCAGGCCTGTAATCGCCGACAATGCGGCTTCATCCCCCCATGCCGACGCGCCTTTACGAGGGGTAGCTCTTCGAGTAATTTTGGCGCTTTTGAATTCCGCTCGGTATGATTGCGCTTTTGGTTTTCCCGTCAATCCGTTGCTCCGGTTCCGTTCTCACAGATCGATTTTCAAACCGTGTATACTGCTTTAGGAAGGTAAGTGTTACTTCGCCCGTAGGACCGTTGCGTTGCTTGGCGATAATCAATTCCGCCTCACCTGCGCACTCTTGTCTGGCATCCTCATCGATCTCATAGTATTCCGGCCGGACGAGCAAGCCCACCACGTCGGCGTCCTGTTCGATTGAACCGGATTCGCGCAAGTCGCTCAGCCGAGGCCTCCCTCCCTCTTTGGCGCGCGCATCCGGCTGGCGATTTAACTGCGCGACAACGAGAATCGGTATACTAAGTTCCTTGGCCAGACTTTTGATTCCGCCCGATATTTCCGAGATCTCGAGCTGGCGGTTGTCCTGGGCTCGGCGGCTTGTCGAGCGAAGCAGTTGCAAGTAGTCGACCACGATGAGCTGGATGTCATGCTGTGATTTCAATCGTCTGGCCTTGGCTCGCATTTCACCAATCGAGATCCCCGCAGTGTCATCGATGAAAAGCTGGGCATCCCGCAACCGCGCGGCCGCGGCGGTCAAATTCGGGAAATCGCGTTCGGAAAGGAACCCGTCGCGAAGTTTCTGTAAATCGACCTTAGCGCGCGAACACAACAACCGCTGCACGAGCTGCTGGCTGCTCATCTCCAGGCTGAAGACGGCAACTGCTTTCTTTGCCGCGAGCGCGACATGCTCGGCGATATTCATCGCCAAAGCGGTTTTTCCCATGCTGGGCCGAGCAGCGACAACGATCATCTCGGCCGGGTGAAGCCCGCCCGTCAAAGAAATCAGGCGAGGAAACCCACCGCTTCAGCGGTGGGATGAATCGCCTTAGTGGTTGTTTGGGCGTAGGTGTAACCGTCACCGGGTAAGAGACGGCGGCAGTATCTGTGGCTGATTCCCTGTATTGTTTCTGTTCTGGTCTGGATGTTAAAAGATCCGCTCGCCCGCACGGCGACTCGGCCGATGTAAGTGCCGGCCTTCTTACCGGAAGGGACGGCTGCTTTAACGAGATCGCCGGTACGAAATCCTTTAACGCTTTTAGTGCGTGAGAGGTATCCTCGTGGGAAGCCGTCTTTTGTGACCCGGCTGCGCTGGTAGGAACCCCTTCCTGTGGCCTTGATCTGCAAAACCGGGGTGTTCCAGTTCTTGAGCTGTTTCAGTTCTCCCACGCATGCTGCGTCCAGAGCGTGAGTCTTGGGTATGCCGAGCTGCGAACGGTTAAACTTAGTTCGCCCGCCTGAGAACCAGGCTATTGGGATGTTGGGCAGGTCTCTAAGCTGTCGCACGATTGAGGCGCGCGTCGCGTTGACGGCTGCAGCTCCGTCCAGCAGTTTTCTGGTATGGGAAAGAACGTGTTTCAGCCGTTCTGGCTGATCGGCCAGGAAGAGTTCGACAGGGTCGTTGCCTTTCGCTTTATTGCACGGCCCGCAGGCAAGTGTCAGATTGCTGGCCCTGTTGGATCCTCTCGCCGAAAAAGGGGGCCTTGGTCTGCGCGCAACAATATGCTCAATCTGGAGTGGGACGTTCGTTGCATCGCAGTAAGCGCACTTACGGCCCCATTTTTCGAGCAGATACTCGCGCAACTCGTAGCCCGCCAGCGTTCCCTGCTGATAAGCGATACCGGAGATCTCGGGGTTCTCCATCTTCTGCAAATCGAACCTGACAGCCTCGATTTCAATTGAGCTGATTGGTATAATCTTGGAGTAACGCTGCTGCCATGAGACGATGTTATCGACGCGTGACTGCAGACTTGGCGGCAGCCACCC
>Ga0310910_10000250_pt1 | contig 26786 bp, 22 predicted proteins | sample GREbulkMGHF172_FD_203448 | JGI IMG/M metagenome (GOLD analysis project Ga0310910, IMG submission 203448) | Lab enrichment of tropical soil microbial communities from Luquillo Experimental Forest, Puerto Rico - GRE.bulkMG.HF172 | ecosystem: Environmental > Terrestrial > Soil > Tropical forest >... | reverse complement strand
AGCAAGGATTTCGGGCGGGCGCGGTCGTTTCTGCACGACGACGTCTCGTTTAGCGGACCGATCGACAAGTTCAGCGATGCCGAAAGTTATCTGGCGTCGCTTCAACAGCTCAGCGGCATTGTGGAGGGCGTGGATAGGCACAAGGTCTTCGTCGACGGCGATGACGTGTGTGTGATTTACGACCTGAAAACCGCCGTGGTGCCCAGCTCACGTACCTGTGAGTGGTATCGAGTGCGCGACGGCAAGATCGCCCGGGTCTGGGTCGTGTTCGACGCACGACCGTTTGCGGCGATGTTCGAGTCCGGTCAGCAGCACTAAGGGGGTCGATCTCATGAAAGACACAGCGCCGCCGCGGCGCAGGCCGCGGGATCTCGCCGGGTACCTGGAGGCGTTGAGCCGGCCGGTGTTTCAAGCCGGGATGAATTGGCGGGTGATCGACGCGAAGTGGGCGGGCATCCGGGAGGCCTTTGACGGGTTCGATCCGCCCACGGTGGCTGGCTACGGACCAGACGACATCGCGCGGCTGCTGGCCGACTCCCGCGTCATCCGTAGTCGGGTCAAGATCGAGGCGACCATCGACAACGCCCAGGCCATTGTCGAACTCGCCGATGAGCATCGAGGATTCCACCGATACCTGCGCTCGCACGGCGGCTTCGCCGAGACCGTTGCCGATCTCAAACGGCAGTTCCGGTATATCGGCGACAGCGGCGCGTATCACTTCTTGTGGTCGGTCAACGAGCCTGTCCCCCGATATGAGGAGTGGCTCGCCCAAAGGCACCCGAACCCGTCGAAAAGCGGTGCGCACGAGCGCACCACAGCCAGAACCGCGAGCTGACATGCCCGTGATTACTCGCTCACAGGTCATCAACGCGCCGATCGAGGCCGTGTTCGACGCCATCGTGGACGGCGGCAACTTCGCCAGCTGGAATCCAACGATCCGCTCGTCTCGCCGACTCGATGACCGGCCGCCCGGGGAGGGTGCGCGGTTCGAATGGGGCCTGCGTGGATTTGGCGCGGTTGTGCAGGAGCTGCAGGAGTTCCGCCGCCCCGACCGCGTCCGGATCGTGCCGAGGATCAAGGCTTTAGGCGGCGGGCACCGGTTCACCCTCACCTCCCAGGGCCGCAGCACCAGGGTCGACCACGAACTGGAGGTGCGCCCGAAGGGCGCCCTGATCTTCATGACGCCGGTCATGGGCCTCATCGGCCGCAAAAACCTCAAGGACACCGCCAACGCGCTGCGCGCGCACCTGGAGAAGTAGGCGATGGCGCCCTACTTCACCATGAGCCAGGACGGCGCCCTCCACATTGACGGCAATCCGCCGGTGCACCATGGGGATATCGCCACCCCCAATGCGAATGGCGAATCGGCGATCTCTTCAGAAGGCTGAGTGCTGGCAGGTCGCGGTCGTCGAGGTGGTCGATGGCCCACAGAATGAGTAGTTCTCACTCATGACTTGGGTCACGGCCTGCTGCGAGAGTCTGTAATGAAATCGCTCGCCAGCACGCTGCGGCGGCTCGCTGGGTATCCCCGGCGCGCCGGCAGCTTACCGCGGCGTCGGCGGACGCCTCCGCAGCGAGCAGATCTGCCCCCATCGACTCGAACGGCTCGCTGGCCCTCGCGAGCCCCTCCGCATCGCCGACGCTCAGTGGGGCGACGTGGGCGGCGCGCGCTTTTACCAGCTGTCCGTCGACGATCGCGGACAACTCATGTAGTCGGGGTAGCCGGGTCCGCGCGCCGCCGAGCCGCGCCATCGCATGCAGCGCGGCCGCTTCGCCGACATGGTCGCCGATGCGGGGACGGTCGCCGCGGCCTCATCGAGAATTGTCCGTGCTCGGATGATGTCGCCGGCCGGTCCCCACCATGTTGTAAGAGCCTCGGGCCTAGCGGAGTCCTTTCTTCACCGTTTGCTAGGTGTGCGCCCCCCGCAGCCTCATCGACAACTGGCGGTGGCAACGACCAGCTCGTATGGCCGGCGTTTCCGATGCGTCGCGGCGATCTCATCTAGTTATTAGAGGACATACTGTCTACTAACCTGCTGATCCGGTCGTCCCGGAAAACTCCTTACCGTCTGCCAGGCGCACAGCTGAAGAGTCTGCGAACGAAAGTTCTTGATCGAGTGCATCTGGGCACTATTCTCAGTGCAGCAAGCTGTAAACCGATCGCACGGGTGTCAACGGGACAGTAAGTAATCGTTAACGCCAAGGAAGGGGGCCTGTCGCAATGGTTGAGATCCGCGACTTCCGGGTAGAGGTTTCCGAAGCCGACATCGCCGATCTACGCGCGCGCCTGAAGCGGACACGGTGGCCAGACGCCGAAACCGTGTCCGATTGGTCTCAGGGCATCCCGCGGGCTTATGTTCGCGAGTTGGCCGGCTACTGGGCAGAAGACTACGACATGTACCGGGTCGCCCACCGGCTCAACGCATACCCGCAGTTTCACGCGACCATCGGCGATGTGGGTATCCACTTTCTGCACGTGCGCTCCCCGCGTCGCGGCGCCCGGCCGCTGATCTTGACCCACGGCTGGCCGGGCTCGGTGGTCGAGTTTCTCGACGTGATCGGTCCGCTGACCGACCCGGAACGCTTCGGTGGGCACGCCGATGATGCCTTTCACGTGGTGATTCCATCGCTGCCGGGATACGGGTTCAGTGATAAGCCAACGACTCCCGGGGTGGGCGTCCCGCGAATCGCCGAGGCTTGGAACCAACTGATGCTCGCCCTGGACTACCGCGACTACTACGCCCAGGGGGGTGACTGGGGCGCGTTCGTGACAGCAGCGATGGGTACCAAGCCCCCCGCGGGGCTGCTCGGGATCCACGTCAACATGGCGCTGGCCTCACCGGAGGCGCTGGCCGGGCTTGGCGACCTGACACCCGACGAGCAGGCCGTTGGGGGGCTGCCGGCGTACATGGAGCAGGAGGGCGCCTACGCCGTGCAGCAGGCCACCCGGCCACAGACCTTGGGCTACGGGCTCGCCGACTCGCCGGTCGGTCAACTTGCCTGGATCACGGAGAAGTTCTACGCCTGGACCGACTGTGACGGACACCCGGAGAATGCTGTTTCGCGGGACGTCATCCTGGACAACGCGATGGTGTACTGGTTGACCAACACCGCTGCCTCCTCGGCACGCTTGTACTGGGAGAGCTTCTCGATGATCAGCTCATTTGAGGAGATTGGCGTGCCCTCGGCGTACACCCGGTTCCCGAAGGAAATCATCAGCGTCAGCGAACGATGGCTTCGCACCAGGTTCACCGACCTTCGCTACTACCACTCCGTCGCCAAAGGCGGCCACTTCGCCGCGTTGGAACAGCCCGAGAGTTTCGTCGCGGAGGTCCGCGCCGGCATCCGCGCGCTCATCTAATTGGCGGCCTGGCTCACTGGCCTGTGCCGCCCAGATCTCACGGTATTGTGCGCCCGCCGCTGATGTAGATCAGTTACCCGGCAAACCCTATCTACCCAACAGCCCAAAGGTTTGGGGCGCCAACGGCTTCGGGCTTGCGGGGATCACCAGGCCCGGACACACGGCGGCCGTGTTCGCGCGCGGTGGTGCGAGCCGGTGCCATGGCCGCCTTCGATGCCCCTGGGACGTTCAAGCGGTGGCTAAGCGACCAGACGTAGGGACGGTTACTTTGCTGCAGCGGTGTCGTGCTCGACGATACATCAGTTTTTAAGTTAGATTCGATAAATAATCGTCGTGGTTGTGCGTAGAGCGGAAGCTATCGAAGTGCCGGAGGGCAGGACAGTCATCATCGTCACAGGAGTCCGGAGAGGGCTGGGCCCCCTACATAATACAAAGGATTTCGAGCCGACACCGGAGCGCATGGTCGTCTTCAACGACTTGGGGGCGGGTCACGCATGCGGTATTGCTAGTTGTCATGATTTCTAATCAAAATTAAAGTTAGGTGTGGAGAGACATGGATAGCATGGTGTCGAAACGGATCCAGCTATTAAGTGCGTGGTCGGGGCCCGCCGTAGTAGTCCTCACGCTGATCGGCTTTCTGATCGCGGGTGTGCTGCCGTTGCCTTTGGGGCCAGACGACTCGACCGCAAAGGTCGTGAACTTCTACAGCCACGACACCCGGGTCGCCGCCGGCTTGGTCATTGCCACGCTCGGCTTGAGCCTAATTTTCCCGCTCATCGCTTTGATCGGTGTGCACATGGCGCGTATGGAGGGACGCGCGCCGATACTCACCTTCTTGCAGCTGGTTACCGGTGCGGCTACCGGTGTTTTTCTGGTGATGCCGATGATATTGATGACGATTATCACCTTTCGTCCAGATCGCAACCCGGAACTGACCGTGACCCTCAACGACATCTCTTGGCTGCTGTTCCTTACGCCAATAGGCCCGTTCATCATTCAGAACGTCGCGATCGGTACAGCCATCCTCGCCGACCGGAACGGGATCCTGCCGCGTTGGGTCGGGTACCTGAACTTCTGGGTGGCGTTCTTGTTCGTGCCCGACATCCTGGCCTTCTTCTTCCACAGCGGACCGTTCGCGTGGCATGGGATCTTCATTTTCTGGCTGGCATTCGTTGCCTATGCGATTTTCCTTATTGCTATGGGGCTCGTCTTGCGTCATGCCGTTAAAGACTTTCCGGGCACTGCGCCAGTCGAACCATTTGGCTCCCAATGACATCGGGCGTTCGATCTTCGCTCGGCCCGGCTTCGAAGGTGTTTCGACCAAGTCTGAGACGGCCTGTTACCGCGCCCGGTCCAAACGCCTCCTCACTTGATCGGCAGACGAATTGGAACGTGCATTCGACCAGTGACGCGCTAAGTTCTCTTGCGTCGTAGCTGGGTGGTGCCTACCCGGCTGCCCGGTCATGTTCGATCCGCTCGGCCAGCACGTCGGCCGGTCGATTCGTGACCGCAGCGAGCTGCTGGGCGAGTTCGGGGGTGAGTCGATCAAGGCGTGTCTAGTACGTCCACGGTGCCGGTTGTTCCGTTGACTCGGACGCGCATGCCGTCACGAAGGTCGCGAGTGCCGGTGCGGGTGTTGGCGACGCAGGGCAGACCCAGCTCACGGCAGACGATCGCCGCATGGCTCAGCGCGCTTCCGACGTCGGTGATGACACCCCGCGCCAGCGGGAACAGCGACGCCCAGCTCGGGTCGGTCGCCTTGCACACCATGACGGTGCCCTCGGCGATGTCGGTCGTGTCGAGGCTGAGCATCACGCGCACGGTGCCCTCGGTGATTCCAGCACTGACCCCGAGGCCTGCGAGGGTGGCGATGGGGGCATCGTTGGACGGCGCTTCCCGACCGCCGACTTCGACGTCCGGCACGCCACGCCAGACGTGCGGGAGCGTCATCGCGTCGTACGCCTGATGGTCGATCCTGCGCTGGGTGACCAGTGCGCGAATGGAGTCGCGATCCATCGCCGCCAACTCGTCAATCGTGAGGAACCGCACGTCGGACGCATCATCGAGGAGACCCTCGGCCGCCAGGTGACGACCGACGACCCGAGACGCGGCACGGGCCACGTCGACCGCACGCAACATGCACGCGCGGCCGGTCTCGCGCCAGATCGGGACGTGGGCGGCAAACCGTATCAACGCTCGCGCGGGAATCGAGCGCAAGGGCCCAAGGGCGGACTCGAGACGGCGGATCGCGTCTTGATGCTCACTGCGACGCCGCGCCACCAGGGTGTCGACGTCGTCCCCCCCGGCCCGCATGCGGTAGGCCTTGACGAGCTCAAGGACTGGGGCCGGATCCTCGCGCCACACGATCGATTCGACAAGGCCCTCCCGGGGACCGTGATAGCCGTGCGCACGAACGAAGTGATCGACGTCGATCTCGTCACGCGACAACCGCCACAGATCCCGGACCAGCTCGAACTCGGCGGTTCCCTCATCGCTTTTGATGAGTTCACGCTCCAGACCGCGAAGACCGGCTCGGGCGGCCAGCGACTCGACCTGCCCCATCACTCCTTGGGCCGCCATCGACAACACCATGTGGACGGTCAGCACACTCTCATAACGCGCCCGGGCCTCGACAAGGGCCTCAACGGCTTCCGTCAGCGACGCGTGCTCGAGAGCGAAAGCCGTTCGCTCCCACCAAGCGGTCATCTCCTGCGCCCGCGGCGCGAGATCCTTCATCGCGCGCCGCACCGCGCGGGGTAGTTTAACCGCGACGATTGGGTAGCGCCCGATCTTTGTCAGCCCGGTCGGTTCCACGGTGTCGCCCTCGACCGCCCCGAACAGCTGCTCCTCCATTCGCGCTGCCGACCCCCCGGGGACTCGGGCCGCCATCTGTCCCATCGTGTCGACGTTGGCGATCGCGTGGCCGTACGCGACCGAGATGAACCGCGCGTCCACGTCCTCGGGTACCGCACGGTGCGCCTCGGGCATCACGCCCAGATCCACCCAGCAGTCCCGCATCGTGGTTTCGGTGGCCGGAAAGTACAGCGACCAGGTCAGTGGTGTGACCGTACCGGGTAAGCCCTCATCGACGTTCGCCGTGGTCCAGCGCGCATGGCGACCGGGCTGGTGGACCGGGCTGGTGGCCAGCTGCGGCGAGGGTGACGCGCCGGCCGGGGTGGCACGCCCGAACGACACCCCGGTGACCGGCCGGGCCTGCAACAGGTGGAACCGACCGTCGGTGAGTGCCCACTCGATGTCCTGCGGTGCACCTCCGTAGAAGTCCTGAATGCGGGCACCCAACTCGGCCAACTCGACGACCCTCTCGTCGGTCAGGGTGAACCGTTGACGCCGAGCCTCTTCCACTTCGCGCTCCACGGTGCCGTGGCCCGCCTCGGGGTCGCGGACGATCTCGAGGTCCTTGCCGCCGAGAGTTCGTTCCAGCACCCTCCATGTCTTGTGCTCGATGACGTACTGGTCGGGGGAGGTGACGCCCTGCACGACGGCTTCGCCCAGGCCCCAGTTCGCGTTCAACAGGATCTGATCGGACGCCTGGTTGAGTGGGTTGCCGGTGAACATCACCCCGGCGACCTCGGACGGGATCATGATCTGCACCACCACAGCCATCGACGGGAGTTCGGTGAAGCCCTGGCTCTTGCGGTAGGCGACCGCCCGCGCGGTCCACAGACTCGCCCAGTCTCGTTTGACCGCGTCGAGCACCTCGTCGGCACCCTTGATATCGAGGTAGGTGTCGTGCAGGCCGGCGAACGAGGCGCCTTCGAGATCCTCGGCTGTGCCCGACGAGCGCACGGCCACATATGGTTCGTCCAGCGCGGCGTAGGCGGCCCTGATCTCGGTAACAACATCAAAAGGCATGTCAGCAGCCACGATCCGGCGCCGGATGTCGGCTACAACCATTTCCAGGGCCGCCGCGTCGTCGTAGTCGATACGGCTGAGAGCGTCGACGATCTCATCGCTGAAGCGTTTGATGTGCGCGTCGTAGGCGCCGGTGGTCACGACGAAACCGGACGGCACCGGAAAACCGGCACCCGCCAGCCGACCCAGGTTTGCGCCCTTACCGCCGACGAGGGCGTGGTCGGTACCGGCAGGGTCGTTGAACCAGACCGTTAGGGGCGTGGTTCCCACTTCCTCAGTCACGTGGCTGACCTCGCTGTCGGAGTAACGAATGCCGTTGGCAGGAAACGAAAAGACCATGCCCCCACCGCCCGGGTTCAGCAGACGCGGTGAACAATGCCCTGCTCGCAGAAGCCCGCGCCGCGCGTCCCATCGCAGTCCAGGGTCATGAAGTCGTCATAGGTGCCGAATGCCGGTCCGTCGGTCTCGGCTCCCATCGGCACGAAGAAGCCGGCGCTGCGGTTGATCATGGTGATGGTCCGGACCGAACCGTCGTCGAGCGTCAGGGTGGCGGCGAGGAACTGCGCAGCGGCGGTGCGCCTGAATCGAATGTCGGTCACATTGCGGCTGCCGGAGCCGTCGATCACGAAGCCGTCCGACCGCATCCCGCCATCGGCGTTGAGGAACTTCATCGCAGTCAGGAACGTACCCTCGAAAAGTCCGACCACGGCGGCGTATTCGACCCACTGCGCAGACTCGTCACGAAAACCCCACGTGCGGTCACGCATTCCCGAACCATCGATGTCATAGAACTCACCGCTTGCCTCGATGGTTCCGCGCACGGTGCAGCCTTGCTGGAAGTGCTGCAGCGGTTTGCCCGGAACCAATGGTGGGATCAGATCGGTAGTCGAGTAATCCGCCGGCGCATACAGCGGTGCATTCACCAGCCGGACAGTCAGATCCGCGTGATCGACGGCGATGGTCCCGTCGAGACCGAAAGAGATCGACGGACTGCGGAACTGTCCCCGCTCGAGATCCTCGATGATCTCGACCATCCGCCCGCCCCGGTCTCCGAGCAGCACCGAGCAGCGTGCCCGACGACCTCCGCTGGCGTTAGGGGAGGTCGAGACGTGGACGCTGCCGAACACCAGGCGATTCAGGTCCCAGAAGGCCAGGAAAGCGTTGTCCTTCCACACAGGGTCTTGCGGACCGGCCGCATCGGCGTGGATGGGCTCCGACAGCGGACCCCAGTCCGCTGTCGGTGCGGGAAAATTGCGGCTGTTTGTCATACTGTGCTCCTTCGACAAGATCGGGGCTGCTTGCTAACACGCATGACGCCGACACGCGTCCGCCGCATGCGTTTTCAGGGTCGAACGCGGATTAAAATCTGGGATCAAACTGGTCCCCCTTAACTTCGGGTGCATTCAATGGCCTGACAGCAGCGGGTTGCTCGTCAGCGGTTTCCGGTTATCCAGCCCGCCTGCCCGCTAGGAGCGGGCAGTTCCAGTAGATTCGCGAGAACCTGGGCGGCGGGATTGTTCAACGGCATGTCGGCGTCGTGCGGCAGCAGGCCGAGTTCGATCATTAAGTTGCCGAGACGCAGAAGCAGGATCGCGCCGCGCAGCGCGCCCCACGCCTCGAACCAGTCGATGTCGTTGACGGCTCTGCCGGTAAGTTCTTCGAAACGCGCGACGGCCGCGGCGTGGTCAGGGAAACCTTCCAGCCGTGGCAATCCGAGACCGAAGGAGTACATGCGGTCGAAGAACAAGAAGTATCCCAAGTCGACCTCGGATGGTCCCAATGTGGCCATTTCCCAGTCGAATACGCCGGTAACCCGCTGGTCGTGATCGAACATCAGGTTGCCCATCCGTGCATCACCCCACGTGACGACGACGGGACCGGCCGTGGCGGGGATGCCCCGCCCCAGTATCTCGAAGGCGGCATCGATGTTCGGGCTTGGTCGTCCGCCAGCGGCCCAGGCGTAGAACCGCTTCCAATATTCGAACTGCTGCGTCAGCGCTGTGTCGCCGAGATCGGAATGTCCCAGATCGCCCAGCCCGATCTCGTCCGGGCTTACCTTCTGAATGTCCGCGATGGTGCGCAGGGCGTTGTCAAACATAGTTGCCCGTTGCTCGGGCGCAAGCTCGACCACCCAGCCCCCGGTGACAAAAGGAGGGTCGTCGGCCGGGACGGTGCCATACGCGCGCTCCAAGAGAAGAAATGGCGCACCCAGCACGGTGCCGGTCAGTTCCTGCGCGATCACGGCCGGCACCGCGGCATCCGAATGGCTTGCCATCGCCGCCATGACGCGTCCTTCACGGGCGATGTCGTAGTCGTTGAACATCCCCCGGCCACTGGGGGGTACTCGCGCCACCATGCCCTTCGAGATGCGCTGTCCGTCGGCTTCCCATGTTGCGTCGAAAAGAATTGTTTCACTTGACATCCCGCTCGCGACCGGCATCGACAGGTCGCTCAGGGTGACGTCGCCGGCCGCGTGGAGCACCTCGGGCAGCCATGCCGCCAGTCGCTCCGCGATCGCCAGCGGATCCAGCTTGTTCTGGATAGCCATTTGTCTACATCCAATTCTGTTGGGTAATTATTCGGCTGACGCGCCGTTTGAAGCGAAAGCCAGCTGGCTTGTTCGGGCTGCGGCTTAACGACGCCTCTCTGACGCGCCTCATTCACTGAGGATTTGGTGACAGGGTACGTATTTTACTCTGATATAAATAATGATGGTAAGTGATCTTGCCGTCGGGAGGCGAGCGCAAGCCGTCCACCGATGCTATCTCCCTTCTGCCAGGGGTCCTTTGGTTCTGCCCGGTGTCGCACGCTCCCGTATCAGGAGCCGCTCGCTGTTGACGGCGCTGTCAGTCAGCTCGGCGGTGTCCGCTTACCCAGCCGACTTCCGTACCATGGGCCTCAATTCCAAGCAAATCCGCAAGCACAACCGTGGCCGGGTTTGTCACGGGCATTGGATTGTCGGCGGGCATCATTCCTTTCTCGATGAGCATGTGCGCGATGCGCATTAGGACGATGGCGAGTCTGACCCCGGCGAGGACTTCATAGAAGTGGAAGTTTCGGAGCGGCCTGCCGGCCAATTCGCTGTAACGGAAAAATGTTTCGGCACGAGTGGGAAAGCCACCGGGCGGGGTTATCCCGATCCCATCGGTGTACATGCGGTTCAGCACGGCGAACCAGCCGACGTCAATCTCGGCGGGCCCCAGTGCCACGAGTTCCCAATCAAGGATGGCGGTGACGTGGTGGTCGGCACTGAACATCATGTTTCCCAGGCGGGCATCTCCCCAAACGATGCCTACGTCAGGCTCGTCGGTGGGACAATTTTCGTTCAGCCAGCGAAGAGCCGGCTCGATAACCGGATGCGTTTTGCCCTTCCGGCTCCAGTGGTAGAACTGCGCCCAGTGGCGCAGATGTTGAGCTGTGGCTGTTCCCGTGGCGCGATCCCCGTGCCCGAGGACGGTAGGCGGAAATGTACTGACGTCGGCCCGATGTACTTCAGCCAAGGCGGCCAACCCGTTAGTGAAGATGGCTGCCCGGCCCGCGTCGGTCAGCTCGGAATACCACCCCGCCACCGTGAACGGTGGATCGTCGGCAAGCGTCTTGCCGTCGAGCCGCTGCATCAGCAGGAACGGGGCACCCAGCACTGAAAGGTCGTCTTCGACAGCGAATACTTCCGGGGCTGGGGCGCGCGTGGTGGCCCGCACCGTCTGCATCGCGTGTGCTTGAAGGTGGACGTCGTAGTCCGGGAAGATTTCACCACCGGGGAGAATCACTCGTGCGGCGAAATGTCCCACCTTCACCTCGCCACTTTCCTCGGTACGCCGCAGCGCGAACAGTATTGTCTCGCTCGACATCCCACTGGCCATCGGTATCTCCAGGCCCTCGACGGTGATGTCGCTGTGGCGTGGATTGCGTCGCTGCCACCAGGCGCTCAAGGCCATCTCGGCTTTTTCGGGATCTAGTATGTTGAGCAGCGCCATCGGATTCTCTGTTTCAACGCTCCTCGGGGCTGGGGAGCATGGAGCGGCGATAGTCGCGCTCCACGACCCCCCAGCCAACTTCGCCGTCGTCGGCGACGACACGAACTGCACCTTGGGTCAAAAGCAGTGGATCCGTTTCCTCATCGTGAGCGGCCCCGTTGACGTTCAGGTTCGGCTCGAGCGCCGTCAAGGTATAGCCGTGTAGGACATCGGCTACGTACTTGCGTGGTGTGTCGCCGCCGAAGGAGATCTGAATGCGGTGCGGTCTATGCGTGCTCAAGTCGGCCAAGCCGGTCACCTTCACGTCGGTGCCGATTTCGCAGCGGCCGCGCTGCTGGATGGTGAAGACGCGATGGTCTACTTCGCCGCGGCGCCGCCAATTCACCAGACCGTTTGCCACCCGGCCGCTTTCAGGGAACACCACGACGAAAAAATTCAGTCCACCGAAATCAACGAAGTTTCTGGGCCCGCTGGAGTGATCGCGATGCGCGACACCGGTCAGATCCCAGCTGCGGCCCTCACTGGAGAGTCCGCCCATGCTGCGGAACCCTTGGGTATGGTGAGATGCTGCCCAGCTCAAGTTGTCTAACCCTAACGCGCCGTGCATATCCCAAACAGGAGCTGCGGAGTGCAGGTCGACGGAGAACTTGAACGCGGCTGCGCGGCCGGCCCCAACGGGGCCGGCCGACATTCGCTCGCGGGTTGTCGGTTCGCCGGCGCCGTCGAAGCTCACGCGCCACGTCTTGAGGGGCTCTATGCACTCGACTTGGAGGTTTCCGGTCGCGGGCCCACGGTGGTCGCGGGCCCGCCCCCACGACCGGTCCACGAGCAGTTCGCCGTCGGGCAGCATAGCGATCACCTGCGCCCACCACAGGTCCAAGTCGGCCGGCCACCTGCCGACATGCACGAACACACCGACGTCTTGGACCGGATTCCAGACGTGGAAGTACATCGTCTCGCTCCAGTGCGGAATGTCGTGGGCAACGGGCTGCAAAAAGTCGTCCTCAGGCCGCACGTTGAACGGGTTGTCACCCGTGAGAATCCGAGATGCCGTCGCCTCGCCCACAACCAAAGACCTTTCCTGGCCCGCAGATTCGGACCGCCGGTGCTGTCACAGACCCGGCCTGGAATGGCTGTGACACTCTCCATATCTTTACTCTAGATTAAAGTCAGATGTCAAGTCTGATTTTTTTGTACGTGTCCACTAGACTTCGAGTCGTGTCAGAGGTTGCCACGGCCCGCCGCACCCGAGCAGAACAGCGGGCTCACTATCGAACTCTCCTGGTGCATGCGATGCGTCGGCTGCTGGAAACAACGCCGTACGCCGAGATCACGATCGACCGAATACTCGAGGAATCGGGCGTGGCGCGGGCGACCTTCTACGCCAACTTCGTTGACAAGTCCGCGCTGCTCATGGAGGTCGCGCAAGATGTCCACGCCGCGGGGATCGACGTGGCCGAGTCCTGGTGGAAGCTACCGCCGGGTGCGTCTCGCGCCGACTTGGCGAGCGCCCTCGGGATGATCGTTGATCTCTACCTACCCAATAGGGCGGTCCTCGCCGCGCTCACCGAGGCGTCCACCTATGAGTCACCCATCCGACATCGCATGGCTGAACTGCAGCAATTGTCGATCCGCAAGCTTTCCGAACACATCGAGCGCGGTCAGCAGGTCGGCGTCGTTCGGAAGTCATTGATTCCCAAAGAGACCGCGGGCTGGTTGATTTGGATGATGGAACGCGGTTTGTACCAGATGCTGCCCTCGGCCGGTCTCGCAGAATTGGAGCGGCTCGTCACGTCCCTTACCGACGTGATATGGCACACACTCTATCTGGTGGAGCCGAAAGATAGGGCCTGAGAGGGCCTTTGGCGTTGCTCGCCGCGGCTCGGCGAAACCCACGTGGTACGCCATGGCGACGTCGGACACGTGCCGATGATCGACGACCGGGGGTGAGCGGCGACCGGGCAAGCATGTGATCCCCGACCGACGCGGTCGAAAGTTGCCCGTGCAGCACGGCACTGACTGTCACTCAAACGATTGCGGCGCCCAAGTAGACCCGTCGCCGTATGTGCAGCCGCGCCCCGGTGACTGGTTCATAGTGCTCAGAACTGCAGCGCGGAGAAGCGCCAATCCAGCACCGGGCGATCGGAATCGGTCCCGACGGCGCGCACGAGCGACCGCAGCCGCAGGACACCGCCACCGCCGGACAACGGCTCGGCCGCCTCCACGTGCAACTCCGACACCAGCGTGTCGCCCTCGTACACCGGGCCGGTGTGGTCACACGATTCCCAGCCCAGCACGGTTGCCAGGTTCGGCAACAACCTGCTGGCCTGGGCGAGCGCTAGGCCGATGGTGTGGCCGCCGTAAACCAACCGCTGCCCGCCAACTCTCGAATCATGATGAACGGCAGCAATATTCAACGTGAGTCGAGCGAGCTCGGGAGCGCTGGAGACCACGTCAGCACTGCCGTGCAGCACTGCCGGCGCAAGGCCGGCATCGAAATGCGGTCCGGGCACCCGCTCGCGAAACACCTCGCCGTTCCAGGTCTCGGTTGCCGTGGGCTGCGGCGTAGCCCCACCGATGGCCGACAATTCGTCGGCCGGGGCCGCTGCCGCGGGGTCGGCGCCGGGACTTAGCGGCAGCATCGCGCACCGGTAGAAGTCCAGCACCAGCCGACCGAGCTGATTGACCGTGGTCATTCGCAGTGCGGCCAACCCGGTCGGTGCCCGCCCGGGCTTGGCCGCGTTCTGCCGCAGGCCCACTACCTCGGTGCGGGTAAACAGCGTGTCACCGAGCACCGGAAAGTCATGAAACACCAGCCGGCGGTAGAACAGATTGGCCTTGACGTGATGGGTGGCTACCGTCGACTGGCCGATCGCGACGTCACAGACCAGCCCTGGGTGGGCCAGTGCGGCAGTCGCCCCGGTGACCGCAGACGATAGGTGAGCATCCAGCGGCAGCCTCATCCGGTCGCCCAGGATCGCCTGGTGGGTGGCGGCCACGCCGGGCGTCAATGTCATCGAGGGAGCAGCGTCGAAGACCTGCCCGACCCGCAGCTCGTCGAAGTACGGCCCGCCGCTCATCGCGCCCGCCTCAACGGGCGCGATGAGCGCACTCGAGTCGGTGCCGGGACGCAGCCGGACCCGCAGGAAGTCTCGACATCGTCGGATGCCATGTGCCGGGCGGGTGATTCAGTGAGGACTACCGCAGGGCGCGGGCACGATCGGCGTCCACTTCCTCCTGGTATGCGGTGCGCGCGGCGGCTTGTTCGGCGCGGTAGCGCTGCTCCTCGTCGAGCATGCGCTGGCGCACCTGGGGCAAGAAAAAGAACAGCCGGTAGAGCAGGAAGTGCCCGAAGTGCCAGTGCAGGGCCCTTTCGGGGGGTACCGCGACGAAGTGTGCGATGCCTCTGACATAGCCGATGTAGCCCACCATCATGATCGTGGTGGCCACCCACTTGAGCGGGGTGGGCAGGTTGGAGTTGAGCGCGAGAATGTGGACCCAGCCCACGCTGAAGTAGGCAACCATCATGCCGATCGGCGGGAGCACCAAGAACAGCGCTCGGCTGAAGCCCTTCAGCCGTGGTTGCAGGTACCAGACGAAGAAGCCGATCGTCATGAAGGACGCACCGTTGATGAATGCCCACCAATACGGGAAGGACAGGAAGGAGTAGGGCTGCACGCCGTAGTACTGGTAGACGTGCATCAGCAGGCCCGGTGTTTCCATGATGGCGTCGCTGAGCCCGGCGATCAGGTAGATGAACATGACCTGCTTGACGGTGACACCGCGCTTGAAGAGCAGGTAGATGAAGTACGGTTCCAGGCCCAAGAAGGCGGCGTAGCAGAACGGAATCAGCAGCGGGATGTCGATACCGAAGTTGCTGAAGACGTAGAACGGCAGATCGTTGGCCCACCGCAGGTGCCCCAGGAAGTCGAGCATCGGTTCGCACAGCGAGCACAGGAAGCCGCCGAAGATAAGCATCAGGGGCAGCCAGTTACGGTTTTTAAACCCCGTCCAGATCGCCCAGATCAGCGCGATGCTGACAATGAGGAGCCCGGCGTAGATGGTGAAAAACCAGCCTGCAAACGCGCCAGCGGAGAAATCCGACGGGCTGGGCAACACATGAGGTGGCATTAATTCAGCACCTTTTCTTTTCCGGTGCGGCAACGCATCATCAGCGAACACCGCAGGCAGCGTGAGTATCCTGTCCAATTTTTAACATATATTAGATTAGGCTAGGGTGGGAGTCAACGCCCGGTTCGTCACCGGGAACAGGACGGGAGCTGACTGATGCCGATGCACTACATACCCGGGGCGCCACCGCAACTGCGCACCGTCGCCGGGCTCGCCTCGATGCTGCCCGTGACCGCGGGCGCGCTGGCGGTGGGGTTACTCACCGGCAGCAAACGCCACGGGGTCAACTTCTTCACGGCGAACTGGCCGCAGTTGATGCTCAATGCGGGCGGCGTGAGCATCAACGTGGTCGGCGAGGAGAACCTGCACGTGTGCCGTCCGGCGGTGTTCATCTTCAACCACCGCAACAGCTTTGACGTGTTCGTCGCCGCGGCACTGGTACGGGAAAATTGGACTGCCGTCGGCAAGAAGGAACTGCAGAACGACCCGATTGCCGGCACGATCGGCAGGATTGTCGACGCGGCCTTCATCGAGCGCGATGATCCACGAAAGTCTGTGGAAGGCCTGCGCAAAGTCGAGGAACTGGCCCGCAAAGGCCTGTCGGTGATCATCGCGCCGGAGGGAACCAGGGTCGGCTCACCACAGGTCGGACCGTTCAAAAAGGGTCCGTTCCGCATCGCCATGGCAGTCGGCATCCCGATCGTGCCCATCGTGATCCGTAACGCAGAAGTCATGGGGGCCAGGGACTCGCTGACCCTGCACGCCGGGACCGTCGACGTGGCGGTGCTGCCGCCGGTTGCGGTCGACACCTGGACCGTCGAGGAACTTCCTGACCGCATCGACAGGATCCGCCAGCTCTACATCGACACCCTGCAAAGCTGGCCAGCGCGTTAACTAGCTGCCACACAGCACGCCCGCAGCGGTATTCTTCGGCGTCGTTGACCCGGCCGCAGGAGCTCTCTATATTGATAGACCTGGGCTCAATAATGGGGACTGGGGCGAAGGCGGGTCATGCCGACCATAGGCGGAACGGCGTTACTCAACGCGAATCGGGTCGGCGAGCGCGAGGCGATTGTCACCGCGAACCGGCGTTGGACGTGGCGAGAATTGGAGACGGACGTCGCCAATACCGCATCGGCGCTGCAGGCGTTCGGGCTGCGGAAACGTGATCGGATCGCCATCCTGGCGTCAAACTCGCCGGAATTCATCATCGCCTCCCACGCCGCGTCGCGGCTCGGTGCGATCGTGGTACCGGTCAACACCAGGTTGGCCGCACCGGAGCTCGCCCATATCCTGAACGATTCCGGCAGCGCCGCATTGGCCCTCAGCCCCGGTGAAGCCCAGCTGGCCGAGGCCGCAGGTGGCAAGGCGGCGTCCATCACATTGCTCTCATTGGGGCCCTCGACGCGCTATCCCGATCTGCTCGCGGGCGGATACGGCGATGCGGTGCATGAGGATCGCGCCGTCGAGCAAGACGACGCATTCATTCTCTACACCTCGGGCACCACCGGAAAACCCAAAGGTGTGTTGCTGGACCACCACCGCGCCGTGTGGGCGGCGATGGCCCAGATCGTCTCGCTGGGCCTGCGTGACGGCGATCGCTATCCGCACTTGGCGCCGATGTATCACTCGGGCGGAATGACGTTCCTCAATGCGACGACGCTGCTGGGCGGCACCCACATCATCGTGCCCAAGTTCGATCCGGGCTCGGTGCTGCAGATGATCGAAAGAGACAGGGCGACATGGCTTTTCGCTGTTCCCACCATGTATCAGCAGATACTGCGCTGTTACGAGGCCAACCGCTGTGACCTGGCGTCCTGGCGCGTCGGAATATTCGGTGCCGCGCCGATGCCGGCGGCGGCCATCGAGCGGCTGTTGGCGACATTTCCCGGCGTTGCCTTCTTCCAACAATGCGGCCAGACCGAAGCCGGACCCACCGGGATCTACTCGACGATGGAACAGGTGCGGTCTCGACCGCGGTCATCCGGCCACCTCGCGCAGCCCTTTGTCGAAGCCCGTGTCGTCGACGAGCGCGGTAACGACACGCCTGCCGGCCAGGTTGGAGAACTCGTGTTCCGTGGCGAGGCCATCACCAAGGGCTACTGGAACCAACCGCAAGCCACCCGGGAGGTCATCCGCGACGGCTGGTTGCACACCGGTGATCTGATGCAGGTGTATGACGACGGCGCCATGCGGCTGGTCGACAGACTCAAAGACGTCATCATCACCGGGGGGCGCAACGTGTACTCCGCGGAAGTCGAGCAGGCCATCGCCGATCATCCCGAGGTGACCGACGTTGCGGTGATCGGTCGCCCGAATCCGGAGTGGGGCGAAACGGTCGTGGCGTTCATCACCGCGGTCGATGGGTCTGATCTCACGCCCGCCTCGATAAGGCAGTACTGCACCTCTCGCATCGCCGACTACAAGATCCCGCGCGAGATCATTTTTTCGGTTATCCCCCGTAATGGGGCCGGAAAGGTCCAAAAACACTTGCTGCGAGGCGGATCGAGTCCCAACCGCGAATTCGGCTCCCCGAACTAATGGGATGATTTCGGCCTAGTCCGTGCGCCCGATTTGGAAGGGGACGCTGGCGTTCGCCGGCTTCCGGCTTCGCGGCCGCTGAGATACACCACCCGCCAAACGATCTCGAGTAACGCGTCGAGTTGACGCTCGACCTCCTCGTCCCCGTGCGGGTGCTCGATGCAGGGGCGATCCCACAAGTGGCTGTCGGCGAAGAGCCGGGGCGGCTTGATCATCGCATCCAAAGCTCGAGCAACGGGGTTGCGTGACCATACGACCTCGGGGTGCGCTGAGCCTCAATCTGTTTGGTGTTGGTGATTGAGTCTGTCGGATGATAGACGGCCGACTGGTGAGCCCTTGCTGATCTGGGCATGCAGACCGGTCATCAGTAACTCCAGCCCGAACTCGAACGCCTCGTCGCTGAGATGGGCACTGTAGTTCTCGGCGAGCGCTGACAATCGCGGGAACTGTTCTACGGGCAGCTCGCGGATCCGGTCGGGCAGGTCGATCGGCGCCGCGGCCGCCTGCGCTCCGGCGAACCCGAGTGCATAGTTGCACAGCGCGCCGAGGGCGTGCAGGGCGACCTTTTCGGTGAAGCCGGCGTCGAGCAGAGCGGTCAGCATCCGCTCACGCATGCCGAACATGCCGGGCGCCGCCGAGCGCTGGCCGAGCACGAGCGTCACCAGGTTTGGGTGCCGGCGGCCGACACTGTGTAGTGCGCGCACCTCGGCGCGGAGTTGCTCGTCCCAGTTCGCGTTGGATCCTCGGCGGTGGGCTTCGGCGAAGAGAAGTACGGTGACGCCCTCCAGGATCTCTTCTTTGTTGCGTACGTAGCCGTACAGAGTCATCACGCCCATACCGAGCTCGTCGGCAACGCGGCGCATGGTAAACGCGTCGGGCGGCACAGCGTCGATCACCCGCAGCGCCGCTTCCAGTACCCGTTCACGGGTGAACCGGGGACGCGGGCCCCGCTTCGCCGTCGCGGCTCTACGGTCGCCTGACGTCTGAGACCTTGTGCAGCTCCGCTCATCACGGTCAGACATGGGTTCCTTTCCTCCGCGCGAGGCCTCGGCACGACCAGTATTGGCCGAGGGCGACCACACCGTCGAGCGGGTCGATGTCGATGTCTGTTCGCCTGTTGACAAAGAATACCGTACAGAATACGGTGATCTGCCGTGAGGGGGTTTTTAGTGAGGAGTAAAAACTGATGACCGTAACCGCACCCGTAGCGCCCACCGTGAGCGCTGAGCTGGCACCCGTCACAGACGACTTCAGCGCGTTCATCATCGCCGGTGCGGTGAGTTCGGAGGCAAGCAAGTTCGCCCGTGAGACCGAGGGCCGCACGCCGGCCCAGGGGATCGAGGACGGTGTCGATGCCGAACGGCTCGGCTTCCGCCGCGTATTCATCTCCGAGCGTTGGGATCTCAAGGAAGCCGACGTCATCCTCGCCGGGATCGGCGCCCGAACCACTCGCCTCGAGCTCGCGACGGGGATCATCGTTCCGACCACCCGCCATCCGTGGATGCCGGCGGCGCTCGGGGCGACGATGCATTCGTGCTTCGGCCCGCGCTTCGTGCTCGGCCTGGGCCGGGGCGATGCGGGCGCGTTCCGCGGGATGGGCATTCCCACCACCACGACCAAGGCGATGGTCGAGAGCGCCCAAATCACCCGCCGGTTGTGGGCCGGCGAGTCTGTCTCCTACTCCGGGCAGCTCGGCTCGTTCGACGCGCTCGCCTTCGCTGAGACCTACCACGGACCTCAGCCGCCGATCTGGCTCGCCGGCTTCTGCCACGATCTCGGCGCGGCTGCCGTGGCCGAGGCGTTCGACGGGGTGATCCTGCCGCCGATGCTGACCCCCGACGCGGTCGCCGCGGCCGTCCAGCGGATCCGCGTCGCATGCGAACGGATCGATCGCGATCCGGCCGAGATCCGCATCGTCGCCCCGGTGGTGACCGCTCCGGACATGGACGAGGTCGAGACGATCTCGATTTCGGCCGGACGGCTCGTCACGTATCTGCAGTACACCTACTACGGCGACGTGCTGGCCGCCGCCAACGGCTGGGACCTCGAAACGGTCAACCGGATGCGCAACCACGAGCAGTTCCAGGACCTGGACCGGGCGGCGGACCTCAGTTTCCATCGTCACCAAATGTTGGGCCCGGCGTCGGTGCTGCCGTGGACGTGGATCACCGACTGCAGCGCGATCGGAACCGTGCAGGAATGCGTGACATCGCTGCAACGGTTCCTTGACGCTGGTGCCGACGAGGTCACCACCTACGGTTCGACCCCCCGTCAAAACGCCGCGTTGATTTCCGCGTGGCGCGACCGCCCAGAGGCGGCGCCCCAGGCATCGGCGTCGCAGTGCGGAGGCGAGGGGTCAGGAGCCGGTTCATGAGCATTGTCGCGGACGCCGAGCGGTTCGCCGACGGCCCGGCCGAGTACTTCGGCCACTCCTGGTACGCAATGCAGCACGTGGCCGCCGACGAACTCGCGGCGCTGCAATTCGCCGCACTGCGGCGCCGCTTCGCCGAGCTCCGCAATGCGATTCCGGCGCTGACCTTGTTGGCCGACGAGGCGGGGGTCGACACGCTCGACGAATTGAACGATGTTGTGCCGCTGCTGTTCCCGCACTCGGTGTACAAGTCGTATCCGTCCGCGCTGCTCGTTCGCAACCGCTTCGCCGACCTCACTCGTTGGCTGGATCGGCTGACCACCTTTGACCTCACCGGTGTCGACGTCTCCGGCTGCACGGGCATCGACTCGTGGCTGGACACGCTGGAGGCGCACACGCCGCTGCGCACGTTCCACTCTTCGGGCACCACGGGCACGTTGTCGTTTCTTCCGCGGTCGATGCACGAATGGGATCAGATGGGGCAGGCGTTTCGCTGCGGGCTGTTCCAGTACTCCGACCCGCTCGGCGCCGGTGGGCGGCATGACGGCGAGTGGTTTGAGCTGATTTGGCCGTTGTGGCGCTCGGGCCGCAGCGCGATCACCTACTTCCCCGGGTTGGCCCTGCCCCACCTGCTCGGCTCCGAGGACCGGTTGCACGCCCTGCGACCGGGGAGGATGAGCTCGGATGCGGCCTACTTCGCCGGGCGCGTGCGCGCGGCCGCCGCCCGCGGCGAGCTCGGCAAGCTCGAGATCAGCCCAGCGCTTCGGGCCCGGCGGGAGGAGTTCGAGCGCGAGCAGCGCGAGATGACCGAATCGATCCCGCGGTTTATCAACGAGCAGATCGAGAAGCTGAAGGGCCGGCGGATCTGGATGCTGGCGACGTGGAACGTGCTCTACAACATGTCGAAGGCCGGCCTGGATGCCGGCCTTGAGAAGGTATTCGCCGCCGACTCGCTGGTCACGACCGGCGGTGGTGCGAAGGGACAGGTCGTCCCCGACGACTGGGAGGAGGTGGTCCAGCGATTCATCGGCGTCGACCACGTCCAGCACAGCTATGTGATGTCGGAGATCACCGCGCTCAACAAGCAGTGCGAGGAGGGGCGCTACCACTTCGAGCCCTGGATCATCCCGTTCGTGCTCGATCCCGACGACGGGGCGCCGTTCTCGCGGGAGGGCGAGCACACCGGACGGATGGCGGTGTTCGATCTCATCGCCGCGACGTACTGGGGCGGCTTCATCAGCGGCGACGAGGTGACGCTCAGCTTCGAGGGGTGCGCGTGCGGCCGCACGACTGCTCACGCCGCGCGCGAGATCGAGCGCTACAGCGACAAGCGGGGCGATGACAAGATCACCTGTGTCGCGGCCGAGGACGCTCACCGCGCCGCCCTTGAGTTCCTCACCGGCGAATTCGTCTGAGCGCCATCATGATCCCCACTCTGACAGCACTCACCGCCCCCGCGTTCGTCCGGGGGGAGCTGATCACCGAGGACCTCGTTCGATTCGGCGGGCGGGGTGCGGTGGAAACGTTCCAAACGCCGAACCCGCAGAAGCTGCTCGGCGCGCTGCCGCTCTTCGACCCGAGCAGCCTGCGAGACCTCCATGAGATCCCCTTCGAAGAGATCGTTGCGTTCTTGGCAGCGGTCGGGGAGGCGCTGGTCCTGCAGCGAAATGCCCACCTGCAGGAGGCGCTGGAGCTCTCCGCGCAGTTCTCGGACATGACGGCTCCGCTGGTCCGCTCGTCGTTCGAGCAGCTGCCGGCGCTGTTCACACCGGACGCGGTGCGTGAGCTGGCCGACGCGACGATCGGGATCCGATACCTGCAGGGCTGGGTCCCGCGGACGATGGGAGACGGCCGCACGGCATCGATCCGGGCCTTCGGTGCCCGCGCGGTGCACATCATCGCCGGTAACAGCCCGCTGATCGCCGCGCTGAGCATCATCCGCAACGCGATCGCCCGGTCCGACGCGATCATCAAGACTCCGTCCAACGACCCGCTGACGGCGCTCGCGATCGCCCGCACGATGGGCGAGCTCGACCCCGCGCACCCGATCACCCGGCACCTCTCGGTCGCCTACTGGAAGGGCGGTGACACCGCCTTCGAGGAACAGCTGTTCCAACCCGCGGCCGTCGAGAAGATCATCGCCTGGGGCGGATTCGCCTCCGTCACCCACGTTGTGCGCTACGTCCAGCCCGGCCTGGAGCTGGTCTCGCTCGACCCCAAGCGGAGCGCCACGATCATCGGGCGAGAGGCATTCGCGTCCCCCGAGGCGCTGAACGAGGTGGCGCGGCGCACGGCCACCGACGTGGGCGCGCTCAACCAGCTCGGCTGCATCAACGCCCGCGTCGTCTACGTGGCTTGTGGCACCGACCCCGACGGGATCGAACGGGCCAACCGGCTCGGTGAGGCGATCTACACGGAGCTGCAGCGGCTGCCCGAGCAACTCAGCACACGCGCGAAGTGGTTCGACCCCGAGCTGAAGGCCGACATCGACGCGCTGCGCGCGAGCCCCGAGTGGTATCGCGTGTTCGGCGGTCGCGAGGGCGAGGGCGCGGTGATCGTCTCCCAGCTCGACGAGCCCGTCGAATTCGCGCGGCGACTGTCCGGCCGCGTCGCCAACATTGTTCCCATCGACGATCCCGCCGATGCGATGCGGGAGATGAACGCCTACACCCAGACGGTCGGCATCTATCCCGAGTCGCTGAAATCCACACTGCGGGAGACGCTCCCGCTGCACGGCGCGCAACGGCTGGTGTCGCTGGGTTACGCCGCCCACCCCAGCGTCGCGCTGCCCCAGGACGCGATCGAACCGGTGCGACGGATGGTCAAGTGGATCGTCGACGAGCGCTGCGAACCCGATGTGGTGCAACCCTTGTGGGCGAGCACCACCCGTGAGGAGGCGGAGCGTCGATGATGCGCATCGTGGACAGGACGGACGACCTGACGCCTGAGTGGTTCACCGAGGTGTTGCGCAGCGGCGGCACGCTCGGGGCTCAGGACAGCGTCGCTTCGGTCGACGCGACCGTGATCGGCACCGGGCAGGTCGGGTTCGTCGTGAGGGCGCAGCTGGGCTACAACGGCGCCAGCGCCGGTCCGGCCTCGCTGGTCGTGAAGCTACCCTCGACCGACGACGGCTCACGCCAGATGGGCGCCGCGATGGGGATCTACGAGTCCGAGGTTCGCTTCTACCAGGAGATCGCACCACGGCTGAGCGCCGCGATCCCGGCGATGCACTGGGGCGACGTCGAGCCGGCCAGCGGACGCTTCACCCTGGTGATCGAGGATCTCCTCGATAGCTCCGATGTCGGCGACATGGTCGGGGGCGGGACGCTCAAGCAGGCCGAGCTGGCCGTCGGGGTGCTCCCGACGCTGCAGGCGCCGATCTGGAACGATCCGGACCTCGTCAAGCTGCGCTGGGCCGGCATCGAACGGACCGAGATGCTCTTCGGTGCCGTCGAGCCGGCGATCGACACGTTCGTCGCGCGCTTCGGCGACCGGGTAGAGCCCGCCCATCTGGAACTCGCCACACGACTGGCCCCGAATGCGGCTGGCAGCGCGCGGCGCCTGTGGCGCGCGCCGTGGGTGGTCGCCCACGGGGACTACCGGCTGGACAACATGATGTTTGGCCGCTTCGATGGTGCGCCCCCGATCACCGTGCTCGATTGGCAGGGCGCCCGGGTCGGGCCGCCGCTGCTCGACGTCGCGGTCTACCTCGGGTCGTGCATGACGGTCGACGAGCGCCGCGCAGAAGAGGACCGCCTGCTCCGCCTGTACCACAGCGGTCTCCTCGCCGCCGGGGTGAACGACTTCTCGTTCTCGGAATGCCGGCAGAGCTACCGTGTCAGCTCGCTGTACCCGTTCCTGCTGACGATCGCGGTTTCGGTGACGCTGCAGCGGACCGAGCGGGGCGATCAAATGTGGGCCCAAATGTTCTCCAACTCCGCGGCCATCGTGGCCGACACCGGCGCCGACGCGCTGCTCGGCTGACCCGCGCCATGGCTATCCCCGCCCCCCGCCCCGGCGCGGCAGCCCTGATCACCGGTGCCTCGTCGGGCATCGGCGCTCAACTTGCGCGCGGCCTCGTTGCCCTCGGCCACGATGCGATCCTCGTCGCGCGGCGCCGGGAGCGGCTCGAGTCGCTGGCCGAGGAGCTGCGTGGCGGCGGCCGGCGCATCGAGGTGATCCCCGCTGACGTCAGCGAGCCCGAGGGTCGCGCTGGGCTGATGGCCGACATCCGCCGGCTCGGGCTCGACGTCGATGTGCTGGTTCCGTGTGCCGGGTTCGGGTTGGGGGGCGCGTTCATCGACACCGACCCCGACCGGATTCAGCAGCTGATCCGCACCAACGTGGAGGGATCATTCCTGCTCACCAGGTCGCTCGCCCCGGCCATGGTGGCGCGCCGCAGCGGCGCGATCCTGCTCGTCTCCTCGATGGCCGGCAACCAGCCGATGCCAAACTTCCAGGCCTACGCCGCAACGAAGGCGGCGGTGACCTCGCTGGCCGAGTCGCTGCACTGGGAGCTCGGCCGCAGCGGTGTGACGGTGACGGCGTTGTGTCCCGGGGGTGTGCGCACCGAGTTCGCTGAGGTGGCAGGCATGCTCGGTCCCGAGAGCCGCACCCCGAAGGCGTTCATGGCCGACCCGGCCCAGATCGCCGAAGCCGCCTTGAAGGGGCTTGCGCACGGCAAGCGGATCGTCATGCCACGCCATGGTGTCCGAGCCTTCGCCTGGTTCGGAGGTCACGCCCCGCGGCGCTTATGGCTGCCGCTTGTCGGCCGGATGATGGGCGGCTCGGCGTGATGCGGCCGATTTCGGTTGCCATGTTGGCGAGCTGTACCCTGCGCGGCCGGGCGCCTTCCGGGTCGGCAACTCAGTGGCAGAGCCGCCAACCGCCACAGCCTGACGCAGCGCCATGGGCCACGTCATGAGTGAGAAACTCGCTCCCACTAAGAAGGGACACACTTTGCGGGCACCGCACCACTTAGACGGCTGCGATCTCGCGAGCCCCGCTGGCCGCCAGGGCCGACGCAATTGGTCTCCGGTGCAAGGAAATTTGACCTTGTCGACTTAATTGGGTGATTTCCGTCTATTCCTGGGGGCTGGTTTGGAGGGCGGCGCTTCTGTCCGCCGGCTCGGAGCTTCGCGGCCGCTGAGATACACCACCCGCCAAACGATCTCGGTTAACGCATCGAGTTGATGCTCGACCTCCTCGTCGTCGGCGGTGCCGACCAGCTGATAGAGTCCGCGCTCAATCATCCAGATCAGCCACTGTGCGGTCCGTGCTGGGTCCAGGTGAGCGTCGGCCACCCCGGCACGCTGCGCGTTGCCGATGTAGGTTGTCAGCGCGTTGACCACCTGATCGACCAGGTTCTGCTGCTGTTCCCGCACCCGCGGGTCATAGGCCGCGGTCTCGGCGACGGTGCCCAGAATCGTCCGGTGTTTGCGATAGGTCTCGATCGGTACGCGTAGGGCCTTGTGCAGATCCTCCCGGGTCGCGTCTACGGGCAGCTCCCACCACGACGCGCCATCAGCGACCAGGTCACCGATGACATCTCGCGCCATGGCGACAAGGAGATCGCCCTTGTCGTCGAAGTAGACGTAGAACGTGGAACGCGAAATCCCGCCCGCGGTGATAATCGCCTCGACGCTCAGGTCGGCGTACCTCCCCCCGTCCTCCACCAGCTCCTCGACGACGCTCACGAAATGCCGGCTGAGCATGCTACGGCGCTGAGGCCGAGACAGTTGCAACGGTCGAGGGCGTGGAGCATCCACACGACGAAGTATACGCATTGTGCTCTAACCATACATGATGTTTGATTATCGAATGATCTGTTTGATACAGTGGACGCCATGTCTGACCTGTCGAAGGTGTACGTCGTCGGCGCGGGCCCGTCAGGGCTGGCGGCGGCGTGGCGGCTCCAGGAGGCCGGCCGCGAGGTAGTCGTCATGGAGTCGCGTGATCGCGTTGGGGGACAACTGCTGTCGATCAAGCGCGACGGTTATCTGATGGAAGCCGGGACGACGATCCTGCCGGCGGCCTACGACAGCGTGATGAGGCTGGTCGACGACATCGGCATGACCGATGAGTTGATACCGGCGAACTCGTTGATGGGGTTCATGCGCGGCGACCAGATGCATTACCTGCGGGCCAACCGGCTCGTCCTCGACGCGGCGCGCACAAAGCTGCTGTCGCTGCGCTCCAAGTTGAAGGTGGCTAGGCTCGCCGCAGACTCGTTCAAGCTGCGCAAACTGCTCAGCTACGAAGACTTGTCCATCGCCGGCGCCTTCGACACCGAGACGCCCGAGCAATACTGCCGGCGGCGCGGCCTCGACGGCGAGCTCTACGACTATCTGATTGAGCCCACCGTGCGCGGTGGAGCCGGCGTGCCGGCCAACGTGATCTCGGTGGTGGAGTTCTTCTTCCTATGGCAGAAGGTCCTTGGCACCAAGCTGTACGCGTTCCGCGACGGATATTCCTCGTTCCCCGAGCGGCTGGCCGCGGCCATCCCCGACGTGCGTCTCAACACCGAAGTCGT
>Ga0310910_10000242_pt1 | contig 27001 bp, 22 predicted proteins | sample GREbulkMGHF172_FD_203448 | JGI IMG/M metagenome (GOLD analysis project Ga0310910, IMG submission 203448) | Lab enrichment of tropical soil microbial communities from Luquillo Experimental Forest, Puerto Rico - GRE.bulkMG.HF172 | ecosystem: Environmental > Terrestrial > Soil > Tropical forest >... | reverse complement strand
GCTCCTTCGGGACTCAGGTCGGGACGGAAGGATGGTTCTGCCGATCGAACAAAAGGATATCGATTTTCGCTGAAGAGCAGTACCCGACACCCTGATCAATTTTGCTGAACTTGACGCACGCAGCTGCGCTGACGATCGGACTGAATTTAATGACCGATCTCGCTTCAGGGTAGAATAGTCGGTCAACACTCACGTAAGCGGGCGCCAGGCAGGCGGACGCGTGCGGAGCTAACTCCACGCGTTTGGGACGCAGTAGATGTGCCCAGCGGACCGAAATACGCTATACTGATCTTATGCCGGAGCGCGAGGGAAGACCGTCCCCGGAGGCGTTGCTAGAGGCGGCCAAGCACGAGGGCCGCGGGCGGCTGAAGATTTTTCTCGGCGCCGCACCGGGGGTCGGCAAGACCTATGAAATGTTGTTGTCGGCCCAGGCCAGGCGGCGCGACGGCGTCGATGTTGTCGTGGGCGTCGTCGAAGCTCACGGGCGGCGCGAGACCGAGGTGCTGTTGGAAGGCCTCGAGGTGATTCCACGGCAGCAGGTCGACTACAAAGGACATCTCCTCGCCGAAATGGATCTCGACGCGATCCTCAGGCGTCGCCCCCGGCTCGTGCTGGTCGACGAGCTCGCCCACACCAACGCTCCGGGCAGCCGGCATCCGAAGCGCTACCTCGACGTCGAGGAGCTGATTGCCGCCGGCATCGATGTCTTCACCACCCTCAACATTCAGCATGTCGAAAGCCTGAACGACATCGTCGCCCGGATCACCCGTATCCGGGTGCGCGAGACCGTGCCTGACAGCATTCTCGACCAGGCGGACGACATCGAGGTCGTCGACCTCTCGCCCGAGGACCTGATCAAGCGCCTGCGCGAGGGCAAGGTCTATGTGCCGCAACAGGCCGAACGCGCGATCCGCCATTACTTTTCGTCGGGCAATTTGACGGCGCTGCGCGAGCTGGCGTTGAGGCGTACCGCGCAGCGTGTTGACGAGCAGCTGCTCTCGCACATGCGGGCACATGCGATTCCGGGTCCCTGGGCAGCCGGCGAGCGTGTGCTTGTTTGTGTCAGCGAAGCGCCGAGCACCGCTGGATTGATCCGCTATGCCAAGCGACTGGCGGATCGGCTTCAGGTCCCGTGGACCGCAATCTATGTCGAAACAGCACGAACGCAGCGGCTGACCGATGTCGAGCGTGACCGCATCGCCGATCATTTGCGGCTGGCAGAGCGGCTGGGCGCTTCGACCATCACGCTCCCGGGCCGCAACATCGCCGACGAGGTTGTCGCCTACGCTACCGCGAACAACATCACCCAAATCGTCATCGGCAAATCCGACCGGTCGCGCTGGTTCGAAATCATGCACGGCTCGGTCGTGCACGAGCTGGTGCGCAAGACCGGCCAGATCAGCGTCCACGTCATCTCGGCTGACGATAGCGAGCCTGTCCCGACGAAGTCGGTTGAGACCCGCCCGGGGCCGGAGCCGCCCCGCATCGGGCCCTATCTCGGCAGCGCTTGCGCTGTCGCAATCGCCCTCGGGGCCGGCCTGCTGGTCAAACATTTCATCGCTGTTCAAAGCATCTCATTGGTGTTTCTGACTGCGGTGCTGGCTTCGGCGATCGTCTGGGGCCTGTTGCCGTCGCTGTTCGCCGCCGTCGCGAGCGTGCTCGCTTATAACTTCTTTTTCCTACCGCCTCTCTATACCTTCACGGTTGCAGACCCGGAAAACGTTCTAGCACTGTTCTTTTTCCTCGTCGTGGCGGTCATCGTGAGCAACCTGACGGCGAGGACGCGCAGCCAGATCCTGGCCGCCCGCTCGCGAGCGAAGACCACGGCCGAACTCTATGCCTTCAGCCGCAAGGTTGCAGGGATTGGTGCGCTCGACGACCTCCTATGGGCGACCGCCTATCAGATCTCTTCAATGCTCGATGCCCGTACCGTGCTGCTGCTCCCGGCAAAAGACAGCGAGGGCCTTGAGGTCGCTTCGGGTTATCCCCCCGAGGACCACCTCGACGACGCCGATATGGCGGCGGCACGCTGGACCTGGGAGCACAATCGTCCGGCCGGCCGCGGCGCCGATACGTTGCCCGGGGGTAAGCGCCTGTTCCTCCCGCTGCGCACCGGCAGCGGCCCGGTCGGCGTGATGGGCATCGACCGAGACGCGCCCGGCCCGTTGCTGACCCCCGACGAGCGGCGTCTGCTCGACGCGCTGGCCGATCAGGCGGCGGTGGCGATCGAGCGGATTTCGCTCGCCAGGGGCCTCGACGAAGCGCGCGTATTGGCCGAAACCGAGCGGCTGCGAGCGGCGCTTCTGACCTCGATCTCGCACGATCTGCGCACACCGCTCGCTTCGATCCTCGGCGCTGTATCAAGCTTGCGCAGCTTCCCGGAGAGGTACAGTGCGGCCGAGCGTGAGGAGTTGCTCGCCACTCTTCAGGACGAGGCCGAGCGCTTGAACCGGTTCGTCTCCAACCTTCTCGACATGACTCGGCTCGAATCCGGTGCGATCGAGCTGAAACTCGAGCTGATCGATGTCGCCGAAATTGTCGGCTCGGCGCTGCAGCGCGCCGGGAACGTCCTTGCCGGGCACCGCGTCGAAGTCGAACTCGAGCCCCACTTGCCAATGTTGCGCATTGATGCGGTTCTATTCGAACAGGTCTTGTTCAACCTGCTCGACAATGCGGCGAAGTACTCACCCACCGGCAGCAGGATCGATCTCCGCGCGAGCCGCGACGGGGAACTCGTCGAGATCGAGGTCGTCGACGAGGGCCCAGGCATACCCTCCGCCGATCTGAAGCGCATTTTCGACAAGTTCTATCGTGTCCAGGCCCAGGATCGCAGGCGTGCCGGCACCGGGCTTGGACTGGCGATCTGCCGGGGATTTGTCGAAGCGCTGGGCGGATCGATCGTCGCCCGAAACCGGCGCGACCGCTCGGGGGCTGTGCTAATGATCCGTATGCCGGTCGTGCCGGAGGTCACGGTGGAGCGTCAGCCGATCATGGCCCATGGCTAAGCTCGATGCCGTCCTTGTCGTCGACGACGAGCCACCGATCCGCCGCCTCCTGCGTACCAGCCTTGCCGCTTCCGGCTACAGAGTCTTGGAAGCGGAAGACGCCGTGGGCGCGATGCGGGCGCTGGCGGCCGAAAAGCCGGATCTGGTGATCCTCGACCTCGGCCTCCCGGACCAAAGCGGCGTCGAACTGATCACCGAGGTGCGAAAGACCTCGACGGTGCCAATCGTCGTCCTGTCGGCGCGGCATGACGAGCGATCAAAGGTCGAGGCGCTCGACCGCGGCGCCGACGATTATGTCAGCAAACCGTTCAGCATGGCCGAGCTGACGGCGCGGTTGCGCGCCGCGCTGCGCCATGCGTTCCAATCGCAAGGGGAGTTGCCGGTCTTTGTTTCGGACGACCTCTCCGTCGATCTCGTGCGCCGACACGTCACCCGCGGCGGCCGGGAGATCAAGCTGTCGCCAAAGGAATTCGACCTCCTGCGGCATCTGGTCATGCACGCCGGCAAGGTGCTCACCCACCGCCAGCTGCTGCGCGAGGTCTGGGGGCCCGCGCAAGCCGACGAAGTACAGTATCTGCGGGTGTTTATCCGCGGACTGCGGCAAAAGCTCGAGCCCGATCCGACCCGCCCCACTCACATCCTAACCGAGCTCGGCGTCGGCTACCGTCTGCAGCTTCCCCCCGAGCAACGCGCCTGACCTGACCAAAAACCGCGACACTGATGCGCCTCGTACTTTGCCGCGCGGTGATCCAAAATCTTTACGCATCCGTTATATTGAACGACGCCGTTCATCATCGAACCTTGATACCCTGTGCCGGCGAACCGGATCCATCCTTCGAGGCTCGACGCGCTCTCGCAGCGCTGCGGCTTCCGGCTGAATGACAGTTCACGCCTCACGATCGCCGCGCTCGGCGTCGTATTCGGTGATATAGGTACCTCGCCGCTCTACGCCGTCCGCCAGTCGCTCGTCGACTTCGGCGATATGAGCGAGCATGCCATCCTCGGCGCTCTCTCACTGATCGTTTGGGCCTTGATGCTCATCGTCACGGTGAAATACGTGCTCGTCATCATGCGAGCCGATAACCGCGGCGAGGGTGGCCTCTTGGCGCTTACAGCCCTGGTCCTGCGAAATACCGCCGGCTCCACGAAACGATATCTGTGGATCATGGCGGCGGGCCTCGTCGGGGCCGCGCTGTTCTATGGTGACGGGGTGATCACTCCCGCCATCTCCGTGTTGAGCGCCGTCGAAGGGCTGAAGGTGGCGACGCCGCTCTTCGAGCCCTATGTGGTGCCGATCTCGCTCGTCCTCCTTATCGGCCTTTTTCTCATGCAGCGCCGCGGCACGGCGGCGGTTGGCGGCCTCTTCGGACCGGTGATGCTGATCTGGTTTGCTGTGCTTGCCGCGCTCGGGATCTGGGGGATCGCGCAGCACCCTCGCATCCTTCGAGCCATCGATCCGCTCCACGGCCTCGCGCTGCTGTTTGATAGGCCGTGGCCCGGGTTCTTCATGCTGGGGGCAGTTTTTCTGGCTGTGACCGGGGCGGAGACCCTCTATGCCGATATGGGACATTTTGGCCGCAGGGCGCTGCGGACGGCGTGGCTCCGGCTCGTCTTCCCGGCTCTGCTGCTGAATTATTTCGGGCAGGGTGCGGTGCTGCTCGGCAATCCGGACGCCCTTGAACATCCGTTCTTTCGTCTAGCACCTGAATGGGCCCTCTATCCGCTCGTTGCGTTGGCGGCGGTGGCAACGATCATCGCCTCGCAGGCGGTGATCTCCGGTGCGTTCTCGATCACACGCCAAGCGATCCAGCTCGGCTATCTGCCGCGGCTCGAGGTGCGCCACACCTCCGAGCAGGAGATCGGGCAAGTCTATGCGCCGTACATCAGTGGCCTGCTCTTGGTCGTCATCATCATTCTCGTGCTCGGCTTCCGGACGTCGGGCAATCTCGGCGCCGCTTATGGTATCGCGGTAAGCGGCATGATGGCGATCACCACCGGGCTGGCTTTCCTCTACATGCGCAGCGGCGGTTGGAGCCTGACGGTGGCGCTACCGGTCTTCGCCACCTTCGGTCTCATCGACCTTACTTTTCTAAGCTCCAACCTGCTGAAAATCATGGAGGGAGGCTGGTTCCCGATCGTCGTCGCGGTGGTGGTGTTCACGCTGATGGGAACGTGGTGGCGCGGCCGGCGAGTGCTCGCCGAACTGCGCGCACGCGATGCGCTGGACTTGCGCCAATTTGTCGAGGCGCTCAGTCCGGAGAGACCGGCCCGGCTGCCAGGAACGGCGATTTTCATGACCCGCGACCTGAGGCGGGTCCCCGTGGCGCTCCTCCACGCTCTGAAACACTACAAGGTTCTGCACCAGCGCGTCATCATGATGCAGGTCGATAGCGAGGACGTGCCGCACGTGCCGGACGACCAGCGCCTTGAGATTGCCGAGCTCGGCAAGGGTTTCTCCACGATGCTCATCCGCTACGGCTTCATGGACGAGGTGAACATCCCGCGGGTCCTCGCGCAGGCCCGAGTCGGCGGCCTTCGCCTAAACTTGATGGAGACTTCTTTCTTCATCGGACGCGAGAAACTGCGCTTACGGCCGCACCCGCGCCGGCGAAACTTCTGGCGCTGGCGTGACCGGCTCTTCATCTTGATGTCGAACAATATGCTCGATGCGACCGAGTTCTTCCGCATCCCGCCCAATCGGGTCGTCGAATTGGGTGGCCAGATAGAGATCTGAGCGAAAGTTACGGCTCATTCCCAAGCGGATATCAGCGTCGGTGCGCTGGCATCGGCGAACGTCCTCCAGTAAATACGTGTGAGATGGCAATGGCGCGCGTGCTGGCAATTCGGGACGCCTCGTCCCCGCCTAGATTGGGCGCGGCGCAGCCATAGCGCCTGGCTTTGGCGGCAGGATGCGTTGTCTCGTCATAGAGGATGAAGCGGATACGGCCCGCTATATCTGCAATGGCCTCAGAGAGGCAGGCCACACCGCCACGCTGGTTCGTGACGGCGTGGGCGGGCTCCATCTCGCCACGAACGAGCATTGGGACATCATCATCCTCGATCGTATGCTCCCCGGCGGCGTCGATGGCATATCGATTATCGCAACCCTGAGAGATCTCGGCAAAACCACGCCCGTGCTCATTCTCAGCGCTCTGGCGAGCCTCGACGAGCGGGTGCGGGGTCTGCGCGGCGGCGGTGATGATTATCTTACCAAGCCCTTCGCGTTTTCCGAACTGCTCGCACGTGTCGAGGCGTTGCAGCGCCGGGGCACAGTAAGGGAGGACAGTCGCGAACTGTGCATCGCCGATCTGAAACTCGATTTGCGGACGCGACGGGCGGAACGGGCGGGCAAGCCGATTGCGTTGCAGCCGCGCGAGTTTCGCCTACTCGAATATCTGGTGCGACACCAAGGGCAGGTCGTGACCCGGACCATGCTGCTCGAGGCGGTGTGGGACTACTACTTTGATCCGCAGACCAACGTCATCGATGTCCAAATCAGTCGCTTGCGGCGGAAAATCGACAAAGACTTCTCACCGCAGTTGCTGCAAACGGTTCGTGGCATCGGCTATATGATCTCCGCTGATGGCTAGGTTCCGGGGCACTGTCGCCTTCCGCCTGGCGCTCGGCTACGGGCTGCTCGCCATCGGCTCGATGTCGGTGATTTCGGCGGCCTTCTATTTCGGCACGGTGGGTGTTCTCTCGCGCAGCACCGATGCGAAAATAATCTCGATCTCGAACCGCCTCGCCGACCATTATGAGACCCGCGGCGACGAGGGACTGCGGCAGGAAATTCGGCAGCTGCTCGCGGACGGGATCGAGCAAGACACCGAAGTCTATCTCCTCGTCGCGCCCGACGGACGGAAAATGGCCGGAAACATTTCCGGCTGGACGACGGCGGCGGCGCCGCTCGACCGTCTTACCGATACCAAGGTGATTCGCAACGGGCGCCCTTCCCTCAGCCGCCTTTTGCCTCGGCTTTTGCCCGGCGGCCCGATCCTAGTTGTCGGCCGCGACATGCAGGACCGGCGCGAGATTGAGCAGCTCGTGTGGCGTGCCTTGGTGGCAGGCGGCGCGGTGGCGCTGTTGCTCGCGATCGGCGGGGCTCTGCTGTTTCGCCGGCAGCTCGAGCATCGGGTCGGTGCGATCCGTCGCACCGCACGTGAAATAGAGGCGGGTGATCTTACGCGGCGTATCCCGATCTCCGGCGTGGATGACGAGTTCGCGCGTCTCAATCGTGACATCAACAGCATGCTCGATCGCATCGAGCATCTGATGAATGGCGTACGGCACGTCTCCAACGCGATTGCTCACGACCTCAGAACCCCTCTGGGGCGCATCCGCGGCCGTCTCGAGGAGGCGCTGCGCCCCGGCGGCAGCACAATGGAGCTTGTCGAAACCGGGCGGTTCGCAATTGCGCAGGTCGACGAGCTCATCCAGATGCTCGATAACTTGCTGCAGATCGCCGAAGCCGAATCAGGGGCTCGACGCCAATCTTTCACACTGGTCCGGCTCTCGCAGGTCGTCAGCGACGTCGTTGAACTTTACGATGCCGCGGCGGAGGAAGCTGGGATCACTCTGCTCAGCGAGATCAGCGGTGACCCGCTGACGCTCGGCGACGAGAATCTACTGACGAGCGCGGTCGCCAACCTGCTCGATAACGCACTCAAATACGCCGGCGGCGGGGCGACCGTCCTGGTTCACGCCGCCCGTGAGCGAGACACGGTTTCGATCCGCGTCCAGGACGACGGCCCCGGCATCCCGGCCACTGAGCGGCCTCGTGTCGTCGAGCGCTTCTATCGTCTCGACCGTAGCCGAAGCCTGCCCGGCAACGGCCTCGGTCTCTCGATCGTGACCGCCATCGCGTCGCTGCATCGGGGAAGGCTCTGTCTGGAAGACGCCGCCCCAGGGCTTGCCGCACGCATCGTCCTGCCGCGCGCCGAGGGCACCGTCCCACACAGAGCGAGCTTGCCGGAGACGGTGCCGGCGGGAACTTCGGACTAGGCGGCTGCGCTCAATCCTCTATGCCCGGTGGGCAGCCGCTCTCATGCCGGAGGCTTCCGATTACGGGCGGGAAGAAATCGCGCTCGACCGCTTTGGCGCTGCTCCGATCCCAATCAGCATTATCAGGGACTCAACATCGTCGTCGCAGTCGATGCGGCGCATTACCAAATGGTAATCGTAGGGAAAGGCCTCTGAAAGGCGTCCGCGGCTAGGGATAGGGTATGTTTGCCAACTTGGCTGTACTGAGCCGATACCGTTCGAGCAGGTTAGATGACAGCGGGTTCTCTGCCGTCGATCTCCGAGAAAAGCGGACGCTTCTCGCGTAACGCGAAATTCCTCGCTGCCTTGCTCGTCGCCGCCATCGGAGCCGGTTTGACTGTCTTGGTTTGGGGGCCTCTGGCAGATCAGCCGGAAACTGCGCAACCACCCAAATCGGAACTAGCGGCCGTCCAACTCGATGCCAACAGTGTGACGCTCAATGACACACAGCTGAAAGCGGTAAAGGTCGAAGAGGTCAAAGAACGGCTGTTCGGGATCACGCGCGAGGCGGTCGGCAATATCGACTTCGATCAGGACAACTCACTGCAGGTCTTTACCCCTTATCCCGGCCGCATCGTCAGGCTTTGGGCAAAAGCGGGCGACGATGTCAAGAAAGGAGAGGTTCTGTTCGAGATCGACAGCCCGGATCTGAGCACCGCCGAGGGCAATCTGATCCAGGCCGCGGCTCAGCTCGAATTGGCAACCAAGGCGCTGAGGCGAGCTCAGGAGCTTTTTGCCGCAAAGGGAGCGGCCCAGAAGGATGTGGACCAAGCGATCTCGGACCACAAGACGGCCGAGGGCAACTACAACGCCGCCCACAACGCGATGCGCATCTTCGGTAAGACCGACGCGGAGATGGACAAGATCGTCGCCACGCACCGCATCGACTCGCAAATGCCGGTGCCGAGCCCGATGGACGGCCGGGTGACGGCGCGCAATGCGGCGGTGGGGCTTTACGTGCAGCCGGGCAACACGCCCGCGCCTTATACCGTGTCCGATGTCTCGACAATGTGGATGCTCGCGAGCGTGCCGGAGGCAGACATCCCGCTGCTCCGCTTAGGAGAGGACGTCGAGATCCACGTCGCAGCATATCCGGGCCGGGTATTCAAAGGAAAAATCACCCATATCGGAGCCTCGGTCGATCCGAACACGCATCGCATTCAGGTCCGCTCCCATCTCAAGGACCCGAACCGCGAGCTGCGGGCCCAGATGTTCGCCACCTTCGTCATCCGCACGGGTGAGGAGATGAAAACTCCGGCCGTCCCGGAAGCGGGCGTCGTCCGCAAGGGTGACGGCACCATGACCGTATGGGTGACGACCGACGGCCGCCGCTTTACCCAACGAACGGTCAAGATCGGCCTTCAGCAAGACGGATTTTGGCAGGTTCTCGAAGGCCTCGAGCCCGGCGAGCGTGTCGCCACTCACGGCGCGCTGTTTATGGACAATGCCCTGACCACGGCGTCGCAGTGACCGGTCGGGTACTGGAACGCGACGCGCGATGTTGAGAGGCATTCTGGCGTTTGGCCTCACCCGCCGGCCGATCATTCTACTGGGCCTCTTGGTCTTTGTCGGCGGCGGGCTTTGGGCATTCTCAAAGCTGAATATCGAGGCTTATCCCAACCCCGCCCCCGTCATCTTGGAGATTACAGCCCAGGCGCCGGGCCTCTCCGCCGAAGAGATGGAACGCTATTACGCGATTCCGATAGAGGTCGGAGTGGCGACGACCCCCGGTGTTCACAACATCCGCTCGACGTCGTTTTACGGATTGTCCTTCGTTCGCGTCACGTTCGATTACGGAGTCGATTACTATTTCGCGTACCAGCAGACGGCGATCGCGCTGCAGCAGAACGTCAGCCTGCCCAACAACGTCTCGCCCAACATCCAGGGATCGAGCACCGTTGGCGAAATCCTCCGCTATCAGGTGGTCGGTCCGCCGCATTTCGGTCTCAGCAATCTTCATAGCGTCAACCAGTGGATCGTAATCCGCCGTTTGCTGCGGGTTCCGGGCGTCGTCGCCGTCAACCCGTGGGGCGGCACGACCAAGGAATTCGAGGTCGAAGTCGACCGCAACAAGCTCGACGCCTACAACATCACGATCCCGCAGCTGATCAGCGCCGTCAACAACGCCAATATCAATGTCGGCGGACGGACGATCGATATCGGTCAGCAATCAGTCACGGTCCGCGGCGTCGGGCTCGTCGACGATGGCGGCAATAACGATTTGACCCAAGGTCATAACGTCGACGATCTGGAGAACATCGTCCTCACTCAATCGGCAGGTGTGCCGGTATTGGTGAAGGACGTCGCAAAAGTTTATGTCGGCTATGCGCAGCGGTTGAGCAGGGCCAGCCGCGACGATCAAGAAGACATCGTCTTCGGGATCGTCGTGATGAACCGGACCCTCCATACCAACGAGGTCATCGCCCGCGTCAAAGCGGAAGTCGAGAAGATGAACAGCGACGGCAGCTTGCCGCACGGTGTCAGGATCGTCCCGTTCTATGACCGCACTAGTCTTATTAATGTTACTACCCAAACTGTTCTTCACAACCTGATTTTCGGCTGCCTTTTGGTTTTTTTCATCCAATGGATTTTTCTCGGCAATCTGCGCAGCGCCATTATCGTCGGCGCCAACATCCCGTTTGCGCTGTTCTTCGCGATAATCGCGCTGGTTCTCACCGGCGATTCGGCCAATCTGTTGTCGGTCGGTGCGATCGATTTCGGAATCATCGTCGATTCATCGGTAATCCTGGTCGAGAATATCTTCCGCAACTTCCAGGCCCCGGTGAGCGACCGTCGGCAACTAATGATCGACCATTCATCGCCGACCGTCAGCGGCCGGAGCTGGACTGATCGGCTGCGCCTGATTTATCTCAGCGCCTTGCAGGTCGATAAAGCGATCTTCTTTTCCAGGGCGATTACCGTCGCCGCCTTCGTCCCGTTGTTCACGATGCAAGGGGTCGAAGGCCAGATCTTCGGCCCAATGGCGAAGACCTACGGCTATGCGTTAGTCGGGGCGCTGATCGCAACCTTCACGGTCTCACCAGTGCTGGCTTCGTTGTTGCTGCCAGAACACGTGCGCGAGACGGAGACGATGTTGGTCCGGGTGTTGCGCAGGGTATACACCCCAGTCCTGCGCTGGACCCTTGCCCATAGGGCCGTCACCGCAGCGATCGGGATCGCCTTCCTGGCGCTGGCAGGCCTGCTCGTGCCGCGGCTCGGCACCGAGTTTCTGCCGGCCCTGGAAGAGGGCAATCTGTGGATCCGAGCGTCGATGCCGCCGACAATCTCGCTCGAAGCGGGCATGAAATATGTGACGCGCATGCGCGAGATCATGCGCGGCCATCCGGAGGTGATAACGGTCGTCACGCAGCACGGTCGGCCAGACGACGGCAGCGATGCGTCGCCCCTCTCCAATGTCGAAATTTTTGCGCCGTTGAAGGCGTTCGACGAGTGGCCGGCGGGGATGACGAAGGAGAAGTTGATCGAGCAACTGCAGCAGGAATTCGCGAACGAGTTCATCGGCATCGATTTCAACTTCTCGCAATATATCCAAGATAACATCGAAGAGGCTCTGTCGGGCGTCAAAGGCGCCAACTCGGTCAAGGTGGTCGGTCCCGATTTGGCGGTGTTGGAACGGCTCGGCGGCGAGGTTCTGCACGAGATGGCGCGAGTTCCCGGCGTCACCGACCTCGGAATCTTCCGCGTCCTCGGCCAGCCTAACCTGAACATCAAGGTTGATCGCGCGAAGGCGGCGCGGTACGGCCTCAATGCCGGTGACATCAACACCGTCGTGCAAGCGGCGATAGGCGGGACGTCGGCAGGACAAGTGCTGGAGGGGGATCGCCAATTCAATATCAATGTCCGCTTCGCGCCCGAATATCGCAGCAGCATCGACGCGGTCCGCAACATTCGCGTCGGCTACTCCACTCCCGGCGGCGGCAACGCCTATATTCCATTGGGCGAATTGGCCGCGATCAAATTGGAGACCGGCGCCTCCTACATCTATCACGAGGGCAGCGAGCGCTACATCCCGATCAAGTTCAGTCTGCGCGGACGCGACCTCGGCGGTGCTATCAAAGAAGCGCAGGCTCGCATCGCCGAGAACGTCAAGCTGCCGCCAGGCTACCGGATCGTGTGGGCTGGGGAGTTCGAGGAACTCCAGCAGGCCCAGAAGCGCCTCGGAATCATCGTTCCGATCAGCCTCGTCCTGATCCTGGTACTGCTCTACGGGCTATTCAATTCGCTCCGCGACAGCCTCGTCGCCCTTGCCGGCATCCCCTTCGCGATTGTCGGCGGCGTCGTCGCGCTCTATCTCACTGGGCTCGATTTCAGCATCTCCGCCGCGGTCGGGTTCGTGTCGCTGTTCGGCGTCTCGGTGATGAACGGCATCCTCATCATTACCTATTACAACGAGGTCCGTCTGAGCGGCGTACGCGGCATTGCAGCGATGCAGCGCGCCGCCGAACAGCGGATGCGGCCGATGCTGATGACTGGTCTGTCGGCGTGCATCGGGCTGCTCCCCGCCGCGATGTCGCACGGTATTGGCGCCCAAGTGCAGCGGCCGTTGGCAACGGTCATCGTCGGCGGCATGTTTCTCGGGCCGATCCTGTTGCTGGTCGTCGTGCCGGCGCTGCAGATGCTGTTGCTGGGCAAAGACCGCGATCCCGAACCATGGGTGCCGCACAGAACGGGCAGCTTCGAGACGCCGGAGCCAGAGCGGAAGGTGCATGCCGATGACGACTAACCGATACTCCTGCGGCGGCAGGGAGCTATGAAGTTCATTGCTGTAGCGGTTGGCATCCTGACCTTGATGGCCGCTGATGGGCCCTTTCGGCTGACCCTCGACCACAATCTGGCCGCAACTGCTGCGGCTGCTGAAAATGCCGGCACGGCGGGAATAAAGGGTAATCCGCAGAAAGGCGCAGGGGTCTCCGGTTCATCGAAGGCCAATCCGAGCATCAACGGAAGCCAAATTCGCGGCAAGCGCTGAGGCACCGCCCATCTTGCGCTTAAATCGATTGGCCTGCGGTCCCTACTTTGTCGCTGTCGCGGCGGTTGCGGGTATGCTGACTGCTTGTGCGGTCGGTCCCGATTTCGAGCCGCCTGCCGCGCCGGAAGTCAGCGCGTACACGTCGCAGCTGCTGCCGGAGCAAACCTCCGCCGCGGACATGAAGGGCGGCGAGGCACAACGCTTCGTGCGAGGGCTCGATATTCCGGGCCAGTGGTGGACACTGTTCCATTCGGCGGCGCTCAACAGTCTGGTCGAGCAGGCGCTTGAGAACAACCCGACCCTACCGGCCGCTGAGGCGGCATTGCGCCAGGCATGGGAAAATGTTTATGCCGCGCAGGGCGCGTTCTTTCCTACTGCCGTCGTCAGCTACTCGCCGAGCCGCAACAAGACCGCCACCGGCGTGACCTTTACGGCGGCCTCCTCAGGCCCACCCTTTTTCACCCTCCACACCGCCCAGGTGGTTGTGACCTATGCCCCGGACGTCTTCGGCGGAACCAGGCGGCAGGTCGAATCGCTGATGGCAACCGCCGAGTTTCAGCGCTACCAGCTCGAGGCGGCCTATCTGACCCTGACCTCGAACGTCGTCGCCGCGGCGGTGCAGGAGGCGTCGTTGCGCGGTCAGATTGCCGCGACGGAGGAGATCATCAAAATCGAGAGCGCGTCACTGGACATCCTGCGCAAGCAATTCCAACTCGGCCAGGTGGCCGGACTGGATGTCGCAGCGGTCGAAGCGGCGCTGGCGCAGGCACAGGCGACGCTGCCGCCATTGCAGAAACAACTGGCGGTGCAACGCGACCTGTTGACGGCGCTGATCGGTCGCTTGCCGAGCCAGGCGCCGGCCGAGAAATTCGAGCTCGCTTCACTGCAATTGCCGCAGGAGCTGCCGGTCAGCCTGCCGTCCAATCTGGTGGAACAACGCCCGGACATACAATCGGCCGAGGCGCAGTTGCACTCGGCAAGCGCGTTGATCGGGGTTGCCCTAGCCGCCCGACTGCCGCAGTTCACACTGACCGGAAATGCCGGCGCCACGGCGAATCAGATCAGTCAATTGTTTATGACCCCCGGCACCGCATTTTGGACATTGGCTGGTAACGTCGCGCAAACGGTCTTTGATGCCGGCACCCTGTTGCATAAGGAACGCGCTGCCGTGGCCGCTTTCGAGGAAGCGGCAGCGATGTATCGCAGCACCGTCATTGCCGCCTTTCAGAATGTCGCCGACACGCTGCACGCGTTGCAATCCGATGCCGATACGCTGAGGGCAGCGTTCGCGGCGGAGCGCGCTGCCTTTGAGAGCCTCGAGATCACCCGCATGCAGCTCCAGTTCGGCGCGGTCAACTATCTGTCACTGCTGACAGCGCAGAACACCTATCAGATGGCGCTGATCGCCCTCGTTCAGGCGCAGGCCGCGCGTTACGCCGATACCGCAGCGCTGTTCCAGGCATTGGGCGGCGGCTGGTGGAACCGCGAGGACGTCCCCCCGGCAAAAAAGTGGGATATCCAACTCATGCCGTGACCGACAATGCGTAAAATTGGGAAATCTCGTCTCACCCTTCGCGTTGGCCTCTACGCCGCGATTGGGGACCGGTTGTGATCCGGCCACCTGCCCGATCAGTACTGGACGTGCCACTGCAGGGTGAAAATCGAAACGGGGCCGCGGTCGCGGTTGTAAGCCGGGTGGTTGATGAACTGATAGTCGAGCGCGAATTGGGCGAAGCTGAATACGGCGACTCGGTAATATGCTTCGAGGATCTGTTCGGGGCCGGCGTTGGGCAATTGGCCGTCGCCGATAATCCCGCCGAGACCGCCGGCGGCCAGATAGAGCTTGCCCTGGTGCGAGATCCGATTGATCGCGCCGGCCAGCCCGAACGTGTCATCGGGCCGGCCCCATCGTGACCCGGTCAGCGACAGCCCGCCAGAGATTGATCGATTGACGTCGGTGAAAGCGTCTTCTTCGACCGTCCCCTGCGATAGACCGGCGCGTGCAAAGACGCCAAAATCGGGTGCGATCTGCTGGGCGAAATTGAGACCGACCCCGTCCTTTGTGCGCTGCGTGCGCACCGCCGCAGTTGAAGGCGTCTCGCCGATCGCCTCGCCGAACGATATCGCGTCGAGATAGGAGCCGAGATTGCCTCGCGAAATCCAATAGAGAAATTTGAGATTGCCCGGCTGGCCCCATAACTCGTGCCGCTCCTCGACTTCGGTGACGAATTGCAGCTGGGCAAAGTTTGGCGAAAGGTTGTTGCTGTTCGGCACGGTCGACAGGTCGAACATGCCGGTCCGGAGGTCCCACCAATTCTGATACCACTCCACCGCGCCGCCGTAGGTGTAGCCCCAGGAATTAGCAGCATAATCGAACGAACCGATATCGATAATCGACCAGTTCAAAAAGTCGTGGCGCGGATCGTGTGCGTATTTGTTGGTGTCGAAGATGTCGACGACCGAATACTTACCGACCGTCAACACGACCCGGTCCGCGGTCTGCAGGCCGCCTAACTGGTTGAGATCGGGTTCGAGCTTCTCCTTCTCCCCGCCGAGATCGATTGTCTGGCGCAGGAAGCCGCGCTGGATCAGGACGTACGGGTCAACTTTGCCGAGTTTGAAGGCCTCGCCGCTTGGGTAGCCGGCGACACCAAAGGTATTGCTCAGGCCGAAGCCTTGATCGACTTCCGGATTGATCCAGATTTCTGCCAGGCCACGGCCGAAAGCCGGCGTAGAGCGTTGCGTCGAACGTATCGCGGCCGTTGGCGCCGGGGTGAAGGCTCTGGGGCCCGGTGTAGGGCGCGTGGAAGGCGGGCTGCAGCATCCATGTGAAGGTCGATTGGCCATGCACAGCCCAATTCTCGATTTCGACCTCGGCTGCCTGTTCCGCGGTGACTGGCACGCCTGGCGGCTGCGGTGTCGGCGCCACCATCTGCGCGGCGCATAGCATCGGCCAGCACAGCAGACTTGCCATCGTCAAGGCAAAGAGAGCGCAAGATCGCGGATGGCTGCCGGACCGACTTCCAATGGAAAAACACAGCGCGGACTGGCTGTGCATAGCTCAGGCCCCGGAAAGAACGAGCTCGAGGTTGGGTTGGCGGGCCGCAGTCGGCCTAGCCGGGCGTCCGCCTCGGGGGGGCCGCACGGCCCGATCGGTCGATCGCTCGGGGGATCGGTGCCGGAGTAACCGATCTCAGCTGCGCGCGCTGATGCGCACGCTCTGTGACGGCGCCGAAGACCAGTCCGATCGTGCCCCACATGATCAGCTGCGCACCCAGAGACGCGATCCTGAATTGCCACAGCACGGCCGCCGGGAACTGTTCGGGCACTCCATTCACGGCCGGCAATGCCAGACACACGACGATTACGACAAGCATATAAGCGGCGGCCGCGATGAGAAACGCGTTCCACGCTCCATAGCGAGCCAGAAGTCGTAGACGCAGCATCCCGGCCGCGATCATCGCCGCGAGCGAGATCGCGATCATGCTGAAATACAGCGCCGTGCGCGGCACTATCGTCGCCGGATCGCCAACCGAGGGCGGGTTCGCCGGGTATTTGAGGTTTGGTACGATATAGACAGCGATCAGGCCCACTATCGCCATCAATGCCGCGGTGCTTCGCGGACCGAAATCCCCCATACGGCCGTAGGCCAAGGCGAAGGCCAACGCGAACAGCCCGCCGAACGCTATGTTATAAATCATCACGCCGGCGAACAGGCCGATGCCGGCCTGGACCCTTCGACTGACGAGTTCGGGCTCCGGCTCCTCCTTTGGCGCGGGCAGCCCTTTAGCGATCAAGGCTTGCGAGGCTGCCTCAGCCTTGGCTTTGTCGAGCTGGGTTTCAAAGGTGATCGCGCGGTCGACCTGCGGCTCACCAACGACCTTCAAAAAGCTGAAGCAAAGTAAGCCCGCGATGATGCCAACCAGCATCCCGCGCAGCAGCAACGTCCCGGCCATGGCGCAGACCTCCGCCTAATGGCACGGAAAGCCGAGCAAATGACGCCCATCATGAACAAATTCGTGCACATACATGCCGGGGATCAGCGATGTCGCACCTTCTTCGGCGCCGACAAAATAAACCAATAATAGCAAAACCAAGCCGCCGAGAAGCGCCCACGGCAACACGTCCCGCATCGGAATGGCTGCCGGCCGCGTCACGGGCGCAAATGAGGTAGTGGTCATCACCTATCTCCTGGGATTTCGCGTCCCGTTAGAGGTCCGATCCAACCACGAGGGGGGTCTGACTCTCGGCCCGCCTGTGTAGCGCAGGCTCGATTACAGTGGCGCGACCGTGCCGGGATTTCACCGGCTTCCACACCCCGTGTCGACACGACAGCATAAGAAGCGCTTTCTCGCTGTGTCAACCGGCGACTGCTCCCTTCCCCGGATAGTTGCCTTATTGGCCAACGCATAGGGCCGATCGCCGCCAAAAGCGCGGGCGCGGATCATGTGACGTTGAGGGGCCGAACCGTTAATGCATCCCACCCCTGTCGTCGCCGCCCGGTTCGGGCTGCGCGCTCGGCGCCGGCGGACCCACCGAAGGCTGCACCGCCTCGGCGCAGCCGATGAGCAGCGCGCAGATCAGAAGCAGAGCCCCAAACCTCAGCTTTTGCATCCCTCGCCCCAATGCAGCCGCGGGCCCGCTGCAAACCCTATCGTGATCGCCCTCGCTTTCCCCTAATCTGGCGATGACCAAACCTGCAATGGGGAGGACCGCGTGTCCCATATCTACGTCGTGCAAATGGACATTCCGGCGCATCTCGAAGCCGAATTCAATCGCATCTACGACGAGGACCACGTGCCGACCATCCTCAAAGTGCCCGGGGTCAGGTCGTGCGCGCGCTATCGGCTCGATCATTCCACGGTGTCGGGCATGCCGCGGTATCTGGCGATCTACGAGGTCGACTCGGCCGAAGTGATCAACAGCCCGGCCTGGCAGGAAGCCTCCGATCTCGGCGAGTGGAAGCCGAAGATCCGGCCGCATACGACCAACCGCCAACACAGCATCTTCCGGCGGATCGCGTGACGATGCCCCACATCTTTGCCGTGCAGTTTGAGATCCCGGCCGAGCACGAGGCCGAGTTCAACCGTGTCTACGACACCGAGCATTTCCCGACGCTGTCGAAGGTGCCGGGCGTCCGTTCGGCGGCGCGCTACCGGCTCGAGCATTCGACCGTGCCGGGCATGCAGCGCTACCTGACCGTCTACGAACTCGACTCGCCGGATGTGCTGAAGAGCGCGGCCTGGGAAAAGGCGGGAGCCTACGGCGACTGGGCGACGAAGATCCGCCCGCTGTTGACGAGCCGCCATCACAGCGTCTTTGAACGCATCGCGTGACGGGGGTTTTGCGGTAAGCGGGATTGCCGCACGGAGCCTCGGAACCTGCAGAAGAATGGCGCCCGTCGCTTCGTTGAGAAGAGCCGTCAACGAGGTACCGACTGATACGTCGTCGTCGGCGCCCTCGGTTCGCTCGCAGTCCAAATTAGCGAGTATTTAACGCTCGTTTTGAGAATATTGGGGCGGGCCGAGCAATCGACGAGACATTGGTATGCGGTTAGGTGAAATACTTGTAAAACGAGAGCTTGTAACCCCAGCTGCGATCTCTGAGGCTCTGGAGCGCCAGAAGACAAATGGCGGGCGCTTGGGCGCAAACCTGATCGCCCTTGGGTATTTGACGGAGGAACAACTTTCATCCGTGATCCACGGCGCGCCCGCCGCGCCAAACGGGCCGTCCGCGACCGGTATCTCACCGCGCAACCTGCTCAGTTTGTTGTTGAAATTCATGAGTGTCGAGGGCTGCGAAACGGTCCTCGATCTCGCTAACCGCATCAAGCTGCCGCGCCTCGTAGTCCAGCAATTATTCGATGAGGCGACCCAGCAAAAGCTCGTGCAGGCCACAGGCGCCTCCAGCAGCCTTGGTTTGTCGATGCGATACGCTCTCACCGAGACGGGCCGCAATGCTGCCAAGGAAGCCTTTGACCAAAACCTCTATCTTGGTCCTGCTCCCGTGTCGCTCGCCGCCTATACAGAGCAGACCCAAGTCCAGCGGATTGCGAACGAGTTGCTGGACGCCGATACCCTACGACGCAACTTCGAGGGCCTCGTCGTTCCAGAAAATTATCTCCGCAAACTGCTGCCCGCGGTGCGTGCCGGGCGAAGCCTGCTGCTCTTTGGCCCTCCCGGCAATGGTAAGACGACGCTCGCCACTCGGGTCGCCAAGATCTTCAAGGACACGGTGTACATCCCGTATGCGATCGAGGTCGCTGGCCAGATCATCAAGGTTTTCGACCCGACCCTGCATAAGCCCAGAGAAGCCGAGGAGAAGACAGCCAGTTCATCGGCCATCAGTCTTCAGCGATCCAGTTCCGACGAGCGCTGGGTGCCTTGTGCCAGGCCAGTCGCGATTGCCGGTGGCGAATTTACTCTGGAGATGCTCGATCTTCAATACAGCTCGGATGTGAGATTCTATGACGCGCCCCTCCACGTCAAGGCGATCAATGGTATGTTACTAATCGATGATTTCGGCCGACAGAAATTTCGCCCTGACGATTTGCTCAATCGATGGATTGTGCCGATGGAAAACAAAATAGATTATTTGCAACTCCACACCGGCGGGAGCTTTTCACTCCCGTTCGATGTGCTTCTGATTTTTTCTACCAACTTGCAGCCGGAAGATCTTATGGATGCAGCTTTTTTGCGCCATATCAGATATAAGGTTAAGTTGTATTCTCCTACTCGGGACGAATATCGGCAGATTTTCGAGGCAGTGGTGAAGTCACACGGTCTGGTATTAACTGATGATATATTTGAGTTTGTCGTCGACAATCTGACCAGAAGGTTCGATCTCGCCTATTATCAGCCAGGATTTATTTGTGAGCAGGTGGTCGAGGCATGTAAGGCGTTCAACCTGCGACCAGAACTTCGGCAGGAGATGGTCGCTGAGGCACTGACCAACTTATATTTTGATCTGCAAGACAGCGAAGATTCCAAACGCATTCGCTTCGAATGACCCGCATCGGGAGACTGTGACCGGTATTTGCTAAATTCGCTACACTCTGACAGCAGGGTCACCTAGTTCGGGTAAATCGCCCAGACCGGCTGGACGTTGCCCCGCCTGCGGGCAGGACGCCCGCGATCCCGATTGATCATGTGAGGGGTGTCGCTAATTCTGCCACATTCATATGACACAATATTGCCCGTAATAGCATCAGGAAAAAGTTAACGCCTGTAGATTCCCTGTAAAAACAGGATGACCGGAGCGCGAAGCACGGTCTGGCCGGCCGAATTGGCATTGAGAGTGAGTTAACGCTACACTCGGTGGCGTCTGCCGGCGCAACCGCCTGGCCCGGTTGCCGAATGGCCATTGGGAGGAACCATCGATGCTCGTCATGAACGTGATTGCCGAGATCCTGAAGCGCGAGGGTGTCTCGACCCTGTTCTGCTTTCCGACTACCCCGATAATCGAGGCTGCGGCCGCGGTCGGGATCAAGCCGGTGATCTGCCGCCAGGAGCGGGTCGGCGTCCATATGGCCGACGGCTTTTCGCGGGTGTCGAACGGCCGGCCGCCGGGCGTCTTTGCGATGCAATACGGGCCGGGTGCGGAGAACGCCTTCGCCGGGGTCGCGACCGCCTTTTCCGACTCGAGCCCGGTGGTGTTTCTGCCGCTCGGCCATCCGCGCGAGACCGCCCAGCTTTTCCCGATGTTCAAATCGAGCCGCACCTATGCCTCGATCACCAAATCGGTCGAGGAAGTCATCCTGCCCGACGAAATCGGCAATGTGATGCGCCGCGCCTTTTCTCAGGCGAAAAACGGGCGGCCCGGGCCGGTCATGGTCGAGGTCCCGGCCGATGTCCACAGCACCGAGGTCAGCGTCGATCCCGGCAAGTATCAAGCGGTTCGCACCACCCGATCGGCCGGCGACACCCGCGATATCGACGAGGCGGCGGCCATGTTGGTCGCTGCTTCCTGCCCGATGATCCTGGCAGGGCAGGGGGTCTTCTATGCCGAAGCGACCGACGAGTTGCGCCAGCTCGCCGAATTGCTGCAGGCCCCGGTCATGACGACCTTTGACGGCAAGAGCGCCTTTCCGGAAGACCACGCGCTGGCGCTCGGACCCGGCGGCGGCACCTTTACCGGCCCCGGGCGGCATATCCTGCACAAATCGGACCTGGTGTTCGGCATTGGCTGCAGTTTTACCCGCCACGGCATCGCCACCCCGGTCATCCCGCCCGGCAAGAAGATCATCCATGCGACCAACGACACGCGCGACCTGCACAAGGCCTTCGCCGCCGATCTCGGCATCCTCGGCGATGCGAAGCTGGTGCTCGGGCAGCTGATCGAGGCGGTGCGCGACCGGCTTGGCGGCAAGACGCGCGCGGCAAACGGTGTCGCTCGGGAGCTTGCCGGCGAACGCGAAGCTTGGCTCGGCCGCTGGCAGGGCAAGCTGCGATCCAATGAGCGGCCGATCAACCCCTATCGGGTGATCTCCGAGTTCATGCGGGTGATCGATCCGGCCGACGCCATCGTCACCCATGATTCCGGCAGCCCGCGCGAGCAGCTCAACCCGTTCTATCGGGCGACCCGGCCGCGCGGCTATATCGGCTGGGGCAAGTCGCACCAGCTTGGCACCGGGCTGGGGCTGGGCATCGGCGCCAAGGTCGCCGCCCCCGACAAGTTCTGCGTCAACTTTATGGGCGATGCCGCTTTCGGGATGACCGGCCTCGATTTCGAGACCGCGGTGCGCTGCGGTATCCCGATCACGACGATCGTGCTCAACAACTCGACAATGGCGATCGAAACCCATGCGATGGCGCTGTCGCACGAGCGCTACCGCGCCCGCGACCTCGGCGGCAATTACGCCAATATCGGCCGCGATCTCGGCGGGTGGAGCGAGCGGGTCGAGGATCCGGCGCAGATCGGGGACGCGATCCTGCGCGCCCGCCGGCAAAACGAGGACGGGAAGGCAGCACTGCTCGAATTCATCACCAGTCAGGAGCAGACCTTCTCCCATCGCCGCGGCGCGGCCGAGTAGCGCGGCGCATGGCTCCGCGCATCGGCTATCTGCTGCCGACCCGCGAACAGGTCATGGAGGGCCGGCCGCAAACCGGCCCTCTGTTCAAACTTGCAGAGCGGGCCGAGGAAATCGGCTTCGACTCGGTGTGGGTCGGCGACTCGCTCTTGGCCCGGCCACGCCACGACCCGCTGACCCTGCTGGCAGCCGTCGCGGCGCGCACGCGAAAGGTGCAGCTCGGCACCGCAGTGTTTTTGCCGGCATTGCGCAATCCGGTCGTGCTGGCGCATCAGCTAGCCACCCTCGATCAGATCAGCGAGGGCCGGCTCGTACTCGGCGCCGGCATCGCCAATGATTTGCCCAATATTCGGGCAGAGTTCGCCGCCGCGGGGGTGCCGTTCGAGGGCCGCGTCGGCCGCATGATGGAAGGCCTGCGCCTTTGTCGCGCGTTGTGGACCGGGGAGCCAGTCGATTGGAACGGGCGGTGGCCGGTCAGTGGCGGCGTGCTCGGCCCGAAGCCGCATCGCTCCGGCGGGCCGCCGATCTGGATGGCGGGCTCGGTCCGCCCGGCACTCGAGAGAGCCGGCAAATATTTCGACGGATGGTTCGCGATTGAGCCGAGCTTGGCGCGCTGGAGCCAGCAATGGGCGGAAGTACAGCAGGTCGTCCGCGACGCCGGACGCGACATCGGCAAATTCACGGCGGCAATCTATGTGACGTTCGCGATGGACGAGGATGCGAGCCGCGCCGAGCAACGGATCGATGCGTTTCTAGAGAGCTATTACGGACAGCCCGCTTCGGTGCTCCGCCAGAGGCAAGCTTGCTATGGCGGACCGGCCGCCGGCGCAGCCGAATTTCTCAATGGCTTCGCAGAGGCGGGCGCCAGTCACATTGTCGTGCGGCTGGTCGGCGATCCCGAGCGCCAGTTAGACACCGTGGCTCGAATTCGCGAGCAGCTAGTCTAAGGGGCTGACCTGAGATGAACACCGTCTTGTTTTTCCGTCACCCCCGCGCAGGTGGGGGTCCAGGGTACCGCTCGCGAATTCGGTTTCCTGGATACCCGCTTTCGCGGGAACGACGTGTACCCTATTGATATTGCTGGGGTCATTTCGGGTCGGATGATGAGTGCGATCTTCTTCTCAGGTCGCGCGCTCAGTGATCCATGTTCACCCGAGGCAGATGCTCCTCAGGGAGGACGTGCCGCGTCGGCTGAAGCTCGGCCGCGCGCAGAACCGCCGCATCGAAATCATTCTGGAGGGCCCCGGCGCCTGCCGCGGCTCGAGGCCTAGACGACTAAGTAGAGACCCGATGCGCGAAGACCTCCACGATAAGGCGCCAAGCGTTGCCCTTATCCGTTGATACTTCGCCTCTCCAATGAAACGACCGCGGTGTTATTTCGGTAAAACTCCAGCGCGTTAGAGCGCCAGTCTCCGTCGCTCCCTCTTGAACGATGTCCGAGCCTTGCTGGCGCCCGATTTGTTGGCGATACGCGTTGGTCGCCGGATCAATCCAATAGATACGCCAAGCGTCGAGCGTAGGGTCGTAAACCCGGATCGTCGTTCCGTACCAGTTGCCGGCGACCGGCATGGCCGGCGCCCCCGGGACGCGATCTTCCCGTCTCGGGATCATCCAGACATCCTGGATCGCGCGGCCTTCCAGAACCCATCCAAAGTGTATCTCGCCCTGCCCGCGGTGCGACGCACCGTCCGGCGAATAGGTGACGATATCGGCGTCCCAGTTCCCGACGAACTGGCCATAGAGATTGAGTTTCTCTGCACGATCAGACGCTGGACCGTCGGCAAGCAGGGCCGCGCTCAAACCGGAAGATCGTTGTGCAGACATGGTGGCGTCTCCGCTAGTCACAGCAAACAACACCGAACCCACTGCCGCCATCAAAAGGCGAGCTCTTGGACCCGACATTACAGTCACCCCAAAACGGGCTGGCGAAGAAGAGGCCGCAAGGGGAGCAGCTTTGGCTTGGGGAAAATTGCTATATTGCCCGCCGATCGGGAAGGGATGCCGCGACCGTTGGCTTGCCGGCGCGAAGGCTCCGCGGGTTCATGCCGAAGACCTTGCTAAAGCGCTCATTAAAGGTCGAGAGATCGCCGAAACCGGTGTCAAACGCGATGGCCGCAATCGGCGCCGATGTCGTTCGCAGTTTCATGGCAGCTCGCCGAAGCCGCAGAGCGAGCAGGAATTGATGGGGCGTCACACCAATGAGCGCGTGGAAACACCGAAGGAAATGAAACTTGCTCATGCACGCGACGGACGAAAGATCGTCGAGCGTCAGCGGCTCCTCGCTGTGCTCTGCAATGTAATGCAGTGCGCGGAGGAGGCGCCGCCGTTCTCTGGGCAGCGGCCGTAACGGCCCCTCGTTATGGCCAGAAAGGGTCCGCACGACGCGGTCCGCGAGCGAGATCGCCAATTCCTCGGCGGCTGTGCAACCCTTTCCTTCCGCGGTCAACGCGCTCTCGACGGTGGCCCAAGCGAAGTTTGAAGAGGAGGGTAGCATCGGCGACGCAAAGCGGAATTGGGCTGAGCCGGCGGCTGAGGAGGCAATTTCCTCGAACAGCGCCGTGTCGAAATGAAAGGCGACACAATGGTCGCCCCCGCCATGATCGTGTCCGCACTCGAAATACGAGCCACCGTTGCCGAGCAGGAAAGAGCCGGGATACAGCAGCGCCTTCTTTGACCGTGTCCCGCACTCAAAGGTTCCAGTGAGCACGGCTGCGATTGTCGTGCGATTAAAACGCTCATCTGAAGGTCTGTCGTTCGGCCCCAGGTCGCAAACGACATCCTCGATCGACCAGCCGGCGCCCGAAGCGATCCGGTGGGCAACGGGACCTCTATGAGCGGATTCGACCGCTGCGTCCACCTTCATACCTCCGTGAGGGTTAGAAGGAAGAAGGTCTAGCAAACTTGCTGCCGGAGACACAACCGCCATGCAGGTTAGATCGCACGATAGGAATCCCTGAAATGCGCAAGCCAGAATCCGTCCGCAGTCTTGAAAACCTGGGCCGCATCCGTCTGTCGCCCTCCTTTCTCATGCGTGACTTCCTGCACAGCGAAATCGCGGATTTCTATGGCATCCCAAATATCCCTGAGGAGCCGGACCTTGTCATCGCGGCAGGTCGCCGGCTCTGCCTGGAGCTGCTCGAGCCGCTGCAAGCGACCTTCGGCAGGCTTGCTATCCGGTCCGCCTACCGCGCACCGGCGGTGAATGCCCTGGGGAATAGGAGAGGGTTGAGCTGCGCATCGAACGAACGGAACTATGGGCGCCATATCTGGGATCGCCTCGATGCCGAGGGTTGCATGGGCGCTATGGCGACGGTGGTGGTGCCGTGGTTTGCTGATCGCCGTGCGGACGGCATGGACTGGCGCGCAATGGCGTGGTGGATTCATGACCATCTTCCCTATAGCCAGCTGCAGTTCTTCCCGAAACTTGCTGCATTCAATATCGGCTGGCACGAGCGGCCCCGCCGGCGCATCGACAGCTACATCGACCCGCGCGGCTGCCTTACACGACCGGGCATGGACAATCATATGGGCGACCATTCACCGCTCTACCCCTCGTTTCCCGAGCTCCGCCGCGACGAATGACCCGGCGATTGTTTGCTTCTCGCATAATGCCGCTGCGCCTTGGCGCGGTTCCCGCAGGACTGCATATCGCACCACCGCCGGCTGTTGGTTTTGCTCTGATCGATAAACAGCCACAGGCACTCGTTATTTGCGCAGCAGCGGATTCGCCGGTCTTCTGCGCGCACCAGCAGGTCCCCAGCGGACCAAAGGATCGGAGCCAAGACTTCGTAGATCGTGACCCGCTGGGCCGGTCCGGTCCAAGCATAACCGTTCGCCGTCGGGACAAGTCGGGTGCGATGCGGGCCACGGGCTAGCGCCGCTTCAACGATCTGGAAATTCTTCCGAGTCACGCCTGCATCTGCGGCGATCGCGCTGAAGATAGCGAACAGCGCTTCGCGAACCGCGATAGCCTTTGCAAAGCCCTGGGCAGCCCGTTTCTCGTGATCACTCGCCCAGTTGCGAGCCTCTGCAATTGATGCTCGAGGCAGAATCTCCGAACGCTCAATCCAATTGAAAAGGTCGGCTGAGGAATGGAGCGTTTCTACAGGCTCCAAACGCCCTCGCCATGACAAGGTGTTGACGAAGCCGAGACATAAATCCTCGGGGCAAGGACCGACGAGGAACGGTTTGTCATCGCCGGATAGGCGATTTTGCGAAAGGTTCTCGGCCGGGCGCAATCAGGTCGGTCCTGCTCAGGTCGGCTGAACAATAGCAATTTTCCCCAAGTCGGCAAACCGGCACGCCGGTTAGAATCCTCCTCGCCCGCATAGTATCTGTGGAGAATGTGATGTTCGATCACGTATCGATCGGCGTTCCAGATATCGGACTGGCCAAAAGGTTTTACGACGCGGCCCTGAAACCCCTGGGTTACTCTTGCCTGAGCGAGGGCGACGATAGCCTCGGTTATGGGCGGGAGAACGTTGCCTTTTGGGTTCTCTCCGCCGAGCGTCCGGTTCCGGCAGACGAAAAGTCCGGTCTGCATTTTTGCTTCCAGGCGCCGACGCCCGAGGCCGTGGACGCGTTTTATGCCGCGGCCTTTGCCGTGGGCGGGCGCGATAACGGCAAACCGGGGATCCGTGCGGATTACGGTCCCGATTATTACGCTGCCTTCGTGACCGATCCCGCGGGCTACCGGATCGAGGCCTACTGCCCACGCAGCTGACGGGCTCGCGCGATGCCGCTGGGCGCGCGGCGGGGCGGGCGGCAACGCGCGAAACCGCCGCTTATTCGCGCTACCAAGCGAACCCGAAACGCACCATCAAATAAAGTGTATTAGCTGAGACTTGATCGGACAGACGGTGCTGGCTGTGTGAACCGATTATGCTGTGGACCGTGGTCATGCCGCCATGAGTTTTTCCTTTGCCAGTGGTAGCGCGT
>Ga0310910_10000238_pt1 | contig 27133 bp, 27 predicted proteins | sample GREbulkMGHF172_FD_203448 | JGI IMG/M metagenome (GOLD analysis project Ga0310910, IMG submission 203448) | Lab enrichment of tropical soil microbial communities from Luquillo Experimental Forest, Puerto Rico - GRE.bulkMG.HF172 | ecosystem: Environmental > Terrestrial > Soil > Tropical forest >... | reverse complement strand
CACGCAACCTCCGGCTTAACGTTGCTCTGTCATTCCGCGCGCTCGTCCGACCGATACAATCGCCCGCGCCGTGGCGATCGCGCGCAATCCAATCGCACGCAATCATCATCTGGTCGATTATGCTGTGCGCTGCCGTAGCCACTTCGATGTTTGTTTTCGATACCGCCGCGCTCGACTGGGCGCGCCAGGAGCCGAACTGGTTTCGCAATGCGTTCGAGACAATTACAGATTTCGGATTGTCGGGCTGGTTCTTGTTTCCATGCGGCATCATTTTATTGTTCTTGGCGGCAGTGATCTCGCCGCGATTGGCTGCTCTCTCGCAAGGCGCGCTTGCCGCGCTTGCAGCACGGTTCGGTTTCTTGTTTCTCGCGGTCGCCTTGCCAGGATTGTTCGTCTCGATCGTCAAGCGCTTGATCGGCCGCGCCCGTCCATATGTCGGCGGCCACGAGAATCCATTTCATTATGTTCCATTCAGCTGGCGCCCCGAATTCGCCAGCATGCCGTCCGGCCATGCCACCACCGCAGTGGCGGCCGCAATTGCCATCGGCGCGATCTGGCCGCGCACGCGGCCGGTGATGTGGATTTACGCAGTGACGATCATGTTCAGCCGCGTCGCGGTGCTGGCCCATCATCCGAGCGACGTTATCGCCGGCGCAGTGGTGGCACTCGTCGGCACCCATTTGCTCCGGCGCTGGTTTGCCGCGCGACGCTTGGTATTTCGTGCAAGCGACCTTCGCGCCAAACCGGCGCCATCGATGTTGCGCATCAAGGCGACTTTGCGGCAGGCAATATCGGCAATCTGAACCGGCTAGCGGGTTTTTTCGCCGATTGAACCTCGCCGAGATGGGCTTTAGAAGCTTGCGGCATGTTGGATGAGGGCACCTCGCGCGCAGGCGCGGCGCAGCATGGCGGACGTAATGATCCGGCGGTATCCATCGTCGTGCCGGTGAAGAATGAGTCCGGCAATATCGCGCCACTGGTCACGGAAATTGCCGCCGCATTGGCGGGCCGCCCGTTCGAGATCGTGTACGTAAATGATGGCTCGACCGATGTCACCGAATACGAGCTGCGTGCTCTGATGCGGGACCATCCATGGCTGCGCCAGATCCGGCACGAGAGTTCGTGCGGGCAATCCGCCGCTATTCGTACCGGCGTCGCCATGGCGCGTGCCGAGCTTGTCGTCACAATGGACGGCGACGGGCAGAACGATCCCACTTTCATCCCTGCTCTGATCGCCGCATTCGAGGCCGGCAGACCGCGCATCGGGCTGGTCGCCGGCCAGCGCGTCGGACGAAAGGCGACCTGGTTTAAAAGATTGCAATCGCGCGTCGCCAACGCGATCCGCAGCACTATTTTGAAAGAGGGCACCCGCGACACCGGATGCGGATTGAAGGCATTCCGCCGCGGCGTGTTTCTGGCGCTGCCTTACTTTGATGGGCTACACCGTTTTCTACCGGCGCTTGTTCGACGCGAAGGTCTTGCGATCGGTTATGTCGAGGTGGTCGATCGGCCGCGGCGGTTACGGTTTTTGGGATCGGCTGTGGATTGGCATGGTCGATCTCTTCGGCGTGTGGTGGCTCATTCGCCGTAAAAACCGCGTTCCCCAATCGGTGGAGGTCACCCTTGCTCGTTGAGATGTCGCACGTGATCGGCGCGTATCTTACCGACGTCTTCATCAACCGGCTGGACTGGTGGGTGTTGCTCGGTCTCGTCGCCCAGGCGCTGTTCACTATGCGTTTTCTGGTGCAATGGATCGCGTCCGAACGCGCCGGCCACAGCGTCATTCCGTTGGCGTTTTGGCTGTTCTCAATCGGCGGCGGGCTATTGCTCTTGGTCTATGCGCTTTATCGCAGGGACATAGTCTTCATCGCCGGCCAAGCCTTCGGTGTGTTCGTTTATTTGCGCAATCTTCAATTCGTGATGCGGGACCGCAGAGCCAAGGCATCAGAGGCGTGATTAGCCAAGGCATCAGAGGCGTGATTAACCAAGGCATCAGAGGCGTGATTAACCAAGGCATCAGAGGCGTGATTAGCATTGTGCGAGGGCGCGCAATCATCTTGGTTTACTTCTTATAGCTCAGATTACACGGTGTCCGCCCAATGTTCGCTTCTCTGAACCGCTGCGGTGGAGTGGGTCAAACTTCGAAGTCGATAACTTGCACGGTTGGCGCGGAGTGCGCGTCGCACCGTTGGCGAAGGTCAATTCAACGAATCGAGCGGCTCGTGATCTGATAATGGAATCGAACTACAATCCGTGCACGAACGCTCACGCCGGATATGCTCCGGCCGCGCGCAGCGCTGCCACAATCCGGTCCGGTGTGAGTGGAGTTTCGGTAAAATGCACCTTGAACGGCGCCAGAGCGTCTTCAATCGCTGCGATGATTGCCGCCGGCGCTGGTATCGTTCCGCCCTCGCCGGCGCCCTTGACGCCGAGCGGATTAAGCGGGCTGATAGTCTCAACGTGGACGATGGTGCACATCGGCACGTCAGTCGCTAATGGCAGCAGGTAATCGGCGAACGTCGTCGTGAGCGGCTGCGCGTTCTCATCGTATTTCATCCATTCGAGCAAGGCATTACCAATGCCGTGAGCGACGCCGCCCTGCACCTGCCCATCGACGATAAGTGGATTGATTATGCGGCCACTGTCGTGGGCGACCGTATAGTTCAAGATTTTCACGCCGCCGGTCATGTGATCGACTTCGACCTCGGTGACATGCGTACCGGAGCAATAGACGGCCTGCGACGGTGTGTAATAGGCGGTGTGCTCGAGCCCCACCGCCTGTCCAGTCGGCAGCGACACGCCAGGTATACCCTGCGCTAGTCGCGCCAGCTCGCCAAGCAGAATTGTTGGCTTATTGCCGATCATCGCGACCGCGTGGCCGTCATCGAGATTAATATCGCTTTCGCTCACGCCAAGCGCGCGCGCCGCGAGCGCAATGAGCTGCGTGCGGACCGCTTGACCGGCAATTACCGCCGAGCAGCCCGCGTTTACTGCTTGGCGGGCGCCGAAGGCACCAACGCCATGGGCGATAGCCGCCGTGTCGCCGATCGTCATCACTACGTCCTCGATGCGGCAGCCGACCTGTTCGGCGACGATCTGCGCCAGTGTGGTGCGCGTGCCCTGTCCCTGGCTGGTGGCGCCAGTGGCGACCGCGACTTTACCGCTCGGCAATACTCGCACAGTCACGCCCTCAAACGGACCAAGACCGGTCCCTTCAACGTAATTGGCAAGCCCAATGCCGATGAACCTTCCTTCATCGAGCGCCACTCGCTGCCGCTCCCGAAATGATTCGTAACTGGCAAGCTCCAAGGCCGTTTGCTGGCCCTTCGGATAATCACCGCTGTCGTAAACTAGCGGCTTTCCGTCACGAAACAGCAGGCCGACCTCGTAGGGCATTTGCTCGGGCCTGATGAAATTGCGGCGGCGCACCTCGGCGCGATCAAGCCGCAGTTCCCGCGCCACGCGGTCAAGCAAGCGTTCCATCGCGAACACCGCCTGCGGCCGGCCAGCACCGCGCACCACTGTCGTCGGCACTTTGTTGGTGAAAACGACAACGGTTTCCAGATGGTACGCGGGAATCACGTACGGACCGGGCACCGTCACCGCGGCGATATAGGGCATGATGATTCCCCATGGCACGAACGCGCCGCCGTCATGCAACACGCTGCCTCGTACGCCAAGGATCTTGCCGTCGGCGTCGACGGCGATCGTCACAGTCCAATATTGATCGCGCTCCTGTGTCGCACAGAGGAAGTTCTCGTGCCGATCCTCGATCCATTTCACTGGGCGGCCGAGTTTTACGGCCACCGCCGGAATCACCGCCTCCTCTGGATAGAAGATCGCCTTTGGGCCAAAGCCGCCGCCGACATCGGGCGCGATCGTGCGGATCGATTCGATCTCGCGTTCAAGTAGATCGGCGAGCATGCGGCGGCCGATATGCGGCGTCTGCGTGCTGGACCACACCGTAAGCACATCGGAAACAGGATCGAAGCTCGCGAGCACGGCGCGGGTCTCGAGCGCCATCCCGCCGCCACGGTGTTGCCAGATCACTTCCTCAAAAACGTGCGCAGCATCGGTGAAGGCGGCATCGACATCGCCGTAGGTCGATGCAAATTTTGCGATAATGTTGGAGTGAAGGTCGCTGTGGGCGCGCGCGGCGCCGTCTTTGATCGCATCGCGGCAGTCGCCGACCGCGTCAAGAAGGTCGTAATTGACGATGACGAGGGCGGCCGCGTCTTCAGCAAGATAGCGACTATCGGCAATCACCACCGCGACCGGCTGGCCAACATAGTGGACTTCATCTCGCGCTAGAACCGTTTGCGTGCGCGCCACCGTGATTGCCGGATTTGGCAGCAGCATCGGCATGGGTTTGCTGCGCATCGGTTCAGGCAAGTCATCGGCAGTCAGGACGGTGTGGACGCCAGGAATGCCCATCGCTGGTTTCGTATCGATGCCACGAAGCCTAGCGTGGGCGTGAGGTGAGCGGACGAAGCAGGCGTGCAACACGCCAGGCAGCTTCACGTCAGCGACAAAGCGCCCGCGTCCGGCAACCAGTGCCGGATCTTCGAGCCGGTTCACGCGCGCGCCAAAAAGTTTTGCGCTCATCGTTCAACTCCGCAAGCATCGCTGCTGTCACTGAGACTTGGTCGGATGCCTTTTTTGAAAAGACCACGTAGTCAATCTCTTTTGAACCACTTCGACCACATGTGGCAGCGCCACTCGTCAATACAATGAATTCGCGTTACCTCATGGGTTGCCCGCAAACCGAGTACTGTCGCTACCAAACCATCAGGCTATTGTTCCCCCGTCAACAAACCGCGGGGATGCGATTTACGTTCGCATAACTGCGGCGAGCGCCGCAAAACCGCGCTCGAGATCGGCGATCAAGTCGTCGACCGCCTCGAGGCCGATGTGAAAGCGCACGGTGGGCCCGCCCGGTTGCCAATGGGTTGCCGTGCGCATCGGCGCGCAATCGAAAGGAATTGCCAGGCTTTCGTAGCCGCCCCACGATGCGCCGATTCCGAACATTTCCAGTGAATCGAGAAAGGCGTAATAAGCCTTTTGCGGTACCGGCTTGAGCACGATGCTGAACAATCCGGACGCGCCAGAGAAATCTCGTTTCCAGATGGCGTGACCAGGATGGCTCGGCAGCGCTGGATGCAACACCCGCAATACCTCTGGTCGCGCTTCAAGCCAGCGCGCAACCACCAGTCCCGATTGCTGGTGCCGTTCCAGCCGAATGGCCAAAGTGCGCAAGCCGCGCAATCCGAGATAGACGTCGTCTGGGCCTTCGCACTGGCCAGTATGCCGCACGGTATTCTTAAGCCGCGCGATCGTGGCCGCACTCGCCGATACGGTGCCGAGCATGAGGTCAGAATGGCCGCCGATATATTTTGTGCCCGCTTGAATGACCATGTCGACACCATGGTCAAGCGGGCGAAAATAAAGCGGCGTCGCCCAGGTATTATCCATGAGCACCAAGACGCTTTTGGCATGCCCTGCCTCGGCGATTGCAGCGGTGTCCTGCATCTCGAAACTCAGCGAACCCGGTGATTCAAGGTAAACAACGCGCGTATTCGACCTGATCAATTCGGCGACGCCGGCGCCGATTAGCGGATCGTAATAACTGACCGTGACGCCGAGCCGGGTCAGAATCTGATCGCAGAAAACTCGCGTCGGGCCATAGGCGCTGTCGGTGACAAGCACGTGATCGCCGGCGTGCACGACGGCGAGAAATGCGGTCGAAATTGCCGCAAGCCCCGACGGTAGCAAGGCCACGCCGGCGCACTGCGATCCTTCCAACTCCTGTAACGCGAGTTCGAGCGCCTCCGTCGTCGGCGTGCCGCGCCGCCCATATTGGTAGCGCGCCCGATGGGCGAGGAAGTCCTCGGCGCTCGGATAAAGGACGGTCGATGCGTGATAGACCGGCGGGTTGACGAAGCCGTGATACGAGAACGGATTGCGGCCGCCGCTGACGACCTTGGTCTCGGGTTGCTGGGGTCGCGGCTCCTGTTTTCGTGTGTCGTCCATAAATTTTCGTGCCTTAGTGCGCCAAATTGGGCCTACGACCGGCCCGGCAGGGCGATGTTCAGACATCTGCCCGGTCATTTCCGGGCATTATGCCTGTTCGTCAACCCCTTGACCTGACATTGCGATCGTTCTCAGATGACCGCGGATGGGCAATACCCCGCGCGCCATAGGACTGGGTCGTGCGCGCCTTCTCTCGAAAGGGCTGATCATGAAACCTTTAGCTTCGGCTTTCGCCATTGCAACGGTGCTTGCGTTGGGAGCGCAAGCGGCATCCGCGCAAACGCTCAAAGCGGTCCAAGATCGCGGTCAGCTGATCTGTGGCGCAAACGGCGTGGTCGGGGGCTTTGGCGCGCCCGATCCGCAGGGCAATTGGACAGGATTCGACGTTGATTACTGTCGCGCTATCGCCGCGGCGATCTTCAATGATACGACCAAAGTGAAGTTTGTGCCGCTTACTGCGCAGAACCGGTTTACCGCCCTGCAATCGGGCGAAGTTGATGTATTGGCGCGCAACACCACCTGGACCATGTCGCGCGATACTACGCTCGGCATCGATTTCGCCGCCGTCAATTTTTATGACGGCCAGGGCTTCCTGGTCCGCAAATCGTTGAAGGTAAATTCGGCGCTTGAACTCAACGACGCTGCCGTCTGCGTGCAGCAAGGCACCACCACGGAGCTTAATCTCGCGGACTATTTCCGCTCGAACAACATGTCGCTGAAGACCGTCACCTTTGCCACCGCCGACGAAGCGGTCAAAGCCTATGACAGCGGCCGCTGCGATTCCTATACCACCGATTCATCGCAAGCCTACAGCGAGCGGCTGCGGCTGGCCGATCCCAACGCACATATCGTACTGCCGGAGATCATCTCCAAGGAGCCGCTCGCGGTCGCGGTGCGGCAAGGCGACGATGCCTGGGAAGACCTAGTGCGCTGGACGCACGAGTTGCTGGTCAACGCCGAAGAGGCCGGCATCACACAACGCAACGTTGACGACATGTTGAAATCGAACGCCCCCGATGTGAGGCGTCTGCTCGGCGTCGAGGGCCAATTCGGTCAATCGCTCGGGCTGAGCAATGATTGGGGATACCGCATCATCAAGTCGGTCGGCAATTACGGGGAGATTTTCGAGCGTAATGTGGGGCAGGGCTCGCCATTGAAGATTGCGCGCGGTCTCAATGCTCTCTGGACCAAGGGCGGCCTGCAATACGGTCTTCCCGTGCGGTAGTGGGCGCAACGGCTGTCCCGCTCGACGCCAATGTCGAACAGGCCGCAGTACTTACGTCGCACGAGACAGCAATGGATCAATATTGCGCTTCAGGTGCTGCTCGCGATCATCGTCGTGGGTCTCATCTATGGGGCGGCTGTCAACGCGAGCAATAATCTAGCTAAAGCGAATATCGCATCGGGTTTTCGCTTTTGGAACAACACTGCCGGCTTCGACATCAGCCAGGCGCTGATCGATTATTCGTCGAGCACGTCGACATTCGGCCGCGCCATCTGGGTCGGCCTTCTTAATACGCTTCTGGTGGCCTCGCTCGGGATCGTGCTTGCGACGGCGCTCGGCTTCACCATCGGCATCGCCCGATTGTCGCGGAATCGGTTGGTCTCGCACCTCGCCGGCGGCTACGTCGAATTGGTCCGCAACGTGCCGCTCTTGTTGCAGATCCTGTTCTGGTACAACGCCGTGCTCAAGTCGTTGCCCGATTTGCGCGGCAGCATTGCGCTGCCGGGCGGCGCCTATCTCAACAATCGCGGGCTGTTTTTCCCGCAGCCGCAATTCGGCACGAATTTCGGCTATGTCGCCGGCGCGCTGGTCATTGGCGTGCTGGCCACGGTGATGTTGCACATCTGGGCACGGCGCCGCCAGGATCGCACCGGCGAACCGCCGCGCACTCTGACTTACGCTTTCGGGCTGATCGTCGTGCTGCCGGTTTTAGTATTCTTTGCCGCGGGCGCGCCACTGTCTTTCAGCTTTCCGGAGATGGCGCGATTCAATATCAGAGGCGGCACTGAAATCCTGCCGGAATTGGCGGCGCTTCTAGTCGCATTGACGATCTACACCGCGGCCTTCATTGCCGAGGTTGTGCGCGCCGGCATCCTTGCTGTAGCGCCCGGTCAAACCGAGGCAGCGCAGGCGCTCGGACTGCGATCGGGCGCCACGCTTCGGTTGATCGTGGTACCGCAAGCGATGCGCGTGATCGTGCCGCCGCTGACCAGCCAATACCTCAACCTGACCAAAAACTCATCGCTCGCTGTCGCGATCGGCTATCCCGATCTCGTTCAGGTCGCCGGCAGCGTGCTCAACATCACCGGGCAGGCCGTCGAAGTCATCGCCATCACCATGGCGTTTTATCTTTTCATCAGCCTGACGACGTCGCTGCTGATGAATCTTTATGGCTATCGAATCCGCATTGTGGAGCGCTGAGCCATGGCAGCCGCCGACCGCGTGTACCTACGCGACGCACCCGCGAAGCTGTTGCCGGCGCCGGTGGCGAGCACCGGCGTGCTGGGCTGGATGCGCACGAACCTGTTTTCGTCGCCGGGCAATATCGCACTGACGCTCATCTGCGTCGGCCTTGTTGTCTGGATCGTGCCGTCGCTATTGCGCTTTTTCATCTTCGATGCGGTGTGGTCGGGCGCCAACCGTGAGGCCTGCCTGCCGACGGAGCTGCAGCCGGAGCCGGGCGCGTGCTGGGCCTTCGTGCGGGTATGGCTCTCGTATTTTGTCTACGGTTTCTACCCGGCGAGCGAACGCTGGCGGGTTGATCTGTTTTTCGTTTTGCTCGCGCTCGGAATCGGCTGGCTGGCATGGCTTGGTGCGCCGCGGCGCGATCTCGGCGCCGTCTATTTCTTCATCATGCTTCCGATTCTGTCTTTTGTGCTGCTGAGCGGCGTGCCGATGCTGGGCTTGGCCGATGTGCCGACTTCGCTTTGGGGCGGCATTCTCGTCACCATCGTCGTCGCGACCGTCGGAATCGTAGCCTCGCTGCCGCTCGGCATTTTACTGGCGCTGGGGCGGCGCTCGGACATGCCGGCGGTGCGGTTGTTCTCGGTCGCTTTCATCGAATTCGTCCGCGGCGTGCCGCTAATCACCGTTTTGTTTATGGCAAGCGTGATGTTGCCGCTGTTTGTACCCGACCGCTTCTCACCAGATAAGCTTATGCGCGCCCTTATCGGAGTGGCCTTGTTCGCATCCGCCTATATGGCCGAAGTCGTGCGCGGCGGGCTCGTCTCGATACCTCGCGGGCAATATGAAGCGGCGCAAGCGCTCGCTCTGCCGTACTGGCGCATGATGATGCTCGTCATTCTCCCGCAAGCCTTGCGGGTGACACTGCCGAACATCGTCAACACCTTTATCGGCTTGTTCAAGGATACGACCCTGGTCTTCATCGTCGGCATTTTCGACTTTTTGCGGACGATCGAAGCTGCCCGCGGCGATCCGCACTGGGCAACGCCGGTGACGAGCGTGACGGGCTATGCCTTTGCCGCGGTGTTCTATTTTGTCTGCTGTTATGGCATGTCCCGCTATGCGCGAAATGTCGAGGCGCGACTGGCGCGCGCGCACCGTCGTTGAGAGGCGCCGGCATGACAGAATCACCGAACCAGACTAGAGGCGAAAAGGCGGGATGGGCCGTCGAGATCGTCGACCTGAACAAATGGTATGGCGATTTTCACGTGCTACGTGACATCAATCTCACGGTTTCGCGCGGCGAACGGATCGTCATTTGCGGCCCATCGGGTGGCGGCAAGTCGACGATGCTTCGTTGCGTCAACCGTCTGGAAGACTGGCAACGCGGTCGCGTTATCGTCGACGGCAAGGAGCTCACCGACGACCCTAAGCAGGTCCTGGCGGTGCGCCGTGACGTCGGAATGGTTTTTCAGCAATTCAACCTGTTTCCACATCTCACCGTACTGGAAAACTGCACGTTGGCGCCGATCTGGGTGCGACACATGCCCAAAAAGGAAGCGGAAGAGCTGGCCATGCGCTATCTCCAGCGCGTGCGCATACCCGACCAAGCCCTCAAATATCCGGCGCGACTATCGGGCGGCCAGCAACAGCGCGTCGCCATCGCGCGCGCATTGTGCATGAGCCCGCAAATCATGCTGTTCGACGAACCGACGTCGGCGCTTGATCCTGAAATGGTGAAAGAGGTGCTCGATACCATGGTGGAACTTGCCGGCGACGGCATCACCATGCTGGTCGTCACCCACGAAATGGGTTTCGCGCGCCAAGTCGCCGACCGGATCATTTTCATGGCCGACGGTCAGATCGTCGAAATTAACGAGCCGAAAGCTTTCTTCGAACATCCGCAGCACGAGCGGACACGGCTTTTTCTGCAGCAGATTTTGCACTGAACCGGTTGTTTCGATTTGTTAGGCGCGAACGCGAAGATTACGCGTTCGTAATCTTTTGCCCTTCGCACATTTCAAAACTTTAACTTGCGCGTCGAGCGGCCGCGCCATCTATTTAGCTCGCGTAGAAGATTCAGGAGGATCGCCATGTTAAAGCCAGTGATCACCGCGACAGCGCTCGCTGCGCTCGCCGGGTCTTCGCTCGCTTATGCTCAACATAGTTTCGGCGGCGACCGCGGCTTTGGCGATGGTCAACCGCGCGCCGAGCAGCGGCATCGGCCGAGTGCTGCGGATGTCTCCGCTTTTGCCGATGCGCGCATCGCCGCGCTAAAAGCCGGACTGCAGCTCACCCCCGATCAGGTCAAGAACTGGCCGCCGTTTGAACAGGCCATGCGCGATCTCGTCACGCTGCGGATTGAGCGGCTGCAGGTGCGCCAAGCCGGCGATCAGCAGCAGGCAACCACGCCGTTTGAGCGATTGTCGCGCCGCGCCGACAGCATGGCCAAGACCAGCGCTGCGCTGAAAAAGATCGCTGACGCCGGCGCCCCGCTTTACCAGAGCCTCAACGACGATCAGAAAGATCGTTTCGTGCGGCTGGCGCGCATTTTGCGCCCGCATCATATGCGCGGGGATCATGAGCACGGCTGGCGCGAGGATCGCCGCGACGGCTAGCTTTCGTGATCATCCCGGAATTGCTGGCGCTCGCCGACCCCCTCCCTATAGCGGGCGCAACGGAAGCCGCAGGATCCTTCCTGCTGCTTTCGCATGCGTTGTGACGTCGAAGCAATCGGTTCGGCTATAGCGCTTCCACGAATTGTACCATCTGTCGCCGCCGATCCGGATCGGGAAGCGCCCCGCGCATGGCGCCGAGATTGTCCATCATATGCGCAGGATCGGCGGTCCCCGGGATGACGGCGGTCACGCGAGTATCGGCCAAAAGATATTTGAGAAAAAACTGCGCCCAGCTGCCGGCGAAGCTTCGCGCCCAATCGGGCAGGGGGCGACCCTGCACGGCGCGAAACAACCTGCCGCGGCCGAACGGCACGGCGGTCAGCACTCCAGCTTTGACATCAGCCGCCAGCGGTAAGATGCGCCTTTCGGCCTCGCGGTCGTCGATCGAATAGTCGATCTGCACGAAGTCAGGCTTTTCGCGTCCCAGCATCGCTTCCACGGCGGCAAAGGCGCCATGCGAGGTCGAAGTAATGCCGATGTAGCGGCAGACGCCTTGTGCCTTCCATTCCTTGAAAGCACCGAAAGCTTGCCGCGAACTACTGACATTGTGGAGCTGGAGAAGGTCGAGCTTTGCGGTCTGCAGCCGGTTCAATGACCTTTTGAGCTCTTCAACATCGGGCGACTCCAGCTTGGTTGCGATGAAAACCTTGCCGCGTAACCTGGCAGGCACGATCGCGTCGCCAAGAATGCGCTCGGCATCGCCATAGGTGGACGCAGTGTCGATCAGCTTGCCGCCATTTTCGACAAGCGCGCGCACGACCGCACTAGCTTTTTGCAATGTAGATGCATCGCCAACGTCGAAGACTTCAGCGGTACCAAGGCCGACCGCGGGCAGGGGTTCGCCGGTGGAAGGAATTGAGCGGGCGATCAGTGGTGAAGCGGTCTGCGCGAATGCCGGCAAAGCCATGCTCGCCGCCGTCGCCAATGCGGCCGTGGGCAAGCTCGCGAATTGGCGCCGTGTGAATTTGGCCATCGACTATCCAGATTCGGCAGGAGCGCCGATCAACCTCGCGAGCCGCTCCTGCGCTCGACCTAAGCCGGCTGATAAAATCAGCCATACCGCCGCGACCGGTGCGGCGACAAGCGCGATCGGACCGAGCTTGAGCCCGAGAAGCTGCAAGCTGTCAAATACCCAGCCGTAGAGCGCGTCCGAACCGCGGTAAATCACCACGTCTATCAAGTTCTTGGCTTTGTATTTCTCTTCCCGGCCAAGCACCGTATAAAACACTTGGCGGGCGGGATTGGCGAGAGCGAAGTGTATCCAGCGTTGCGCCACTTGCGCGCCAAGGACTACCGCGAGCGTCGGCGCCGCAAACACCGCGAAAAATCCCACCACATATACCGCCGGGAGCGCCGCCGCCGTAACGCCGGTTCCGAAACGCCGCAGCAATTGTCCGGTCGCCAAAAGTTGCGTCGCCAGCGTGAGCAAGTTCACCGCAAGATCGACTGCGGCAAAGATGCGGGTTTGCGCGCCCGCGCCCTGGACCTCGGCGGCGACGATGTGGATCTGTTCGAAATAAAGAATGGTCGCGCAGAACGATTGCAATGAAATCCAGGCGGCAAGACCGAGCAGATAGGGCGAACGAACAAGTTCCGTGATCGCGGCAAAAGCGCCGCCGCCGAGACGCTCGTCATCCGCATGACTTGCGGTGCGCGACCGCGTCACGTTTTCGAGCCGCCAGACGCAGAATATCGCGGCTTCGATCAGAATCATGGCGGGGATTAACAGATTGGTTGGGCCAAACGGCACCGAGAGCCAAATCGTTATCACCGGTCCGAGCAGCGCGCCGGCGGTACCACCGGCGCCGATAAATCCGAACAGCCGCTTGCCTTGATCAGCGGTGAACAGGTCGGCCATGAATGACCAGAACACCGCCACCGAGAACAGGCTGAATACGGCCACCCACACGTAAAACATCCGTGCAACCAAGGCCGTGTTGATCTGCAGCGTTAGAAACAGCCAGAACAGGGCTAGATTGACGACGAAAAAATGATTGACGATCGGGATGAAACGGGCGCGCGGCAATTTCGCGACCAGCATGCCATAGAGCGGCTGCGCGACCAGCAGCGTGGCGAAGGTGGCGGTAAACAGCCAAGGCAGATTGCGCACGCCGCCTGCGATCGCCATCTGGTCGCGCAGCGGGCGGAGCACGTAATAGCCGGCAAGCAGCGCGAAGAAATAGCCGAACGACCACAAGGCGGCGGCGCGCTCCGGCGGCGTCGCCGGCAGTGCGCGCGTGATCCAGCGTTGCACTAATGCTACGGCGCCGCTCCGGTCGCCGGCCGTTTCCAAAGTCATTGCGACAGAGATAATTTTTGCTTCAGTTCCGCCGCGCTCACTTGCTGCCCGTAGCCCGGCCCGCCGCGCTGGAACAGCTTGGCGTCGGCGAGCTTGCCGACCACGACCGGATCAAAACCGGCGGTGCGCACGAGTGCCGCCGCGACACGGACCGCGTCGGCATCATCGCCGGCAATCGGCACCGCCAGTTTCGGGTCTGGCCGGTTCGCCTCGCTCGCAAATATTTTGTAGGACATCGTATTGAAGGCACGAACGAGCCGCGTTCCCGGCAAATATTTCTGCGAGGTCACGCCGACGCCGTTGGCTTCGACTTCATCGGCGATCGCGCCATCGCGGCCAACAACGGCGTTGCAGGTATCGAGGACGATTTTGCCTTTCAGCGCAGCGGCATAATCACGGCCGATCTGCGGCAGCGCAGAGTACGGTATCGTAATCAACACAACATCGCCGAATGCGATCGCCTGATCGACCGTACCGGCTTGCGCTAGCGGACCAAGGCCGGCCACCAGATCCTTCAATTCTTCGGGATGACGCGAGGAGAAGAAAACCTTGTGTCCGCTTTTGACCCATAGCCCACCGACCGTGCTGCCGATATGACCGGCGCCAATAGTTCCAATTGGCATTTTCCCGCCACTAGCCTGGGCGCGCGGTTCCGCCGGCCACAAGGCCGCGCCAAAAATGAACGCACTGCCGGAGGCAAGCACGGTCCGACGATCGGGAAAACTGTGTCGTGTCATCGAATCACTCATGAAAATGACCTCACGTATTGAGCTGCCTAAATTATAGGTTCTGCATCCGCGATGTTCATGAACACGCAGCGCATGGACGTTATGCGTTTAGGGCGGCGGGGTTTTATTGCCGGGTCTATTGCCCGAGCGGGCCGTTTGCTTTCTTCCAGGCGTCAATGCCGCCGGCAATATGGCATGCGGTCTTCAAACCGGCATCCTGCGCCGCCTGCACCGCCATGGCCGAGCGCTCGCCAAAGGCGCAATAGAACACCAGCCGTTTCGCCGAAGCGGAGGCGAGTTCATGCAGGAGACCGCCGGGAGTGATTTCGGTCGGCAATTGCGGGTAGGGCAGGTGCAAGGAGCCCGGAATGACACCGTGCTTTTCGCGTTCGCTTTTTTCTCGCAGATCGATCAGCGCGAGATCGGGCATACCGCATAGCGCCATGGCGTCAGCCGCGGATAAAGCCCATCCCTTCCGCGCCACGTCCTCCTGATGCAGGCCGACCCGCATATTAACCGGCACCGCGACATCCATCATTTTCGGATTCGGCAATTTCAGATTGTTCATCAGCTCGGCATATTCATCCATCGACTTTACCTTCAGCCGCGGATTGAACAGTTTCTCTTCGCCAATAGTGGAGACGGTGTCGCCTTTATAATCGTGAGCCGGATAAACGAGCGTGGCCTCCGGCAGCTTCAAGAGCTTATTGAAGATCGAGTCGTATTGCGCGCGCGGATCGCCGTTTTGAAAATCGGTGCGACCGGTGCCGCGGATCAACAGCGTATCGCCGGTGAAGACGCGGTCCTGAAGCAGATACGAGTATGAATCGTCGGTATGCCCGGGCGTGTAGAGCACGTCGAGCCGCAAACCTTCGATCTCGATCCGGTCGCCTTCCGCCACCCGCATCGACACCACGTCCGCATGAGTCTGCTCACCCATTACCGTGATGCAATGGGTACGGTCGCGCAGCGCTCCAAGCCCGGTAATGTGGTCGGCATGCAGATGAGTATCGACCGCTTTGACCAGCTTCAGATCAAGCTCGCGAATGAGTTGCAGATAACGATCTACTTTCTCCAGCACCGGATCGATGATCAGCGCTTCGCCGCCAGGGCGGCTGGCGAGGATGTAAGTGTAAGTCCCGGACGTGCTGTCAAAGAGCTGGCGGAAGATCATGCGTGACTCCTCACACCGGCACTATACACGATATGATAAAAATGATGGAGATAACGAGGTCACGGAAATGAACAAAATCAATCTGGACGAAAAATTTGCTGCGTTCAGCGAACATTGGCGCCCAAAGATCATCGCGGCCTTGAACGGCCAGGAGATCAAGCTTGTGAAAGTTCAAGGCGAATTCCCTTGGCACCATCACGAGCACGAGGACGAGTTCTTCATGGTCTGGCGCGGCCGGTTCCGCGTTGAGTTTCGGGATCATGTCGTGGTTTTGGAGCCCGGAGAATGTGTCGTCGTGCCGCGCGGCGTGGAACATCGCACCTGCGCCGACGAAGAGGCGGCGATTTTATGCTTCGAGCCGGCCGGCACGCGCAACACCGGCAATGTGCAGGATACGACCTATAGCGCGCCGAACGGCGTAGCCATCTAACGGCCCATTCGTGTCGCGCTGTTTTCACTCTTCGTAGATCATCTTGCGCGTCATCCCGCCGTCGATAACGAAATTCGCGCCAGTGACAAAGCCCGATCTTTTGCCGTCCAACAACCAGCCGACGAGTTCGGCGACATCCTCGGGCCTGCCGACTCGGCCTGCCGGATGCTGCAGATGGTCCTTGCGGCGCAACCCGGCATAATCCTTGGTTTCGATCCAGCCGGGACTCACGCAATTGACCCGCACGTCGGGCGCGAGGCTCATTGCCAGCGCGTGCATGAGCGCTACCAGTGCGCCTTTGCTGGCCGAATACGATTCGGTGTTGGGCTCCGACATCAGCGCGCGCGTCGAGGCAATCGTCACGATTGCGCCGTGCGCTTTGCGCAGCGGCTTCTCGGCCGCGCGCGCCAATAAAAATGCGGCAGTCAGATTGGTGTTGATCACACGCTGCCATTCCGGGAGCGTGAGGTGGCGGAGCGGTTTGCGGATCATGATGCCGGCATTGGAGACGATGCCATCGAGGCGGTGGAAGCGATGAACGAGCCCGTCGACCGCGTCAGAAATGGTTTTCTCGTCGCGCACATCGCCGTCGATAACGAATATGCTGCGCTCACGCGCATAAGCACGGCGGACGCCGCTGTCCGGCAGGTCGATGATGCCAACCTGCCATCCCGTTGAAACGAGTTGGTGAGCAATCGCGCGGCCAATGCCCTTCGCGCCTCCGGTAACCAGAGCCACGGGCTTTGTTGTACGCATGCTGTGGCTTTTGCTGATCAGTCGTGCTCGACCGGGAGATCGGGGCGCGCACCCCATTCCGCCCAAGAACCGTCGTAGAGACCCTTAGGTTCTTTGCCGAGCGCATTCAGCGCGAAGGCCAGCACTGCGGCGGTCACGCCCGAACCGCAAGTGGTGATGATCGGCTTGTCGAGATCAACGCCGGCGGAGGTGAATGCGGCGGCAATGTTCTCGCGTGATTTAAGCCGTCCGTTCTCGATCAGCCGGTCGTAAGGCACATTGAAGGCGCGTGGCATGTGGCCCGAGCGCAGACCTGGACGTGGTTCGGGCGCCTTGCCAGCGAAGCGTTCAGCAGAACGCGCATCGACCAGCTGAGCGCTGTCGTCGACGAGCGCCATGCGAACGTCATCGAGCAACGCCACTGCCCCGACGTTCATTTCGGCGGTGAACTTTTTAGGCGTTGGCTTTGCCTCGCCGGATTCGAGCGGACGACCCTCCGCTTTCCATTTCGGCAGTCCGCCGTCCAAAACGTAAACCGATTTGGCGCCGAACAGGCGGAAGGTCCACCACACCCTTGCCGCTGAAACTAAACCGAGGGCATCATAGGTTACGACCGTGTCGCCATCGCCAATGCCAAGCTTGCCGACTTCACTCGCAAATTGTGCGGGCCCCGGCAGCATGTGCGGCAGGTCGGTTGAATGGTCGCTGATCGCTTCGATGTCGAAGAACACCGCGCCCGGGATATGACCGGCTTTGTATTCGGCGTAGGCATCTCGCTTTTGCGTCGGCAGGAAATATGTGCCGTCGACCACGGCAACGTTCGGATCGCGCAAGTGCTCGGTCAGCCAATCGGTTGAGACCAGCCAACGGCTTGGGGCTGACGCGGGTGGAAAATTGTCGTTCGACATGACTGGATCAGATCGCTAACGCGCCTGCCGGCGCGAAGTTCATTCGTAGGGAATTTTGATATTCGGTTTACGCTGCAGCCATTCCGGGCCGGGCAATTTTTTCTCGCGCAGAAATTCCGGGTTGAACAGTTTCGACTGATACCTGGTGCCATAATCGGCAAGGATCGTCACGATCGTATGGCCGCGACCAAGGTCTTTGGCGAGCCGTACGGCACCGGCAATATTGATGCCGGACGAGCCGCCGAGACAGAGCCCCTCATGTTCGAGAAGATCAAAAATAAACGGCACGGCTTCGTCATCAGGAATTATGTACGGCTTCTCTACCTTCAGCCCGTCGATAATCGGGGTTACGCGGCCAAGGCCGATTCCTTCGGTGATCGAATTGCCCGGTGAGGCCTTGGCCGTACCGTGCGCGAACAGTTCATACATGGCGGCGCCGCACGGATCGGCGCAGCCGATCACCACGTCCTTTTTCTTCTCGCGCAGATAGCGCGATACGCCAGCCAATGTGCCGCCGGTGCCGACGGCACAGACAAAGCCATCGACCTTGCCGTCGGTCTGTCGCCAGATTTCAGGGCCGGTGCTCAGATAATGCGCCAGGCGATTATCGAGATTATTCCATTGGTCGGCATAGAGGACGCCGTTGGGCTCGCCCTGGCGCAATTGTTCGGCCAACCGGCGCGCGATGTGCTGGTAATTGTTTGGATTACTGTATGGTGCCGCCGGCACCTCGATGAGCTCCGCGCCGGCGATCCGCAGCATATCTTTCTTTTCCTGGCTTTGGGTATTGGGAATGACGATGAGCGTGCGATAGCCGCGCGCGTTGGCGACAAGTGCCAGCCCGATGCCGGTATTGCCGGCGGTGCCCTCGACGACAAGGCCGCCCGATCGGATATCGCCGCGTTTTTCTGCTTCCAGAATGATCTGGCGCGCCGGTCTGTCCTTGACCGATTGGCCCGGATTCATGAACTCCGCCTTGCCCAGGATGGTGCAGCCGGTCGCCTCCGAGGCCCGGCGGAGCTTGATCAATGGCGTATTGCCGATCGCTTCAACAATCCCGTTCTGCACTTGCATGGTCTAATCCCGAAGGCGGCCCGTGCCTGGCACAGTTAGGTCATAGCAAGGCGCGCAGTGGCCGCCAATTCCGGACCTGGCATGCACTGCCATGCATTGCCATGCGCTGACCGGTACCTGGCGCTGTCAGGGATGGAAAGGGGTGCGTTGCGCCTTTCGCTGAGTGCGCTATCAGTCTTGCCGCGCAAGCCAACGCAGGGGATGAGGGGATGAAACGCAGCACTGACCGTATTTTGACCACTCATGTCGGGAGTTTGATCCGCCCCACACCATTGCAGGAGTTTTTGCGCGCCAAGCAAGCCGGCAAGTCTTATGACCAGTCGGCATACGAGGCCTGCCTGAAAGCCTCGGTGGCTGAAGTGGTGCACAAGCAAGCGCAAGTGGGGGTCGACGTCGTCAGCGACGGTGAGTTCGGCAAGTCGATCAGCTGGTCGCAATATGTGCTCGAACGCTTGAGCGGCTTCGAGCGGCGGCCGATCAGGTCGGGCGCCAATCCCTTCACCCGCGGGGTCGACCGCGAACGCTTCGCCGAATTTTACGCCGAGCTTGACGCACGCGAGGGAGTGGCGACGACTGTGGAAGCGGTTTGCGTCGGCCCGATTACCTATACCGGAGAGGCCGAACTCAAGCGCGACATCGCCAATTTCAAGGCTGCGCTCAAGGAGGCTGGCGTCGCAGAGGCTTTTCTTCCCGTTGCCGCGCCGGCGAGCGTTATCCCCGATCGCAAGAACGAATATTACAAGAGCGAAGAAGACCTGATCCGCGCGATCGGGGCGGCGATGCGCACCGAATATCGCATGATCATTGATGCTGGCTTTGTGCTGCAGCTTGATGATGCGCGCGCGGCGGTCACCTACGACCGCATGGTGCCGCCGGCGAGTTTTGCCGATTATCGTAAGTGGCTTGCCTTGCAGGTAGAGGTGCTCAACGAAGCCATCGCTGGACTGCCAGCCGACCGGATCCGTTATCACGTCTGCTGGGGCAGCTGGCCTGGACCGCATACCAGCGACGTGGCGCTTAAAGACATTGTCGATCTCATCTTGCGCATGAATGTCGGCGCCTTGGTCATCGAGGGCGCCAATCCCCGCCACGAGCATGAATGGCGGGTTTGGGAGACGGTCAAGTTACCGCCGGACCGCGTGCTCATTCCCGGCGTGATTAGCCACGCCACCAATGTCGTCGAGCATCCCGAACTCGTCGCCGAGCGCATCGTGCGCCTGGCGCGGCTTGTCGGGCGGGAAAATCTCCTGGCGGGAACCGATTGCGGCTTTGCCCAGGGACCGTTCCACCGCCGGGTTCATCCCAGCCTCATGTGGGCGAAGCTCGATGCGCTGGTGCAAGGGGCGCGGCTCGCCAGTGGGCAATTGTGGGGTTAGGCGACCATCTGCCAGAAATCGCCCTGCGCGGGTGCAAAGCAGGCATCGGCGGCTGGCGGGTTCATCCGTGCCCGCGGAACTGTTAGGGTAGGGCCGGATTACCCTTCACTGCAAAGCCTTTGCCTCTTCGCCGCCAGGAGACCGATCATGCTCGACGTTGCCAAGCGACAGGACACCGCCCCGTTCGACACCGAGCGGCTGGACCGGTTGATGGATGACGCCGGCATGGATGCGCTGTTCGTGACCTCAAAGCACAATGTGCAATATCTGCTCGGCGGCCATCGCGCTTTCTTCTTCGAGTCGATGGACGCGATGGGTTTGTCGCGCTACCTGCCGGTCTTTGTTTATGCCAAGGGCGAGCCGGACAAAACCGGCTTCTTCGGCCACCGCATGGAGAATTACCAGAACGAGGTGAAGCCGTTCTGGGTCTCGGAGCTTAATGTCAAAAGCTCCGGCTCGGTGGACGTCATGGAAAAGGCCGTCGAATACGCGCGTAAGCTTAATGCCAAGCCGAAACGGATCGGCGCCGAACTCGCATTTCTCCCCGCCGATTCCTCGGCCGTTTTGGGGCGAGCCTTTCCGGGGAGCGAGATCAAAGACGCGCTGTTCGTGCTCGAGCGCCTGCGCGCGATCAAGTCGCCCGAGGAGCTGAAGATGCTGCGCGTCGCCACCGATGCGGTGATCGATTCGATGGCGGCGGTGTTTCACAATTCCAGCGCCGGCGCCACCAAAGCCGAGCTCGCCGAAGCGCTCCGCCGCGAGGAGACCATGCGCGGGTTGACCTTCGACTACTGCCTGATAGCGGCGGGCTCGAGCCTCAACCGCGCGCCGTCGAATCAGCGCTGGGAGAACGGCGATGTGCTCTCGCTCGATTCCGGCGGGAACTATCACGGCTATATCGGCGACGTTGCCCGCATGGGCATCGTCGGCGAGCCAGATGACGAGCTGGTCGATTTATTGGCGGAAGTCGAAGCCGTCGAGCAGGCGTCAATGAAACCGATCCGTCCCGGCGCGCTCGGCAAGGAAATCTACGCATCGGCCAATGCGGTGCTGCATAAATCCAAGATCCACAACCACGCTCATTTCCTCGCCCATGGTATGGGCCTTGTCAGTCATGAAGCGCCGCGACTGACTAATGCCGGGCCGGTACCGTATGACGCCTATGACGCCGATCGTCCGCTCGAAACCGGCATGGTGGTTTCGGTGGAAACAACGCTGCAGCATCCGCAGCGCGGCTTCATCAAGCTTGAAGACACGGTCGTGGTCACGCCGAGTGGGCATGAGGTCTACGGCGACCGCATCCGCGGCTGGAACCGCGCCGGCGCCTGACTGCAGTCGCCTCTGCTTCACCGAACTGTGGTGGCCACTTCCTTGCGATCTAGTGGTCCCAGCCGTTGCAATGCGCCATTTCGTGACGCCGATACGCAGCGCGATTGTGCACAGGGCCGTTACTCGGGATAATCAGATGGCAGGCGCCATGGCTCGTCCAGGCGCAGGCGTCGGCGCGCACGCCTTTTTCACCACAAGCCTTGCGCGCTTGCGATAGCGGCAGAACGCGTTCGATGACAGGTCCATTGTAGTGACGGACGTATTGCACGGGCGGTTCGAGAACAAACAGCGGCATCGGATTTTTCAACTCGACACGGCGACTATGCATTGCCGGCTGTTAGGCTCAGTCAGCCAAACCACCTTGCACTCTGTCGGAAGAGGTGATTCTACCAGCCGCGCCAACCCACGACATGCCAGCGACAGAAGCCGTCCTGAATGCTCGAGCCGATCGGGCAGCAACCTGAGTTACAAGTGAAGTGTTCGCACTGGTAGAACCGCTGCGCGGCGTAATGTCGGTATGGTCCGAAATCGTAATAGCCGTAGCCGCCGGGGACATAATGAGCGGAGGCTCCGAATGTCATCGTGCCTAACAATCCAACCGCGACCGCGACCTTTGCCATCCCTCTCATTGACGATTCTCCTCTGCTATGTTGCGACCGATCGAAAAACGCGGCAATCACTTTTAGTTCCGCGAGCCGAGTGAGCCTAACACTTTTGCGACAGGTCTTTTAGGGCTGATTTTCAGCCCACAGATTTTAAGTAATACTTAGACTTTAAGATGAGTTTGTCGACAAATGTGGCAAAGTTATTTTGTTAGCGGCACTTATTGGGAATAAGTGAGGCCCGTTCTGAACTCGACATCGACAACTCCGATCACCTGCACGAGCGCTCGCTGGCAGTGCGGGCGCTCGACCATTGAGCGTCACCGCCGCACGGCCAGGCGATAAAGCGGGCACTTGTTCGCCGGGTCGTACCCAGCCTTGCCGGAATCACACCCGTTAACTAGGCTCCCGAAACGCTAAACGACTACAGCTTGGGCAAAAGCTGCGGCAACGTGGCGATGTTTGGCCCGCGATCTGCCGCGCTTCGGCGCGCGTGGCAACAAAAGACAAGGTGGGCATTGTAAAAAATTAGGCGTCATTTGGAGATTGCCATGAGGCTTTCCCTCTTCATCCTTGGAGTGTTTGCGGCTCTCGTCTGCATTGAAAAACCCGCTGCGGCGCAAACCTATCCATGGTGCGCATATTACGATGTCTGGCAGGGAGCCACGAATTGCGGGTTTTCAACATATCAACAGTGCCTGGCGACCGTGAGCGGCGTTGGCGGGTCGTGCGGGGTCAATCCGCAGTACCAAGGTCCGCCGCCAGGGCCCGCCCCGTCCAGGCGTTTGCGGCGCGATCCTTACTAGTGGCTCGCAAAAGCTCGGGCAGCTTTAAGATATTCACCTGGGTCCGTCGCGTCTCGCAACAATTCGGATAGTTTGGCGAAATTCATTGCCAGCCGCCTGTCCTGATCTTTTGTCAGCCGCTTACTGACCACTTGCCGGGCGGGCTCATCGTCAAAATAGAAATAGCCAAGCGCTTGGCCGTTGGCATCTTTGACGCAGAACGTTTCAGCGAGTGCTCCGACGGAGGCCTCGCGATAGACGCTTGGGGCGAGTCAGAAGGCGTTGCGGGCTGGTCTGCATTAGCGTGTGACCTTAATCGTGATGTCATTTTTAGGTGGTAAGTCAGAAATCAAGCGAAACCCCATCGCTTATTTTGATTGGCTCACCCGGGGCCATGGAAGCCGTGTAGTGCGTATACAGATCGACGAATGCTCGGTGACGCTGACGCCGTTTGGCTCACTAAGCAGAATGAATCCAATAAGCGTGAACGGTGCTCGTAAATCTTGGAGAGCGAAGCTCCGTGCGGTGCTTGCCTTCCTGTTTCGCTGATGTTTGTCGTTGATGTGTGTTCAGCGACGACCAGCAGCCCGACGTTTTGGACGTTCGACTTGAAAATACTTTAGAAAGAAAAATACTTTAGAAAGAACGGTCCATCACGGCCATGCAGCGGACCACCGCAACTCAAGCATGTTATTTCGCGGTCAATAGTCAATCCTTGAGGAGCTTCAACGCGAACGAGCTCGTATTTTGCCGCGCAATGCGGACATTCGAACGATGTCGATTGGGAAGTGGACATGGTCTGAAGATTGATGATTAAGGCGCAGCAAGAGAACCGCCAAATAAACGGGTCAGAGTCGCGTCAAAGACATTAGTCCATTCGGCTTACTACAAATAAAACGCAGTCACTCTCAGTAAATTAAAAGAATGGCCTCTTTTAGAGGCCATTAGTTCGAGCGGCGGGGGCCATGGATCGCCACCCTGTGAGCGTCCACCGTAGCGACCTAACGTGACAGCTTGCCAACGGACTCACGACAGTGCGTCAATCCCCCGTCTATAATCCAAACCGTTGTCTAGAGCCGATTTATGAGAAGTCGCTCGTTTGAGAATTTCGATCAACGTATTGATTTATTTTGGCTCCCCAGACCGGCCTCGAACCAGTGACCAACCGGTTAACAGTGCTGTCTAACCAAACCCAATAAGGCCGAGCCGTGGAACGAACACCGGCTCTCCAGGATAACGCCCATCCTCGAACCAGGATCGAACAAGATGCGGTCATATTGTGGGACCAAGCAAAAAACGGCGGAGGGTCGCGAAGATGACTATTTATGGGCGGCTTGTCGTAGCGCTTGTGGCACTCGTTGCGTCCTTTGCGGCCGCTCATGGTGAAACTCAAGTCGATCCTGCGGATGTAAGCGCAGGCCTCAAGGCGATTTTTCGTTACGGCTCGAGCACCCGAGAGGTTACCGACCGTCTGAACGCCAACACGGTCACTTTGATGTCGGGAACGATCGGCGGCACCTACGTACAATTTGGCGCCGATCTAGCATCAGTGCTTGACAACGGCGATGACCTTCGGGTCCTCCCGATTGTTGGGCGTGGGTCAGTTCAGAGCGTCGCCGACATTCTGTTCCTCAAAGGTGTCGACATCGGGATCGTGCGATCCGACACGCTCGATTATCTCGAGAAGAAGGGCATCGCCAGCAACATCAAAAAGCAGTTCACTTTCATCACCAAGCTCTACAACGAGGAAATGCATGTGGTCGCGCACAAATCCATCCGCTCGGTGCACGATCTCGAAGGCAAGACGGTGGCCGTTGATCTGCCAAACGGCGGCACGTTCATAACCTCGATCATTGTTTTCGAGCGGCTCGGCATCAAGGCAAACTTCGTCTACATCGAACAGCGGATTGCGCTCGACAAGCTCAAGAAAGGTGAAATCGATGCGGTGATCGCCGTCCAAGGCAAGCCGTCGAAAGCCACCTCGCAGATCGAGGGCGACAATCTCCATCTCGTGCCGGTCGAGTACGCTAAAGCGCTGCAGGACGACTATTTGCCGGCGACCTTCGATTACGAGGACTATCCCAAGCTCATCGAAAAGGGGCAGCGCGTTGATACGATTGCCGTGCCGGCGGTGCTCGCCGCGTATAATTGGACGCCCAATACTGATCGGTATCGGAGGCTTGCGCATTTCGTCGACGTCTTCTTTGCGAAGATCGGCGATTTCCAAAAACCTCCCTTCCATCCCAAGTGGAAGGAAGTCTCTCTCATCGCCTCGCTGCCCGGTTGGACGCGCTTCAAACCGGCGCAAGATTGGCTCGCGCAGCACGCAGATTTTGCGAAATTTCTCGCCGAACAGGGCTTTAACGGGGACCTGAGCGCGGAAGACCAAGAGGCCTTGTTCCAACGCTTCCTTGAATGGCAGAAGCAGCAAGGGGTAAAGCCGGCTGTTGTCCGGCCTGCTGCCGCGGTTCAAGTCCGGCGATAGCGCTTTCTAGTGCCTCTTGGACCTTGTTCTCAGATCACTAGGATGTTGATTTATTTGGCTCCCCGGGCCGGATTCGAACCAGCGACCAACCGGTTAACAGCTATCTGCTATTGTATTTCCTAGCGTTTCTTATCGTCGCTTGCTGTCTCGCTAACCTGTTGATGCGCCGCCACTAATCTCGACTGAACGTCATTTTCCGTTTCCCGCCGTTTCGTCCAATATCCTCAAAAATGTTGCCATGGCGTTGCCATGAGAACGGTTGCTAATCGGGGCCGCACGCGCGCCCCCTCTTGCAACTTAGTCGGCGCACCGTATCTTTTCGTCTCATGGGGGATGAGCACGACGATCACGTTCTGACGTATTACACCGAGCTTGCGATTGCTCTGGTGGCGGGTCGTCACGTTCGGGATAAAAACGGACTACGCAAGACCGAGCGCCTTTCGCGGGACACCAAGCCGAGCGAAGAGGACGCGCGCAGGGCGCTGCTTTGCACCTTGGGGGAGATAAGGCGACAGCTTGCCGACAAGCGCCTGCAGCAGTTTCTCAGCATCTTGGCCGTCGCGTTTGTCGAAGACCCCCGCGCCTTGGGGGGCCGGGCGGATTACTTTCCCCACAAGCTGATCGTGAAGAAACGCAGCACCGGACACGCGGACCCGATCCGCGACTACGATATTGCGGCGCTGGTGCAGCACCTAAGAAACAAGGGCAAGACGCGCACACTAGCGCTCAACGAGGCCGCCGACGCGTGCGGTCGGGACTGGCGCACCGTCGAGAAAATCTACGACCGCAAAAGGCGCAAGCACACCCGCAACAGATAACTGAGCTGTTGCTGGAGAAAACGCCCGTCAGTTCGTTTACGTCTCCGTCAACACCACGGAGACGACCCAATGCGACTGATCGGACCAGAAGGACTCAAGGCCAAGGGCTTCGACTTTAGTCGCGGCCATCTGTGGCGGCTTATCAAGGCCGGGTTATTTCCCAAACCAGTCAAGACCCACAGCGCTTCCCGCAATATGTGGGTTGAGGAAGAAATCGACGCGCATATCCGAACGCTGATTGCCGAACGCGACGGCGCGGGGGCGGGCCGATGAGTGACGACTATAGCTCTCCCATCCGGCGAAACTGGTGCGATGGACCGGGCGCGGTGGAGGTGGCCGAACGGCTTCGCAACCACTGGCGAGACCGCGGCGCTGAAATCCGCACCCGGTTTGAAACCACATTGCGGTCCGAATCCGACGGCCGCGTCACGGTGCAGTCGGTTCGAAGCGACATGGTCAACGGTCTGCCGCGCGGATGGTCATCGGCCAAGGGCTGGCAATCGATCGGCGAGATTGCCGGGCGCGTCGTCCGCCAGTGCGGCGAGGACATCCGCGACCATCAAATCAAAATGCGGACCGAGCTGAACAAACAGGCGCATGTGGCCGGCCACACGCCTCGGACAAATAATCCCCAATGTCCCAAGGGCTTCGAAGGGGGACAATCATGAGTGACGTAAAAATCATCATCGAGTTCGACATGGGGCGCAACGGGCATCGGTTTGAAGTGCGTCCGACGAGTGACGGCGAGTTCGACCCTGCCGAGGTTGGTTTCCGGGTTTGCAGCAGCCTGCTCGATAGCGCCGTTGCGATCATGTCGTCGTCTGGATTGGCCAAGTGGCAAATCATCGAGAACCTGGAGTGTTTCATCGCTGACGTGGAAAGCATGTCGACGGCCAAGCTTGCGAAGTCGCTAACGGTGATTTCGCAGCAATGATCGACGACATCCACCGCGCCATGGACCTGATGCGCAAGCCGGGGCGACACCTCATTCAAACACATGGCGGCCGTTGGACCGGTTGGACGATTGCACCAGACGGTCGCCGGGTCACCCCTGAAATAGCGGCGAAGATTCGAGAACACCCGCAAGTCGTAGGGAACGAAGACAGCTTCGGGAAGATCGCTCACGACACCAATTGTGCAATCGACTTGTGTCATCACACCAGAAAGAAGCCAGCGGGACAGGGCGATATAGTTGCGGTTTTAAAGCGCTGGTACCCACCAAAGGAGGGTGATTTGGTTCGCGCCCCCACATACGAAGACCGGCAATTTTTGGTC
>Ga0310910_10000207_pt1 | contig 28772 bp, 22 predicted proteins | sample GREbulkMGHF172_FD_203448 | JGI IMG/M metagenome (GOLD analysis project Ga0310910, IMG submission 203448) | Lab enrichment of tropical soil microbial communities from Luquillo Experimental Forest, Puerto Rico - GRE.bulkMG.HF172 | ecosystem: Environmental > Terrestrial > Soil > Tropical forest >... | reverse complement strand
AACGCTGACGTCATTGTGGCGGTGGGAACACCTGCAGGCGCATCGATAGCGCTGTGGGTGCAGCAAGTTGAGACCGCCGCCCGCGCTCGCGGTGTCACGCTGCTGATCCAGGAAGCCCGTACGCCCGATGATCTCGCTCCCGCATTCGACGGTTTGGCCAAGCAGCGGTCGCAGGCCGTCATTGTACCGGCGAACGGGCTGTTCCAGACCGAGCGCACCCGTATCGTTCAGCTCGCACTTGCCGCTCGCCTGCCGACGATTATGGCCTACCCCCAAGATGTTGAGGTTGGAGGGCTTGCAAGCTACGGGGTCGATGTGCGCGAGAATTATCGCCGCGCTGCTGCCTATGTCGACAAGATCTTAAAGGGCACGAAGCCAGGCGACTTGCCGATCGAATTCCCGACAAAACTCATGCTCGCTATTAACCTCAAAACTGCCAGAGCGCTCGGCCTCGAAGTGCCTTTGCATCTCCAGCAACTCGCTGACGAGGTGATCGAATGAGCAATCGTCGCGAGTTCATCACGCTGCTCGGCGGCGCCGCAGTTGCGTGGCCGCTGGCGGCGCGCGCGCAGCCTAGGCTCGCGCACATCGGCTTTTTGCGGCAAGCAGGCCCACACGACAAGCAGTTCGATGGTTTTCGAGATGGTCTGCGCGCAGCGGGCTATGTCGAAGGCCAGAACCTCGTGATCGAACAGTGTTATGCGGCGGGCGCTTACGAGCGCCTGAGTGATCTTGCGATGGAGCTTGTGCGCTCGAACGTCGATGTCATCGTGGTCGATGGAACCGCCGCAGCGAAAGCCTGCAAGAATGCGACTGCCGCGATTCCCGTCGTTTTCGCACTCGCTGCAGACCCTGTCGCCGACGGGCTGGCCGCGAGCTTCGCGCGCCCCGGACAAAATCTCACTGGCCTCACAATGACTGTGGGCTATGGACTGGCTGCAAAGCGGCTGGAAGTGCTCAAGGACATGACGCGCTGTCTCTCCCGAGTGGCGGTGCTCGGTAATCCCGGCAATCCCACGCATGCCCCCTATTTGCATGAGACGGAGCGGGCTGCGAGCGCGCTCGGTCAGTTGCGTGCATTTGAGGCGAGAGACCCTGCCGGTCTGCCCACCGCCTTCGCAGCAATAGTGGAGTGGCGCGCCGAGGGTCTTTCCACGCTTTCGGACGCCATGTTGTTCAGCCATCGCGATCGGGTGACCGAGTTTGGCGCTCAGGAGCAAGCTGCCCGCGGTATATCCGGAGGCCGAATTCGTTGCGGCGGGCGGGCTTGCCTCTTACGGTCCCAGTCTGCCGGACCTGTTTCGTCGAGCGGCAAGCTACGTGGACAAGATTCTGAAGGGCGCGAAGCCCGCCGATCTTCCGATAGAGCAGCCAACCAAGTTTGAGCTGACCGTCAATCTCAAGACTGCACAGACGCTTGGGCTTACGATCAGCCGTGAATTCCAACTGCGCGCCGACGAGGTGATCGAATGAGCGCGAGCGTGAAACGCCGGGAGTTCATCATGCTGGTCGGCGGCACAGCGGCGGCGTGGCCGCTCGCGGCGCGGGCGCAGCAACCAGCGATGCCGGTGATCGGGTTTCTCAATACCGGATCGTCCAATAGCTTCGCACATTTGGCGAATGCGTTCCGCCAGGGTCTAAAAGAGGCCGGCTATATCGAAGGTTAGAACGTTGCGATCGAATACCGCTGGGCGGAAAGTCGATACGATCAGCTGTCGGCGTTGGCGGCCGAGTTGGTGAACCGTCAGGTGGCTGTGATCATCGCAACAGGCGGTGAGCCATCGGCCGTGGCTGCCAAGGCCGCCACCAGCTAGATTCCAATCGTGTTCACGGCTGGGGGTGATCCAGTCAGACAAGGGCTGGTCGCCAGTCTCAATCAGCCGGGCGGCAATCTGACGGGGATGTTCTTTCTGACCGGTGCCATTGAGTCGAAGCGGTTCGGGTTGCTGCGCGAGCTGGTCCCCAATACTGCAATCATTGGCGTGCTCTTGAACCCGAGTTCACCAGCGGCGGGACTCCAATTGCAGGACATACCGGACGCGGCGCGTGCCATTGGACAGAAGATTGTCATCCTGGAGGCTAGCAACGAACGGGATGTCGACGCGGCATTCGCGACTTTGGTTCAGCGGCAAATCGGAGCCCTCTTAGTTGCGTCCGATCCGTTCTTTAGCAATCGGCGCAACCAAATCCTTGCGCTCGCATCCCGATATTCAGTTCCCGCGATCTACTATCTGCGCGAGTTTGCTGCGGCCGGTGGCCTCATCAGCTACGGAGCCAATCTTGCCGATGCCTTTCGGCAAGTCGGTATTTATGCCGGCAGAATTCTCAAGGGCGAGAAGCCTGCCGATCTGCCGGTCATGCAGCCAACCAAATTCGAGCTGGTGATCAACCTCAAAACGGCCAAAGCGCTCGGCCTCATAATTCCCGACAGGCTGCTGGCCCTCGCGGACGAGGTCATCGAATGACCGCGAAGATGAAGCGGCGCGACTTCATCACGCTTGCTCGGCGGCGCGGCGGCGGCATGGCCGCTCGCGGCGGGCGCGCAGCAGGCGAAGCTGCCGACCATCGGAGTTTTAGGCACCACGTCGCACTCGGCTTGGCAGCCGTGGATCACCGCCTTCGTGGAACGGTTGCGCGAACTCGGTTGGATCGATGCCCGCACCGTCGCGATCGAATATCGCTGGGCGGGGGGACGACCCGACCGGCCGAACTCGAGGTAGTCGAAGGTATGCAGTTCGACCGCGGCTACATCTCGCCTTACTTCGTCACCAACGCCGACAAGATGCGGGTTGCGGCGCGGCCCGCTGCCCAAGATCGTCTACAAGGATCGTTGGGGGCAGGCTTGGGATGGCGCCTGAAGGTGCTTCACACGTGTGGGGGCATAAGTGTTGGCTAACCGATTGACAACTTAAGCGAGTATTCAGAAAATGCCGTGAGGTGAGGGCTAGGTTCACCCTGGGCCACTTGGCTGACCACGTTCGCCGATCGCGAACGTGGTCCAGGACCAACGTCTGTCGATGCGCGGAATTCGTTCAATCGGGGTCGCCGATGCGAGTCTACGAGGCGATCATCAAAGGCCTGGAAGGAATCGGTGTTGACGCGGCCTTCGGCGGCGCGGGCGAGAACGCCGCAAGCCTGCTCCTAGCCCTCAAGCACTCAAGCAAGATCAGGCCGGTGATCGTCCGGCACGAGCAGGCTGCGTCGTTCATGGCCTGCGGCTACGCGATCTATTCAAGCCGGCTCGGCGTGTGCTTCGCGACCGCGGGGCCTGGCGCGTTCAACCTGTTCTCCGGCTTGGCGGTTGCGATGTCGGATTCCTATCCGGTGCTCGCGATTTCCGGCTTTGCGTCCCTCGAATGGAAGGGCAAGGGCGCACTCAACGAAACGTCCGGCGTTAATCGCACGCCCGACTCGCAGGCGATGTTCAACGCCACCACCAAGCGTTCCTATCTGTTGGAGGACGCTGCGAAGACCTGCGACATTCTGGAAGAGGCGGTCAACCTCGCCTTCGACGGCCGACCAGGGCCGGTTCACATCCACGTCCCGGAGAACCTCACCCATACCGACGTGTCGGTCGACAACTATCGCAACATTCATTTGAACATCCGTCTGGTCGCGCCCGATCCCGCCGCCGTGGCGACCGCCGCAGCCGCGGTCGCAGACGCGGTCCGGCAGCGAAAGTCGGTCATCGCGCTCATCGGCTTTGGTGCGGTACGCAGCGGCGCCGGGCCGCAATTGCGCGCCCTGGTCGAGCGCTTTCAAATTCCATTTGCCACCACGCTCGACGGCAAAGGGATCATTCCGGAAGACCACCCGCTGGCGCTCGGCGTGCTCGCCGATAGCGGCCACGGCGCCGCCGGCAAGGCCTTCGTGCGCGCCGACCTCGTGATCGCGGTCGGCAACTCGTTCGCGCAGCACGCAACCTTCAACTTCCGGCCCGACCTCTTCAAGAACAAGACGCTCGTCCACATCAACATCTCGGAGAAAGAGATCGGCAAGGTATATGCGGCCGACCATGGCATTGTGTCGGACGCGGGCTCGGCGGTCGCGGCGCTCGCCGACGCGCTCGGGCAACGCCTGGGTGCCATCGATTCGGTGACGGTCGAGAAGGACCGGCACGTCACCGCGCCCATCATCAATCTCGAGCCGCGCCGCATCCATCCCGGGCAGCTTGCGCAGTCGCTCTCAAAGCTCCTGCCGGCTGACGGCATCGTGCTCGCCGATGCCGGCGCACACTTGGCGTGGCTCGGTTATTATCTGCAGCTTTCGCGCGGGCAGCACTACCGCAAGCCCGGAAGCTTCGGCCCGATGGCCTGGGCCGTGAACGGCGCCCTCGGCACCAAGTGCGCGCATCCCGACCGCACTGTGGTCGTGGGCTGCGGCGACGGCTGTTACAACCTGTCCGGCTTCGAGCTGATGACCGCGGTGGAATACGGCATTCCGGTCATCTGGATCATCTTCAACGACGGCGAGTTCAAGCTCATCAAGCTGTTCCAGCTCTCGGCCTATCACGAATCCGGATTGGTGGAGTTCACCAATCCGGATTACGTCGCCTACGCGAAAGCGTGCGGTGCTCAAGCCTTTCGGGTCGAAACGCTTGCGGAGTTCGAAGCGGCGTTCAAGACGGCGCTCGATTCGGGTAAGCCGACGCTGATCGACGCCGTCATCACGCGTTTTGCCATCCCGCACTACAGCCCGAACCCCGACGGAGTCCTTGCGGCGATCGAGGAGGCTTTGGCCAAAAGACTTGGCGCGGATTGAAGCGAGCTGACTGATTCCTCCAAGCATGGGGAGTTGGCGATGTCAGACGGTCACATCGGCTTTGACGAGATGATCAAGTATCCACTTTTCGAGGCGTTGTTCAAACGCCGCTCTCGCCGGATGATGACGTGGCGAGACGTGCACTGGAAAGCTAGTCGCATTGCGTCCCTCGTTGGAGAAGCTCAATACTCAGGAGAAGGCGTGGATTCTCGCCGCGGTCCATGCACTCAACAAGAATGACCCGGCGCACTCATTTAACGTAGACGACAAGACTCTCGCGAATGTGAAGCTTCCGACCGCCTTTGCGCCAACCATTGATGATGTGCGCAAAGGCTACACGATTGCCAACACCGGCCAACACGCCCTCTGGCGAACCGTTGTGATCCGTGGCGCCCCGACGTCGGCACCATCTGCGATGGAAGCCGCTACACGATCAAGAAAACCTATCTCACGCTCGACGGAAAGCCCGTCGACCCCGGCCGTTTGCGTCAAAACGATCATTGTTTCGATCGAGGGTAAGAGCGCTGACAGTAAGGAGCACCAGACCGTTCTTGTCGATATGCTGCCGGTGGGCTGGGAAATTGAAGGGCCTGTGCTGCCCGTTTTAGGGATCGCCAAAGGACGGCTCGGAAGCGGACGACACCCATAAATCTCCGCCGCATCAGACCTACGGTTTCCTTGGAGCATTGACCAATCCACATGTCACCGAGGCGCGTGATGACCAATTTGTGGCCGCCTTCAGGCTCGGTAACGAAGGCTCGCATCAGATAAATCGATATTTTGCAAGGAACCCGGGACTGTCAGACGACGCCCTCCACCTGGCCTATGTCGTGCGGGTGGTGACGCCTGGTACCTTTACATTGCCGGAGGCTGTTGTCGAAGACATGTACCGACCGAGCCTGATGGCACGAACGGACTCTGGTCAGACAATCGCGGACCCACGCTGACATGCGGCTGCTCTGTCGATCACGATTGGGATTTTGGATCGCGTGTTTCCGCCTGACCAATCCCGTTACCGCGAGGCTTCGCTCGAAATATTGGCCCGCGATGGGGAGCCTCTGCGTGTCTTCACAACGCGCGACGGCATGCTGCGCCTTGCCACCCTGCCCGACGATGTGGATCCCCGTTACCTCAACCTCCTGCTTCCGGTCGAGGATCGGCACTTTTGGTGGCACCCAGGGGTTGATCGTCTGGCGCTCGCACGCGCAGTTTGGCAGCTGACTCGCCACGGACACGTCGTGTCAGGCGGCTCGACATTGACAATGCAGGTTGCCAGATTGCTCTCTCCGCACCGACACGATGTCGTTGGCAAGATAACCGACATTGCCCGAGCTATGAAGTTTGAGGCCAGGTTCACCAAGCGCGAAATCCTGGCCATGTATCTCACCTTGGCGCCCATGGGCGGCAATCTGGAAGGTGTTCGATCTGCCTCGAGGATATATTTCGATCGGGAGCCCGACCATTTGAGCCCGGTGCAGGCAGCTCTGCTCGTCGCTATTCCACAGAGTCCAAGTCGACTTCGACCTGATCGGCATCCCGAAGCAGCGACCTTGGCTGTCGCAAGAATTTGTGCCCGGACGCCAACCGTGAATTGTGGCGATACGTCAGATTTTCCAAAGATTATGGGACAGCGACCTGCAAGACACGCGCATCATCTTGCTGATGCGCTTCGACAGGAAGGCCACACCATCCGCGTGCGGACGACTCGATGCGGCACTTCAAATTGGTGTCGAGGGCGTGGTGGCCAGGGAAGCACGCTTTCTTGGTGATCACGCCAATGTATGTCGCTGGTTATCAATAACAGTGACCGCTCGGTTCTCGCCTTCGCGTGTTCGATGTCGACGTCTGTAGGCGATTGAATTTTCGTCAAGAGGCCGATGGCCGTCATGATCTGGCCGGACTGACAGTAGCCACACTGGACCACGTTATATCGTTGCCAAATCGACTGAACCGCCTGCGCGACCTGTCCAGTGACACCTTCGATCGTCGACGAGCCGGTGCGGTCGTGCAAGATCCGGGTCGATACAGTCCGCGACCGCCGCGTGACGGTCAAGATGCACCATGCTTCTTGGCAGGCGCTTCTGACAGCAACTTTAGGGTTTTTGGTAATTTTGTCGGCATTGTATGTAGCTGTAATTATACCCCCCAAGTTGGATGCAAGTTTTATTCTCGGAGGTATCGGGACAAATCAATAATGCGTGCTTTCTTCCATGCGCGCCCATAAATAGCCCACATTCAAATAAAACATTATCCCTCATTGCTGCATACTTCTGTCCGCGTGAAGTCAAGTTATCATCTGGCGAGGCGACAAATACCGCAAAATAATGGCGAGTTGTTAATGCCTCAAGTGTTTCCGGGATGAAAGAGCCAGGTAAGAATACGTCGTCTTTCCAAAGTGTGGGCTGCGTTTGTGGCGTAAGGAGTGCGGTAACGGCTTTGGCAATTTCATAGCCTTCCGAAGATGACCCAATGAAAATGGGCGGCTTCACCTTCGGGCTTTTCGACATCTTCTTGACTTGTCGGCGTTTTCCGCGTTTTGCCAAGGTCGCCTCCACAGTGCTTTCGGCTTGCACTAATCTCTACAAGTTTAGGCTACATCCGGTCTGGTTGACTATAGGCTACTTCGCCCCTGGCAACGAAGGATGTACAACTTGTAGAATTTTTTGGTGCTAGCTTGTTCGTGAGTTTCGCTCCTCTACTTTCCAACAAACCGTTTTATAGCCGTCCACACATGGCACTAGGGTGCTGGGCCGGGATGTCTGCAGCCTCCAGCTACGCCCGCGAAGCCGCCGGGAGCGTCCGAACTTCGGGTACCAATCAAATGTGAACCACCTCACACAATGCTTTGGCCATTCCGAGTAGTTTCTTGGTAAGATCGCCGGGGCCCATGCCCATTATAGGAATCTGCTACTGACAGGGCTCATATCGTTGCGGTCGCGTTAGTGCGAGCGGGGTCGCCATGTCCGACAGATGCATCGGCTTCGACGAGATGAGCAAGTACCCGCTGTTCGAGGCTCTACACAAACGCCGGTCCCGCCGCATCAGTTTGGGTATCCAATCAGTCCGGGCGGGAGACAATTCATATAAGTCGAATGCCAAACCGCAGCCGTTGAGCGAGCTCGAAGAAGCGGTCCTGATTTGCGCGATCGGATTGACCGGCCTCACTTTGCCCGACCGGCCTTTCGAAGCGCACCAGGGCGAGAAAATTCTCGGCACCCCCAACCTGAACTTCCTCGGCCGTGCCGCGGGCAGTACGGACAACTGCCAAGCCACATCATTCTTCCTATTCAATGATAGCGGCGCTTATTTCCTCAAGCATTTGAACGCCGTCGATCCCAGCGAACCCATCACCCCGGATCTGTTGGTACGGCGCGCCCGCGAGTCCAAGGTCAAAATTCTCGATCGACGTCCTGATTTTCCGAGGGAGTTTCCCTATTATCTCGACTCTAATCGTTTCCTGTCCAACGTAACCGGCTCCACGATCTTGTTTCCGGTTGTGGACATGACGCGGCAGTACATCAACGCGTTGATGTATCTGTTGACCGAGCCGGACGGCTATCGGCCGGCGTTTCGCGACGACCGCAATTTCTATCTGTACGCGGGCGTGCGCAAATGGGTCCGCAGCGGCTTTTTGAACGATGACATTCCGGTGCCGCTCGGCGTGCTCGGCACTATGCGCACCCAGATCGAGGCCGAGCTGCTGCTGCAGAACCTCATCCTGATGCTGCAGGCCATGGGGCTCGGCGGCTGGATCCATGCCTCCGTCACGCCGACCAAGCTTTTGCCCGCGCTCGGCTTCAAATACGTCACGCCGCGCTACCGAGCGCTCGACTTCTTCCGCTGGGGCACCTTCCGCACCGAGGTGCGCACCAATCCAATCGGGTTGCCGCCTCGCCTCGAATGCATGTGTCCACCCTTTTACCCGTCGATGGCGGACGCTGTGCAGGCGGTAGTCGACGACAAATACCGCGCCGGCGGCCCGTACGGCGATGACGCCTATTTCCGCCGCATCTTCCAGGGCGACCGCGGCGACAAATATCTGAAGCAGGTGCCGCATTACAAAGACGAAGTGATCGCCTGCACCAAGGACATCTGCACCTACATCTACGAGCGGCACGGCCGTTTCCCCGCCCATTGCGACGCGATCTTCGCGCCCGGCGTCTGGCTGCAGGCGCACCATCTCGACCTCAACTACTACGACACGCTGTTCAACAACGGCTACACCGAAACGCAGCGCGACCATCAACGACTTTGGCACGCTTGATCAGAGCCGACCCCCTATTTGGAGGCAAGCAACAATGATTGGCAAACTCGTTGAAACTCCTGTCGTGAGGCGGGCGCGGTATCTGTTCGTCGGCGTGCTGTATCTGGTCTTGATCTTGGCCGCCTATAGCGCCGCCGCGTTGCAGGGGTGGCTCGACCACAAATCGCCGCCTGCGGAACCGCACAGCGTCGAATACTATCGTACGATCTTCTCGATCTGGGCGACGATCGTGCTGGTCACGCCGGCGCTGTGCTTTCACGTCTTCTCGCGCAGCGACGCCGCCAACACCTATTGGCGCGCGTTCTGGACTTTCGCCTATCTGGCGTTCCTGGTTCACGTCTACTGGGCGGTGTGGGGCGTCTGCGGCGGCGACCTTAACGTCGTGTTCGACGCCAAGGTGCCACCCGAAGCGTTTCCGGAATGCCTGGTCGAGCACCCCGGCCCCGACTTCTTCCTCACTGCATGGTGGGGCCTCGACGTCATCCTGGCGTGGCTCATAACCGACAATATCAAGCTCTTGCGCGCCGAACGTGGCGCCCTGCACGTGCTCGCCTTCGCCATGTTCTTCGGCGCCTTCGTGCTCGCTTCCAAGGTCGGCATCGTCGCGCGGCTGCTGGGCATTCTGATGGCGATCCTGGTGCTCGGTTGCGTGGTGCTGCGCGTGATCGTGCAGGAGACCGACCCGAAATCGCTGACCGCCATCGTCTACGTCGGCTTCTTCCGGCTGCTCAACCTGTTCGTGCGCTGGGATCAGCTGCCGACGTTCCTCGCCGTCATGAATCTCGGCGCTTTGCGCGACGTGCTGCGCGCCAAGAACCTGCACAACACCTCCGACATCGCGGTGACCACTCCCGGGGGCTTGCGCGACACCGTGCCGTGGGATCCGCGCTATCTGTGCGACCGCCAAGAGGACGGGCAGTACAACGACCTCACCAAGCCGACCATGGGCAATGCCAGCTTCAATCCCAACAATCCGCTCAACAACACCGAATTCACGCTGAGCAATCCGGGCGCCCGTTTCGGCCGCAACATTCCACTGAGCGAGGTCAATCCGACCCGCGACGGCGACATTCTCGACCCAAGCCCGCGGCTGGTGAGCAATCGGCTGCTGGCGCGGCAAAAGAAGAAGGACGGCACCGACGACTTCAAGCCAGCGACCATCCTCAATCTCTTGGCGGCAGCCTGGATCCAGTTCCAGACCCACGACTGGTTCAATCACGGCAATCCGCGGCCGATCGCGGACGACCCGTTCGACGTGCCGATCCCGCCCGGCGATACGTGGCCGACCGGCAAGATGCTGGTTCGCCGCACCCGGTCCGACCCGACTCGCAGGCCTAACGACCACGCCGGCCCGACCACCTACGCCAATGCCGAGACGCACTGGTGGGACGCCTCGCAGATCTACGGCGACAGTCCGCAGGCCGGCGCCAAATACCGCACCTGGCAAGACGGCAAGCTGAAGGTCGATCCCGAAACTCGAAGGATCCCGACCGATGCGGCCGGGGTTGAGATCACAGGACTGACGCAGAACTGGTGGGTCGGCTTGAGCCTGCTTCACAACCTGTTCACGTTCGAGCACAACGCCATCTGCGATCACCTCCTTCACGAATTTCCTGAATGGCGCGACGACCCGCAGAAAACGCCGCAGGAGAAGGACGAACAGATTTTCCGCGTGGCGCGGCTGATCAACAATTCCCTGATGGCGAAGATCCATACGGTCGACTGGACGCCGGCGATTCTGCCCAACCCGGCGCTGAAGATCGGCATGAGCGCCAACTGGTGGGGCCTCGCCGGCGAAAGCATCAAAAAATACATCGGCCGCATCAGCACATCGGAGGCGATCAGCGGCATCACCGGGTCGGCGACCAGCCAGACCGGCGCGGACTACTGTCTGACCGAGGAATTCACCGCGGTCTACCGCCTGCATCCGCTGCTGCCGAACGACATCGAGGTTCGCCACTTCAAGGGCGACCGGCCCGGCCGCACCCTGAAGTTCGAGGCTGCCACCGACGACGATCCCGACCTGATCGTCGGCCCCCATGCCATGAACAACGCGCTGCGCAGCGCGTCGCTGCTCGACCTCATCTATACCTTCGGCGTGCAGAATCCCGGCGCCGTGGTGCTGCAGAACTTCCCGAACTGGATGCGGCGGATGCGACGGCGCAACGGCGCCAACCTCGAGGAGATGATCGATCTCGCGGCGATCGACATCCTTCGCGACCGCGAGCGCGGCGTGCCGCGCTACAACCGCTTCAGGAAGCTGTTTCACAAAGCGCCGGTGCGCTCGTTCGAGCAGATGACCAGCGACCCCGAACTGGCGAAGACCCTGCGCGAGGTCTACGGCCATCCCGACAAGGTCGACCTGATGGTCGGCATGTATGCCGAGGAGCCGCCGGAGCTGTTCGGCTTCAGCGACACGGCGTTCCGCGTCTTCATCCTGATGGCGTCACGCCGGCTCAAGAGCGACCGCTTCTACACCGACGACTTCACGCCCGCGGTCTATACCCAGGCCGGGATCGACTGGATCAACAACAACAATATGAGTACCGTGTTGTTGCGTCACTTTCCCGAGCTGACGCCGATTCTGCAGCGGACGGACAATGCCTTTGCGCCGTGGCAAATTCCCTAAAGACAAACGCAGCGCCGTGTTGTGAGCTTTCTGACCAAGCTTCCCAGGGCACTTTACCGCGCCGATGCGTTCGACGGCTTCACCGCCGAACGCGATTTCACCCTGGGCAACGCCAAGGCCATGATTTGGATATCCCAGCTTGCCTACGAAACCGACGAACCGGACAAGATCAAGGACGTGCTCCTGTCATGGGGACTGCAGCTCGCAAACACCGGGCCCGATGATGATGCCGTCGTCGTGAGGGAAGTCAAAAGCGTGCTGCCGATCGCGAGCACCCATTGCTTCGTTGCATCGGGGCGCGGCGCAACGATCGTGACATTTGCCGGCACCGACCCGGTCGTACTTGCCAACTGGATCACGGATTTCGATGTCCACATCGACGCGACGGGGACCGCCGAAGGCTATCAGATGGCCGCCGATGCAGTATTCGCGCAATTGCAGGATTTGATCTCCGCGCCCAGGCTTGCCGGCAACAAGCTTTTTGTGACTGGGCACAGTCTCGGCGGGGCTCTGGCGGCTTTATCGGCGCACCAGATCGTCAGCAATCGTATCGTCGAAGCCACCGCCGTATACACGTTCGGCATGCCTCGTGCGGGTACTCAAGACTTTGTAGATACTCAATACAATCCGCGCCTGGGGTTATGCACCTATCGACTCGTGCAGGGCGACGATCTGGTACCGACCGTAGCGCCGACGGAGCTGGGGCTTCACCATCTCGGCCGTTACCTGCGCTGTGAGCGCGGCGCCAAGTTCAGCGCCGGTGCATTGGCCGCAGATACCGCTTCCGATCACCCACAATTCGTCGGAGGTGTGGCAAAGGAGCTGAGCGGTCTATTGCATGGGCCGCTCTCAGGTGTGCTCTCGCACGCCCAGCAGCTGGCATTGGCGCAATCACTGGCGCTTGGACGGGGACCGCCTGGCGCGCGCACCGATCCCGGCGGGATTTTGATCGAACTGCTGCCGCCACGCCTGCGCGACCATATACCCGACCGTTATATCGGAGCTTTCTAAGCATGCCCTGGAAAGGCGTGAACCGATTTTCTATGAGATCATGCACGGTGTCAGGGATCGGGAACGCGAATCAATTTCCCGAGGAAAGATATGAGCAAGAAAATCGTTTTGCTCTCAGATGGCACTGGCAACAGTTCCGCCAAAGCGCAGAAGACCAATGTTTGGCGACTGTTCCAGGCACTCGATCAGCGCGAAGACAGTCTGATTGCAAAATACGACGATGGCGTCGGCACGTCTTCCAACAAATATTTGGCGGCGTTGGGCGGCGCATTTGGCTTCGGTCTCAAGCGCAATGTGATCGACCTTTACAAATTTGTCTGCTGCAACCATCAAAAGCATGATGAAATCTACGGTTTTGGCTTCAGCCGCGGTGCCTTCACCATCCGTGTGCTGGTTGGCTTGATTGCCAGGGAAGGCCTGGTTCCTTTCCGGACGGAGGAAGAGCTTGATCGCAACGCTAGGGCCGCGTATCGCGATTATCGTGCAAAGGCTTTTCCGTCGCGGAGTCCGATTGTCATCGGTCTGCGCTGGTTGCGGGACGCTATTATTCGCATCAAGGATTGGATCAGGGACGATCTGACTTGTGCGGAAGTCCAAGCTGAGATCGAGAAGCTTGGGCGTAATGAGATCAGAATTAGGTTTCTTGGTTTGTGGGATACCGTCGAGGCGTATGGAATTCCGATCAGCGAACTCAAGCGCGGAATTGATTGGATACTCTGGCCCATGGTGTTCGGCGACTTCAAGCTGTCGCCAAAAGTCGATCGCGCCTGCCATGCACTCTCGCTCGACGATGAGCGAACAACGTTCCATCCGCTGCTCTGGGACGAAGCCGCCGAGGCCGAAATGGTCAAGCGCGGCGAGGTCATGGCTGGCCGCATCACGCAGGTGTGGTTTGCCGGTGTGCATTCCAATGTGGGCGGCGGTTATCCGGAAGATCAGGTTTCGCTAGTGCCGCTCGAATGGATCATGAGCGAGGCCAAGGCCAATGGCCTGCCGCTAGACGATGCCCGTATCCAAAGCATCGCCGCCGAAAGCTCGCCCTATGCACGTCTTTACGATTCGCGTGCGGGCATCGCCGCCTATTATCGGTACGACCCGCGGCGGATGCCGATATACGTCGATCATCCAGAAATACGTCCGATCGTCCACGCCAGCGTGGTGATGCGGATGGCGCACGGCTCCGATCAATATGCGCCGATTATTCTCCCGCACGAATTCTGGGTCATGGCGCCCGATGGCGAATTGTTGCCCATGGCCGGGTTTCCCGAAGCCTTGCAGCTCGATTCGACCAAAAAGAAAATTGCCATGGCCGCTCCGGAGGCCAAGCACGAGGAGGATGTGGCCAGCGCCAAAGCAAAATTGAAGGAGGCCATGGCCGGCCTTGCTCGTCCGGTTTCTGAATCGGTCGGTATCATCTGGGATACGGTCTGGTGGCGCCGGTTGCTCTATGCTGTCACGCTATTATTGACGACCGTGTTGGTTAGCTATCCCTGGACCCAAGGCTATTTGGGCTCTACTGTTCCCAAACTCCTTGGCCTCATCCCGGTCCTCGGTCATGACTTGGCGCAGCGTCTCAATGACCTTCTCGATAACACGGACGTGGGATCGCGTGGATTCATCAGCCCGCTCGTCGACGTCATCAGCGGCTTTCTTCCCACCTACGCGACCCGCTGGACCAATGCCTTTGTTGGGCATCCGATCGAGTTTGGCTCGATCGCGATAATGATTCTGCTGTGCCTGTATGGCAGCACAAGCCTGCAAAAGAGGATTCATGACCGCGCACGGCTCGCTTGGCATGCGCATCTCTTGCCGCAATACCGCAAGTGGATGAGCGAACAGGAAACTGGTCTTCGCCGCGCGTTAATCGTTGCCCTTATCGTCACCATTCTGTTGCTGATCGCGACTGTATTCTTCGGGCCGCCCTTGGCGCAGATCGAAATCGCCCTACTCGCCGCGATACTGTTGCTCACCCTCGTTTGGCAATATGCGGATACTCAGCGCCTGAGATCCCAAGAAGCGTCGCCAAATCTCAGAAGCACGATCTCGCTATCGATCGCCCGCAACTTGCGGACAAACACGACTTTGGCGTGGCTTTATCGCGCCGTCTTCAACATCATGGTGCCGCTCGCTTTTGCCTTCGGCATCATCATCGTTGCTGTCTATGTTACTAATCGCGTGTTATTCGATGCGTGGAGCGCGGCGGGGCAGATTTGTGTCAATGGGGTTGGAAAGAATGATCAAACAACAGAGAAAATCGGACAAGCAGCAACCAACTACACCACCGATGATATATGTTGGGCATCGGGATTGGTGCTCGTCCGCGGGCATCGCTATCGCATCACATTGACGATGCAAAACGATTGGATGGACAAAGGTGTCAGCACCGATGTGAACGGATACGCCAGCAACAATTTTGCTCTTTTTCTCGGGGTGCCGTTGCGGCGCTGGTGGACTCAAAACTGGTTCAAGCCGATCGCACAAATTGGCAAGCTCGGCAACGATCAATATGTACTGGGCTCTGCAGATGATACGGTTTCAGCCACGCCAGGTGCAGCGAACAAAGTCGTCACTGAAATGGTCGCCGGGACCGACGGTGAACTGTTCGTGTTCGTTAACGACGCTGTGGTGATGATCCCGGGTTTGTTGCATTACTTCTACGATAACAATCAGGGGATCGGCACGGTCGTGGTCGAGCGCGTCGGAAATTAGCCCGGCTGCATATCGTGAGCCCCGAGCCCTCCTCCGCGCTAGAGGCGCACACTCGAACGGCTAACATAGCTATATTTGTACCCCTTTGTGCGACGGAGGCCGCATGGCAGCGGATCAGAAGGCCGCCGGCAACACGGACGTACGATTGCATGACCTCAGTGCACACGTTCGGAAGCTACGCCGGTTATGCCGGTGCAAACTCGTTCCTAGTGCGGGAAAATGCGACACAAGGATATCTCGACCACCGCGATCTATGTGAATCGCGCGGACGCCCCGATACGCATGGTCAGCGAGCAGGTCAGTAAACGCATCGCAGCGGGACTGGCGGGGCGAAAGACGCCGAGATCGTGCAGCTCAAGCATGGGGCGTAATTGCCTAAAGTATCCGACCACAAGCGATCGTAGGGGGTCCCCAGTGGTATTCCATCGCTACATTTTGGTCATCCACATTGCCGCATGTTCGCCCGCTGAGCGGGCGCCGACCACTACACCAGCAGCGAACTCATGTAGCACGACCGGGTCGAGCACATCCTTCCAGCCGTCGGCGCCGTGGACATTGCCGGCACGCAAAGCACAGCGTTCGAGGTCGCCAAACTGGTTGAACACGAATAGCGGGTGATAGCAGGTGCAGGCGTAATGGCCGTTCCAGACGCTCATCTCCTGCTCGCCGTGGGTCGGGCTCACACTTGAATTCATGTCGAGGACGATGCCACGGGGTAGCCTTCGGCCGTGCACAAGGTCGATCCACTGGCCAGACAAGTCGGCAAGAGCAGCGAAGTTCTTGGGCGCCGCGAGCCATTGCGTCTCGAAGGCGAAGCCGCGCTCCTCTGCGCCGCTTTGCCGCCGACAATCCAGCGCATAGCCGGATCTTGGCGCAGGCGCTCGGCGTCGTTCACATCCTCGTATCCGGCAAGGCGACCAAATACCGACTGCCGGAACAACCCGGCCAATGCGTGCCGACTATTCTTGCCACTGCGTGCGTCGGCCAGAACATCACCCGCCATCTCGGTCAAACCGAGTACGTCGTCGAGTTTGCGATAAGCCAGCAACCCAGCATCGGAGGTCACCAGGGAGCCGCGAAACTGGAGCATCAAGCGGCGGTCGAAATCCAGCCGAACAGCATCCGATCCTGATTCACCCCTTGGGTGCGCCATGGCCGCCTCGCTCAATCCAGGGTAAGATGCAGATCGCTATATCTGAATCGCGCAGACCGCGCCGAAACTCAGTGCGTTATCCGGTGAATGCGGGTTAAGGCCGAAAAGTGCCGACGTTTGGCCGGCTTAGGGGCCAGCTTATTCCGTTGGACACGGAGCGCCAGCTGCGTCCCATTCCTTCAAAAACTCGACCAACTGGGCCACCGAGTACGGAGCTGGCTCCCGCCCAGGCCCTGGCGCCCAGCCCCAGTGGACCAACTCGTCGTGTGCGATGTGCTCTGCGATCTTAACGATAGTGCGATTACCGTTGCGCGCTGGGTCTTTGATTTGGGCACAGATCTCGGCGCTCGATTTGCCGAACCATTGCATCGATACCGGCGGAAGTAGCCAAACATGAGCACCAGGAGGGCCATGAGGCTCTTGCGAGTTGTGCTGGCTGTGACAGGCGCTACAGACGATCGACACCGTACCCGTGCGGCTGGCCCCAGCACTGATGTTCATGCCATGCGGTCGGGCCTTGGGTCCGTAGCTAGAACCTGACCAGATCGGCACGTTGTCCGGGCCAACGTGGCAATTCGCGCAGCGTGGGTGCGAGAAGACTCGGTAAATATTGTTCCATGCTGTCAGACCGTCTTGTGCGAAGGCCGGGCTAGCCATCAAGAGCAAAACGAGCACAGAGCGCATTATCTTCTCCATGCTTTTCAGGCGAAATCGATGTGCCTATTGAGCGGCAGCTTGCGGATCCGCTTGCCAGTGGCCGCAAAGATGGCATTGGCGAGTGCTGGGGCAGCCGGAGGGACACTCGGCTCGCCGATGCCGCGAACCTCGTTAGTGTTCGTGAGCGCTCGAACCTCGATCACCGGCACCTGGTAGATCCGCATGCCCTCGAAGGCGTGGTAATTTGTCTCCTGAGCGATCCCGTCTGCATACGTCAGTTCGGCATTCATCGCGTGGCCGAGCCCCCAGATAACGCCGCCTTGAACCTGATTCTCGAAGTTCTCGGGGTCTAACACTTTGCCGACCTCGATGGCGACAAAAACTTTGTCGATCCTAATGCCGTGCGGCGTATTTGTGACCTCGACCACTTCGGCAGCGGGCACGCGGAATGACAAGGTGAAGGCGATGCCGCGTCCGCGATTGTTGCCGGGATCACTCCCCCAATTCGACATCTCGCCAACCGCCTCAAGGACTTTGCGCGAGGGCTCGTGCCAGCATAGCCGCAGCCGCTCCCTTAACGGGTCGGTCCCAGCAGCGTGGATTAGCTCATCGAGGAAGCAGTCGTGAAAGAAGCCGTTGCCGGACGCGCCGACCGACCGCCATGAACTCACCGGCACCAGCTCGGGCACACGATACCCGGTGACACGATAGTTCGGGATCTTAAATGGCTGATCCCAGGCGCCCGCCACGATCGCAACATCAGGACCGGGGATCGACAGGTTCTGCCGGCCGAATTGCGAGGCCGTCACTGATGGACTGGCAATGCTGAGATCGTAGGCGTCGACCTGGCCATCCTTCACGGCTCCGCGCATGCGCGCCATGGCAAGCGGGCGCGGAAAGTCATGGGTCATGTCCTCCTCGCGCGACCAAGTCATCTTGATGGGCGGCCCTGGAAACGCCCTCGCCAGCTCGATGGCTTGGCGGACGTAATCATCCTCCAACCGCCTCCCGAAACTGCCCCCACACATCTGGACGTGAAGATGAATATTTTCAGCTCGGACCCCCGTCATGGAGGCAGCTGCCGTGATCAGGAATAACGGAATTTGGGTCCCGGTCCATATGTCCAACTGCCCGTCCTTGAGCCAGACAACGACGTTCATCGGTTCCAGTGGCGCGTGAGCAAGGTAAGGCACCTGATATTCTGCTTCGACCACGTTAGTACCTGCGAGCGCGGTATCGACGTCGCCCTCGTTCTTCAAACGGCTGTCCTGGCGGCCTGGAGTGAAAGAGGCCGCCACCGTCTCGAACATAGCCGCGGTTGTCGGCGGATAGGGAGCAGGGCCCCAATCGAATTTGATCAAGTTGGCAGCCCTGAAAGCGCGCCAAGTGTTATCTGCAATCACGCCGACACCGCCAGTGATGGGCACGATCTTGAGAACCCCCTTCGCCGTCACAGCGGCACTGGCGTCATAGTCCTTCATGCCGCCGCCCAGCCGCGGATTAGTGCGGACCGTGGCGTAGACCATTCCAGGCATTCTGAGGTCGATACCGAAGGTGGCCGTTCCGGTGCACTTCGCCACCATATCGATGCGCGGCATCGTTTTTCCGAGATAGCGCCACTCAGTTTCGGGCTTGAGCGCCACGGTTGAAGGCAGATCAATCTTTGCCGCGGCTGGGGCGAGAGACGCATAGCTAAATGACCTGCCGTCCGGGGTGACGACGGCGCCGTTCCATGTTCTCAGGTCAGCTTTGGCAACGCCCGTTTGCGTGGCGGCGGCCAGGAGCAGCACTTCCCGCGCTACCGCGCCGGCAATACGCATCTTCTCGTAGGCGTCCGCAACGGTCGACGAACCGCCCGTAACCTGCACGGCTAGGAACTTTGCCGCTACATCGGCAGCAATGCGCGCACCGCGGGCAAGAAAGCCATTGTCGGTTGAGGCGAACGGCAAGCCTTCCGCCAACACCTTTCCATTGTAATAGGTGGCACTCGGCGGCCCCGGATCGACCTTGATGTCCTCCCACGCAAGATCCAATTCTTCAGCCACCAGAGCCGCCTGTACCGAATACGCTCCCTGACCGACATCCGCCCTCGGCGTGATTATCATTACGCCGCTTTGGTCCACCCGCACATAGGGAGTTAATGCGGCTTGTCCATCCCCGAGGTCCTTGAGCAGAGGGTTCGTTGGTGTTCGTTTGTAGGCGTAAATGCCGAACGCAACGCCGCCCGCCACGGCGGCCGAGCCGACAAGGAATGTACGTCGCGCAATTGTGCCGACACGGCTCATGGCTTGGCCTCACGCAACTTGGCGGCGACCGCTTTCACTGCCGCTCGTATGCGCGGATAGGTGCCGCAACGGCATAGATTGGCGGACATCCCGCGGTCTATATCCTCATCTGTCGGCTCGGGATTGCTGCGCAACAGCGAAGCTGCTGCCATGATCTGCCCGGACTGACAGTAGCCGCATTGCGCCACTTGATGCGCAACCCATGTCGCCTGCACCAGGTGCATCGCCTCGGGCGTACCCAGCCCTTCGATCGTGGTGATCTCGCCGGCTACATCGCCGACCCGCAGCGAACAGGATCGCACTGGCACGCCGCCCACATGTACAGTGCAGGCGCCGCACACAGCGATCCCGCAACCATATTTCGGGCCAGTTATTCCAAGCACATCCCGCAATACCCAGAGGAGAGGCATATCGTCCTCAACGTCCACCTCATGCGTCTGTCTGTTGACCGTCAACCGCATGGGCTGCTTCAGAACAGAGCTAGATTGGACTGTGATGTGCCGCCGACGTGCATGGACGAATAAAGCTTCAGGCTGTTGACGTGAGGGATCCAATGTATCGGTCTGGCATATGGTCTCGTAGCCGAGGTGGAAGTACTTCGATGATTATGCCTGCCGGATCACTTCGCCCGGCAGGTGCATGTCTAAATGCCAGTGCAGCGGCAAGCTTAAAGCGCATATTCCAATTCATCACCTTCCGATCCAGCAAACGCCGGAGCTCCGTAGCAACCCCTTTGACAAATTGTTGCTCACGAATAGGCTTGGAGCGCATTACCGACTTGATGGAGCGACCCGATGCCAGGGCTTGAACGCGTTGGCGACGCGCATGAGGAAGGGGCTCAGCTCCGGGTAGTGTCGCATCAGCACCGTCTTCATGCCATTGTTCTCGACCCAGCGCATGCCGAGCGGGGTGTAGACCTCGGGGGTGTAGTCGACGGTGAAAAAGCGGTCGCTCTGGATCCGCCGGGTGGCCGTCAGGACAAAGATCCGGAATGTAGTGTCGCTGAAGCCGAACCCCCTGGGGGGCGTCTCCGCGAACATGCCCACCATCGTGTCCACCTTGTCGATGTCGCCGTAAACCTCGCGCAGCTCCCGAGCCCACACCGGGTTCGCGCACAATTTGTCCCACGACTCGATCCGCGGCATGTGAAGCAACTCGCGGAAATCGTTATACCGGGGCACACCTCGCTCGCGCTCGCGCACGATGTCGATTGTCGCCACGTCGAGGACGGCCATCACGCCCCCCTCGACCATGTGCTCGATGTGTCGGAGCGTGTTGGGATAATTGTGTAGAGTGATGGCCCCTGGAGGGGCGATGCCGAACGAGTATAAGAGATCCTCCGCAGAGAACGCCTTTCGCACGTCGCGAGTGAATTTCCCTTGAATCTCTGTAAGCGTTTTGTGGCCGAGCGAGCGGTCGTTGGTGTGGTCGTAGAATTTAAAGTCGTCGGGCATGAGCGGGTGCATCTTGTAGACCGCGACGAACTCCTCGGTGTTGCAGTAGGGAGCGGCGTGGTGGTTCGGCAGCGAGCCGGGCACCCCGTGCAGAGTCTCCTTCTCCACAAGCCAGATCCAGAACCGTGTGAGCCAATCGCTGGGCGCGCCGTACCAGACTATGTTCATTGATTTTTCGAGAACAGGGTTCGCCAGAATGGCGGGCGTCCACTCGACGGTGTGGATCTTCCCCATGAGGGCGGCGTTGATAATTCGGGCCTTCTGGAACAAATCCTCATCGGTCCAAGTCGGGTACTCACGGCGCAGGGCATCGCAGATCGCGTTGTGTTCGTTCACGAAGATCGTGTGAAGTAGGTTGAGCCCGAGCCACCAGTTATTGTTGAATCCAGTAAGATCTATGCCGGGGTGATCCGGGTCCGGCAGCAGGAACCCATCGCTATCCATCTTGATCTTGCCGTCGGTCCACGATCGCAGCTTGTTCGTGATAGCTTGGCGGCTGCCGTAGATTTGCGAGGCATCCCACCAGGCGGTCTCGGTATTGGTGAAGGTTGGCGGCCGGGGCGGACTCGTGCCGGCGGGCGTGGCCCGCCTGGTCGAATTGATCCGCATCGTCCGCGTAGGGTCGTCCCATGGGTCACCCGGGGGTATCGGGATCTGAATGTCGCTCTGGCCGAGTGGATCTCTGAGGTGATCAAACCATCCATGGGTCATGAACTGGATCCAAGCCGCCGCCAGGATATTGAGGGTGCTTGCCGGCTTGAACGTGTCGCGCGCGAGTAGGACCTCGCTGATCACCCGGGGATTCGGGTCTAAGAGGAGGTGGTTTTGCGGCACAGCCCGCTCCAGCGGGACATTGCGACCAAATCGTGCGCCGACGGAGCCCATGTGCGGGTCCGACAGGTCGTTGTAAGCGATGTCCGGCATCCGACAGGTCGCGACCTTGGGGTCAATTGTTCGAGGTGGCTGATCCGGGGCGAGCACGGGGGCGGTCAGGAACGGCCCTGGCCCAAGTGCCGCGGTCTGGAAGCTGACCGGGTTCGATCGTACGATTTGATTTGGCCTGGGCACTGGTTGGAGCACCGGGAGGGTAGATTGCGCCTCGGTGTCAAAGATGTTGTGTAGGCGCATGTGCTGGCGGACTGCGAGCAAGTTCATCGAGCCGAGCGGCCCGGGCAGCTTATGCCAGGGTACCCATCTGTTGAGCGTCAGGAATAAGGCACGGCTCAATTTTCCGAAAATCGCATTCAGCGCGCTGGCGGGGCGATAAAACCGGTATCCGAAGCGGTGGTCGGCGCTAGCCGCGTACACCGTGTGGCGAGCCCGGTTCAGGTTGCCCAGCGGCCTGAACTCGGAGGTGGTATGCCAAGGGTTGAATTCCAAATCGTCGACCTGCTGGTTGACTGCCGCCCCTGCGGCAGAATTCAGGTCCTGTTGCGGAATCACGAGTTGCGCAAGGGTTAGGGACGGCGAATGCTTTTCCTGCCACTCCACCGAACCGTCTTCGATCGGTGTCCTGCTGGCGTCTATGTATTTCTGAAATTTGAAGTCGAAAATGATCGGCCCGGCGGCCAACCTTCGTACAAGGTCGGCGCGTAGGTAGTCGGCATCTTTGGGATTGTGGTTGGCGTCCGGGCCCGCGACCGACGCCGGGACCAGCATGAACTTTACCGGGGCTGTGCCACACAGGATAGGGGCGCGGCTCCAATAGCGCTCGGTGGCTAGGCTCCGCACGGGGTTCGAGGTGACCTTGGTGATATTCCCGAAGATCCGGATCGTCTCGCTCACACCGACGGCGAACAGCAGCCGGGGCAGGAGAAGCAGCTTGTTGCCGGCCATCGCTCGCGCGAAGGCGACGAACTGAGGGGCGTTCCGCGCGTGCGATGTCGGTCCGTTGGTCATGAGGAAGTCGTGGACTTCGTCGGGACTAACGTGGACCCGCAACGCGGCGCCACGCATGTCACGCGCGCTGTCAGCCTGGACCGAACCGCTGGCGTTCGAGAACCGCACGGTCGTCGGATAAGCGGCACCGGGTCTGAGGAAACCGACCTGGAACTCGACCGGAAGTCGGTCGCTGACACGGAACTCGGCGTTGGTAATGCCGGCGTGCGACTTGGCATGGAACCCTCGGAGGACGGAGGGCGCACGGCTCTTCTTCTGCAAGAAGTACTGAACCTCCATGATCTGCATAGCCAGCCGGTGCACGACCTTCGCCTCCTCGGCGGGACTTCCACCAAGGTAATCTTCCTGCCATTGGTCCTTGAGAATCATACCCACATTTTGTTTCGGAAGGGTCATCGCATCACCCTCAAAACTTCGTACTGTGGGTCGCCTCCGGCCCCGTTTCGGGGTCGATCTTCCACTGCAGGCGCTCCGGGCTAGACGTTCGTGTTGCACTCCAAAAACGGCCGCGCTGGGAAATCGGTCAGGTCGCCGCCTGCGCGGTCCCGTCGCGCCTGCCGGCACTCGTCGACCGCTCCCGAGGGACACGACCACTGATCAGGTCCGCGATGTCCAGCTTGACTCAAGAACAGCCTGAGCAATGATGATTTTGTGACGCCTTTCAGATGATTCTGCGTTGAGTTGGCGCGGTTACTTTAGTTCGACCTCAACAAGCTCAAGAGGAAGTGAACCCGCATTGGTGATCGCACGCGTGGCGGCACCAGGCAGCCATGCGAAATCACCTCCGTGGATGACGGTTTCTTTCACCGTCCCGCCAAAGTCGGTTTCGGCGATCCGGTCACCGGACAAAACAAAACGAACTCCGGGGGCTTGCTGCATTATCGAGTCGGCAATCTCGCCCGGCGCAAGCTTAGTCCGCCAGGCACGAATGCGAATGTTGTCAATTTCCATCTTGTACTGAGGTGCTTTTGACCGATCGCTTACATCGAATCCACCAGCTGACGGGGGTATTAGTTCGAAGCAAAGCTGATGATTGACTTCAGTGTCTGTATTCGTAATTCGATGGACAAAGCGTTTCCCGGCGTAATTCGTATACGTCAATGACCCCGTCATCATTGTTGCTGCGATTGCTTGCGGAATTGTGGGAACTTGGACTTGGATCTTCGTCCCGTTCACCGCGAAAACAACAAAGTCGAAATTGTGTTCGTGCCACAGAGTCGATGCCCCGGGCGGTATCATCACGCGAAACACCCGAACGAGGCCGTTTTGCAGAACGACATGGTGATGCGGTTCGTTGCTCGCCAAAACGGCCGATACGGCATCCTCGGCGGAAGCCGTGAATGCAGACGCGGCCCGTGTACTGGCTAAAGTACAGCAACAAGCGCAGAGAAACTGTCGTCGTCCCAACTCAAGCATGGCCTACCCGCGCCTCTTACTTGTGATTGTATCCCTTCATGAATGCAATCGCAATATAGCTCAGTATCTGGAGTTGACCTCGTACCGGGCGGCGAAAACCCAGCCAGAAGGAAGGGCCAACTCGGTCACCTGTTGCCGGCCGGTCCAAAGTGCCGTCGGCCGCAATCGCGTGAAGAGCCGGAAATGGAAGGTCAGACGCGCAGCCATGCCCGATCATCCGTCTCAGCTCATATGTGGCTAACCCGTTTCGCAAGAATAAAAATTAGCGGATGATGGCGTAAGACGACGTTGGTGGACCAAGTTGAAAGCGCGGTCGCCCTTTCGAGCGCTCGCCGAGCATCGAGCGATCTCACCGCAGCACCGTCCCGGCAGGACGTCTTTCCCCGTCGTGTGGCTATCGCAGGATTACGGTGCTGCTGCGTCGTGAAGGCTTGCGCTGCGATGCCGTGAGGTCTCGGGCCCGACAACCACAATCTCCCATTTCCCGAATGATCGCTTCGCCAAGCGTGCTTGGCCTGGCAAGTAAGAGCATAGATGCACGGCCGGAGGGGTCGTGGGAGAGGGGTGCTCGGTCCAAGCAGGGCTTGACCGTCTTCTGACCCCGAGCCCAAGCGCGAGGCAGCAATCGCATCCCTAAAAAGCCGCTCAGCCCCATTAACGTCTCTTTGAGCACGGTACACTGTCGCAAGGGAGTCCGGCCCGGATGCGGGCATTGTTGGCAATGTTCATGCAGTCCGTTGCCCGGCGCCGGCGCTGAAGCGATGTCCGAGGTTTTCCGGAGGCAGGTTCGTACCTAAAACTCATCACCCCCGCCATGAGGCGGCGCAAGGCAGCATACGGTCAAGCCCCCAGCCCGGCAGGTGTCGCCTGTGACTCCAAGCAGCGGGCAGACTTTGCCGCACAATGGCGCGCGCGTTCTTCAGCATCCTGCTACCCTAGCAACCAACTGGTTTTCGAGGTTCTTGATGACCAAATCCAGCGTCAAATCCGCTGTCACCGCCCGCCCGGGTGCCGCATCCTCGGCCGGCGTTGCGGCGGCGAGCGCGGAGTAACCTCCGGATTCGAGGGCTCGGCCCACAATCTCGAACCCAAGCATGCGGTAGCTCTCGAATTGCGATTCCGTGAAGAACTGATTTGCCGTCGTTTCGTGCGGGAACGTGGGATGAGTCATGGCATAGCTGAGCACGTCCATCGGCTCGGTCCCGTGCAGACCCGACTTGAAAAAGAGGAGCAGTCCGTCCGTGCCCCCGCCGTCGGCGGCGTTGTATCGGATGCGTCCGACTGCCCAATAAGGCTCCTGCGTCGCCGGCGTCGGGCGCTCCTTAAAGCGCTTCTTGAGACGGTCCGGTCCGTACATTTCGATGCCTACGCCGAGGGCACCCAACGAAGCGAACGAGAAAGCCCAGTCGACTGCGATCGAAAGAGCCGCGACGAGGACAGCGGCAAAAATCGCGGCCGCGACCGCCGCCAGCGTATTGAGGCTCAAGTACTGACGCAACCCTGACGCCTGCTGAACGATCGCGGTGGTTTTCGAGCCGCGCCCACGATCACTGAGAAGGCGCCTGAAATGCCGCCGGCGGCCGCCAGGGATGCGGTGGCCCAGCCGTGAAAGGATTGCTGAAGCCAATTCTCGACCGGAGGCGCCCATAGCACGAGGCCGAACCAGATGAGCCAGCCCAATTGCGCCAGCGTGAGGACGCCTCCGGAACGCGGCTGGTACTCGAGCCCGGCGTCTATCCCCGGTACGAAGTCCGCGAACGCAATGAAGACAATGTCGGCAATGATGCGTGCCGAGACCACCCAAGGTACGCCGCATACACCAACGAGCGCCGCCATAGCAGTTAGTTGAAAATCCATTTCTGCATTAGCGGTATTGGGGGCAGCAGACCCATAAGCCAACGTCAGCAGTAGATATCCGGTAGCGATCAGCGCCCCGAAGAGGGCGCCAGCAATGCACCAAGTGAAACGGCTTGATGCTCTCCTGCAACAATGGGAAACGCGTTACTGAATCTGCTATGGCCGAATCTTCGGTTCGGCTACGCCATACAAGACCCGATCGGGCGTTCGGTTGCATGAGCGGAGGGCGAGCACTGGCGAACATCGTCGAACGATCGACCCCTTACCGTTGCACTGGCGGTAATGGCCTCAGCGGCGGATCGGATCATTGAGACCATGCCACCGTGCCACTTGACCACCTCGACAAGCTCGGGCCGGAGCTGGCAGGCAAAGCCAGAAGTAACCGCCCGCACTTATCAACCGTCCCAATTTGGCAGTGGCCGTCACAATGAATAAGTGCCGGAGCGAGACCGGGCATCCTCGCAAGAAACAGCCCCGCCAAACGTTGCATCGCAATCCAAAAATCGTCGTTTAGCAAGCATGGACATCGCAATGCAACCAGCCATAATCCTCGGCTGGTTCACGAGCCGAGATAGATTATGGCAGACGATATAGCTGCCGCGAAGAAAGCTCCAAATGCTGTCGACAAGCACGTCGGCAGCCGGGTGCGCATGCGTCGCTTGATGCTTGCAATGAGCCAGCAAAAGCTGGCCGAAGCACTCGGCCTCACCTTTCAGCAGGTGCAGAAATACGAAAATGGCACGAACCGCGTCGGCGCGGGCCGGTTGCAGCAAATTTCGCACATCCTGCAGGTCCCAGTGACATTTTTCTTCCACTATGCGTCAAAGGCATCAGCGACAAGGGCAGGCAGAAGCGCGCTATCGATGACTCAGGTAGACGACTTCGTCACCACTTCAGACGGCCGAAGGGTGATCAGAGCGTTTCTGCGAGCTGACGTTCGCCTGCGGCACAGGATCGTGGCTCTTGTGGAGAAAATTGTCGATGATGATGCCAGCCGGACACGTGATCCAGGCGTGCGCTTTGGCCGCCCGCGCAAGCTAACCCCCCACCAGCGCGATGAAGCGCTACGGCGGCTGGCAGCCGGCGAGACGCAAGCGAACGTGGCTAGGACCTATAATGTGGACCCGACGACCATCGGCCGCTATCGGTGACCAAGATGGTGTCCCATCTTGGCGGTTGGAGAACGGATCATGACGTCCGATGTCCGCGCTCTCCTGCGCCCTCTCATGAAGACGGTTGTGCTGCTTTTGACCGTCGCGTTAGGCGTTGTCGCGTGCCTCCTCGTGCTCCTGGTTATGGTGGGGGGAAGCTTCGCTGCGGACAGGGAAATGACGCAGGAATACTCGACCTGCCTTGGAAAATCGAATGGGGTTACTACTGAAATGATTAATTGCATACTTGCTGAAACGATGCGTCAAGATGCTCGGCTCAATGAAAATTATAAGAAGCTAATCTCTAAGCTCCCGACAGAAAGAAAAAACGCGTTGGTTGAAGCGCAGCGTGCTTGGATAAAATTCCGGGATCCCAACTGTGGCTTTTATGCCGATCCCGAAGGCGGCTCCGCCGCAAGAATGACCGCTAACGAGTGTTTTCTAAACGCAACAGCCGATCGTGCGAAGGAACTAAGACTGCTGGCCGACGATCTGCCGTAACGTAAATCTGCCTTGCAGGGTCCGGTTCGTGAAGTTGAGGATAATGCCCTGAGCCATCGCGTATAGCAGGGCAAACACAGGCCCGATCCCTTCGGCAGTGCATCGGCATAGATCGCGCCAAATTTACAACGGCTTCAGGGTCGGCACCACCCCACCTATAATCGATCTGGACGTTACCGCCGTTAGTCCATCCCAGTTTTTCGAGCGCCTGCCGGAACACCGCAACATTCGTGTGCTCCGGATCATTCTCGGCGAAGGGATTGAGCACGCCAACGCGCCGCATGCGCTCGGGCTGCTGCGCGTGCGCAGCCAGAGGCCACGCCGCCACGCCGCCAAGCAGCGTGATGAAATCGCGACGCCCGATCATTCGATCACCTCGTCGGCGCGGGCGAGCAGCGTTGGCGGGACTTCGAGGCCGAGTGCTTTCATAGTCTTGAGGTTGATCACCAACTGGAGCTTGGTCGGTCGTTGAACAGGTAAATTGGCGGGCTTGGCACCTTTAAGAATCGGCCCGACATAGTTGACGCCAACCTGACGCCAGAGGGCCGTTCGGTCGGCGCTGTAGCTCATCAGGCCGCCTCCGAAGACGAGCGAGCTGTCGAAATCCGATCAAGGAGGGCTGGACAGCAGCGCTGGCTGCACAGCCAAAAGATGAACGCCTGTCACCCGTGTCCCCGCTTGCGTCGTCCGTACAGGGCATGACGGAGTAAAAAGTGCAACGGAATAGCTCACGGCTTGGGTTGCGCTGTCACCTTGCAAATCGTGATCTCGCTAAGACCGTTTTTCGAGCTAGTGCAATGATTGTCGCTGCGTAATTTCTCGGATCAACTCAGCTGCAGCCGAGTTAAGACATGCCTTTTGTTGTTCTTTGCTCAGATGCTGCTCAGGCTTCTTACTGCCGCGAGGTGCGAGCTTGTGGCATTTCTGAAGCCATTTTTGCGCCAACCACGAAAGAACAAGCGTAAACCCCGGTGGATCCCATGTCTCCGAGTCGCAGAGTACTTCCGGGTTGTCGATCGACTCCG
>Ga0310910_10000206_pt1 | contig 28794 bp, 25 predicted proteins | sample GREbulkMGHF172_FD_203448 | JGI IMG/M metagenome (GOLD analysis project Ga0310910, IMG submission 203448) | Lab enrichment of tropical soil microbial communities from Luquillo Experimental Forest, Puerto Rico - GRE.bulkMG.HF172 | ecosystem: Environmental > Terrestrial > Soil > Tropical forest >... | reverse complement strand
TGGAGTAGCCCTCCCCCAAATGCCAGCATGCTGGCGTTCGGCAACGCTCTGGTGCAGGGCGGTTCGCTGGCGGTGCAGGGTTGGCTGTTCGATGTAAAGAATACGCAATCGCCGCAGGTGCTCGGCAAGCAGTATCGCGAGACTGCCAGCGAGGACAACGCCCGGCTTATCGCCCATCGCTTCGCTGATGAGATCATCTTCCGGCTGGGCGGCGGCGTTCAGGGTATTGCGGAAACGAAAATTTACTTCGTCAGCAATCGCGGCAGCACGAAAGAAATCTGGCAGATGGATTACGATGGCGCCAACCAGAAACAGCTCACGCGCGTCTCGACCATGGCGCTCTCGCCGCACGTGTCGCCTGATAATTCGCGGGTTGCATTTTCGAGTGTGTCGAATGCGGAGTGGCAAATTCTGATGTACTCGCTGGAAATAAACCGGCAGGTGTCGTTCCCACGCTATGCGGGCGCGAATCTCTCACCGGCCTGGTCTTCCGACGGAAAGCAATTGGCGTTCTCGTCATCGCGCTCGGGCGATGCAGAAATCTACTCGGTCGATGTGACGGGCGGCGAATTGCACCGCCTCACCAATAGCAGAGGTCCCGACGTTTCGCCGACGTGGAATCCAAAAACCAATGCGCAGATTGCGTGGGTCAGCGGCCGTACTGGGCTGCCGCAGATTTATACCATGTCATCGGATGGAACAAACGTAGTCCGCATGACCGACCAGGGCTACGCGGTGTCGCCATCCTGGTCTCCCAATGGACAATTTCTTGCATTTGCTTGGATACGGAACTATGGCCCGGGTGCGCCGGGCGCGAGCGACATCTACGTCATGGATGTGGCGAGCAAGCAGTGGGTGCAATTGACCCATGACGGCGGACGTAACGATTTTCCGTCGTGGTCACCGGATGGACGACACATCGTGTTTCAGTCGAACCGCGGCGGGCGCACGCAGATTTGGAGCATGCTGGCCGACGGCACCCAGGTCCGGCAATTAACGAATCAGGGGGAAAACACACAACCCAACTGGAGTTTCAAATAACCAATGTTTGAATAGAGGACGGAAGGAGCACCTTCCGCCTAAGGCAAGAACTGAGGCGAGTGCTCTCGCGATGGAGAGATGAAGTTGAAATTACGTCAGTTGTTCTCGCTCAAAGTTATTTCGGCGGTTGCGTTCCTTTTGTTGGGGTCGGCTTGTCACAAAAAACAGCCCCCGGCGCCGACACCGGCTGCACCTCCGCCGCCCGCGCCCAAGGCGATCCTGACGGCCAACCCAAACACCATCACAGCAGGACAAGCGACCACGCTGACCTGGTCGACTGACTTCGCCACCGACGTCAGCATCGATGGCATCGGCAAGGTGGACCTGAGCGGCTCGACGAAGGTCACGCCCGCCGAGTCGACGACCTACCGGCTGGTCGCGAAGAACGATTCCGGCACGCAGGAGGCCACGGCCCGGGTCACGGTCAACCCGGCGCCTCCGCCAACCACTGGCAAGACAACGACGGAGAGTGATGCCCAATTGTTCCAGCAAAACATGAAGGACATCTTCTACGCCTACGACAGCTACGAGCTCACCATGGAGTCGGAAGCGACGATCCAGGGGAACGCGAAATTCCTGCAGCAGCATCCCAACATGACATTTACCATTGAGGGCCACTGTGATGAGCGGGGCTCGATCGAGTACAACCTCACGTTGGGCGAGTACCGTGCCAATGCTGCAAAGCAGGCGTTAACGCAGCAAGGTGTGTCGGCTACGCGCATGCGGACGATCAGCTACGGCAAGGAAAAGCCGTTCTGCACCGAGAGCACGGAAGCCTGCTGGCAGCAGAATCGGCGCGCGCACTTCGTGTACTCGAAGTAACGCCGTTTTGTGGGCGGCTGACTTATCGGGCCGGCCGCCGCCCCGGTTCTGTGACTTGCCGTCCTCCGCTTCACGTCTCTGCTTCACTCGCCCGCAGTGGTTTGCGCGAGTTAGGATAGTGGCTTATAAGCCAGGCTGCGGAAGAGTACGAATAGCACATCCCTCGCGGACTACAGTCCGCTCGGGATGACAGGGATAAAGCGTCTTAACGGCACGACTGAAGTTGTGCCCTGACACGAAACCTTCGCGGAACCGACTTTCTCGCAGCGTGTGATTCCCGGAATCTCTGAAGGATGCCATGTCTATGCAGGTTCGAAGCAAATTAGCGGTATTCGCCATCGGGTTGTCGTTGTTCAGCTATGCGGATCCAGCTTTCGGCGTTAGCAAGGAGATCGTTCAACTTCAAACCCAAGTACAGACGCTCTCTGACCAGGTGGCGCGCATGCAGCAGACGCTCGACGAGCGCATGGGAGTGCTGCGCAATCTGGTTGAGCAGAGCACCGACTCGGTCAACAAGATGAGTGCAGCAGTCAGCGATCTGCAGCGCAAGTCGCAGTCCGAGTCTTCCGATACGAATCAGCGCCTGGAGCAGGTGTCAGGGCAGATTCAGTCGCTGCACGACACGGTCGATGAGCTCAAGGCGCGGCTGGCAAAGATTACAAAGCAACTCGATGATATGCAGCAGGGCGGACAGAACCTCGCTCCCGGACAACCAACGGCGACGTCGCCGATGCCGGGCGGTACTGCTCCAGGTGGAGGCAATGCGGCCAGCGCCGCGCCCCCGCCGGACGTGCTCTTCAACAACGCGTTGCGCGATTACAACTCGGGTAAGTACGATTTGTCGTCGCAAGAGTTCAACGATTACCTGAAGTATTACAGCAACACGGACAAGGCTGCGGGCGCGCAGTTTTATCTGGCTGACATTGAGTATCGGCAAGGCAACTTCGACGCTGCCGTAAAAGACTACGACAAGGTTCTGGAGCAGTATCCGGGAGACGCGAAGGCCCCGGCTGCGCAAATGAAGAAGGGTTATGCCTTGCTCGAGCTGGGGCAGAAGGAAGCGGGAGTACGGGAATTGAATAGCCTGATTGCGCGCTATCCGCGTTCGCCCGAAGCGGCACAGGCACGCGATCGGCTGCGGCGGTTAGGGATTCCGGGAAGCAGCGGAACGACACAGTCTCCGCCGAAGAAGCCCCATTAAGTTTGACGCTTGCGCCTCTAAGACACCCCTCGGCTGGTCATCTCTTCTGCGGGCGCTCCGGCAACCATGCCCTGCGCCAGGACAAGCTCTCTCGCCTGCGCGCGGAAGGACGGCAGAATCAATCCGAATGCCACTGCCCCAACTATGCAGGCAAATCCGCCTATCGCGACCGTCCAGGGCGCTCCGATTCGATGTGCAATTGCGCCGGCGAAGAACGCTCCGAATGGAGCAACGCCCATGAACATCATGGTGTAGAGCGCCACCACTCTACCGCGCATATTGTTGGGCACCATGGACTGCAGCAGAGTGTTGGTCGATGCCATCTGCACCATCATGGTGAATCCCACCGGCACCAGCAGGATCAGCGATAGCCCGAACATCTTCGAAAACGCGAAGGCGATGAGGCTGACGCCAAATCCGCCGGCACACCTGGCGATCAGCCGGCCGAGCCCCTTTACGCCTACTCGCGCCGCGAGGCTCAGCGCTCCGAGAAGCGCGCCAATACCGGTTGCACCCATCAGCCAACCCAATTCTCTGGCGCCGCCATGCAAGATCTCGCTCGCGAACACCGGCATCAGGACGGAATACGGCATGCCGACGAGGCTCACCAATCCAAGCAACAGAAGAATGGCGCGAATGGGTGCGGTACGGGCGGCAAATCGGAAGCCCTCGATAATGTGCTCCAGAGGCGATGCTTCTTTCGACAGATTGACGGGATGCTCAATCTTCATCATCAGCAGACCGGCAATGACGGCGATGTAACTCACCGCATTGGTGAAGAAGCACCATCCCTCGCCGACCCAAGCGACAAGGACCCCCGCAACCGCCGGCCCGACGATGCGTGCGCCATTGAACATCGATGAGTTCAGTGCGATGGCATTCATCAGGTCTTCGCGGCCGACCATGTCCATGAGAAATGCCTGGCGCGCGGGGATGTCGAAGGCATTGACGACACCAAGGCCTGCTGCCAGCACCATGATCTCAGGTACCGTGATGTGGTTGGTCAGGGTGAGAACGGCGAGTATGAAGGCCAGCAGCATTGAGGCCGTTTGCGTCGCGATCACGATCCGATGCCGGTTCGAGCGGTCCGCGACCGTACCGCCAAGCGGAGCGACAAGGAATACGGGAATCTGGCTAGCAAAGCCGACCGTTCCCAGAAGTAGCGTTGATCTGGTGATGCGATAGACCAACCACGACTGCGCTACAGTCTGCATCCATGTACCGATCAGCGAAATCAACTGCCCCGCAAAAAACAGCCGAAAATTGCGATGTCGTAAGGCTCGTACCGCAGTTGCGACGCGCGAACGCGGCGAAGCGGGAGCGGTGAACTCCTGCTTCACCTCCGCCACTTCGGCTTCCAGCGTTTCGAGCTTCGCCTCGGGTTTACCCAACGGATCCATACGTACTTGGATGCACTGCCGCAGCTTTACCTTGCCTTCGCGTGTCACGCGCTGTGCACATACCAGATTACAGAATCTTGCATTCGTTATGCGTCGTGAGAAACCAGAATTCATCTCGCGAACCCTGGGAGCCGGAAAACTAATCTCCGAGCCTGATTATTTTCCGCAGTTTGCCTTTCGACTTCCGCCCAGCTATCGTGCTAACGAATCACTGACCCATGCCCACATTCTCCGCAGTTGACATCGGTTCCAACTCCGTACGTTTGAAGATTGCCAAGGTAGTTCATGGCCGCCTGCAAACACTTCACGAGGACCGCGAAGTCACGCGCCTTGGCGAAGGGGTATTCGTCAATGGCGCCCTCGAACCCGAGGTGATGGCCCGCACGATCCGTGTATTGAAGCGATTTCACCGTGTAGTACAGGACCATGCTGCTGACCGTATTCGAGTGGTGGCAACTTCAGCTCTACGCGACGCACGCAATAGCCGCGCGTTTCTCGACTGGGTACGCTCGGCCACGGGCTGGCACGCCGAGGTCATCACCGGTCTGGAAGAGGGGCGCCTGATTCACCTCGGCATTCTGTCAAACGCGCGTATCTCTCGACAGCGTACGTTGCTGATCGATCTGGGCGGCGGAAGCTGCGAGCTCACCATCTCCATCGCAGGACATATAACCGACATGGTGAGTCTGCCGATTGGGGCGGTGCGCCTCACACAGACGTTCATGCATCACGATCCGCCGCGCCGGAACGAGCTGGAACAGATGCGCGGTCTGGTGCGCCGCGAGATCGCGCGTATTCGGAAGCGCATCTGGGAAGCGAAAGTCCAGACCACGGTAGCCACCTCGGGCACGCCGGCGGCGCTCTCGGGCCTGTACAATGCCAAGGTTGACGAGTCCCGGCCCCACACCGTTCCTCACGAAGGCCTCAGAAAAATTCTGAAGGTTCTTGCTACACGCAACCTCGACGAACGCCGCGCTCTACCGGGTATCGGCCCGCGACGGGCGGAGATCATCATTGCCGGCGCGATGGTCTTCTCCGAGTTGATGGACATGTGTGACTTGCGTTCGTTTCGTTACCTGCCCCTTGGCTTGCGCGACGGCCTGCTGGCGCAAATGCTTGCCGACTACAGTCAAAGCCCTGCCCTGAAGGAGCGGATAGGATCCGAACGACACGATGCCCTGTTGCGCCTGGTTAAACATTATGAGGCCGACCTGATTTTCGCGCGACGTATCCGCAATTTCACCGTGCAGCTGTTCCAGAGACTGAAGGCCGTGCACCGACTGCCACCGGAATATTCGGACTGGCTGGAAGCCGCGGCCATGCTGCACGAGGTGGGCGGGTTCATCAACCGTTCCGGCCGTCGTCGCCACACCCATTACATCATCGCCAACTCCGAGCTTTTCGGTTATACCCCGGCACAGCGACGTGTCATCGCGGCAATCGCGCGTTACGTAGGAAATTCGCTTCCGGCTCCAGGCGACTCCGTGATGCAGATGGTTTCGCGCGCGGATCAGGCGCAGGTACCAAAGGCCGTGGCGTTGCTGCGGCTGGCGCGTGCCCTCGATCAGTCCCGCCGCGGCGCACTAGGCGAGCTGAAAGTTCACGTACAACAGGACGGTCCGGTCACCTTGCAACTGACCCCGGCTTCAACGGAGGGATTGGAACTGGAACTGTGGGCGATGGAACAGGAGCGTAATTACTTCAATTCGGTCTTCGGTCGCGACCTCTTCTCCGCGCTGCGCTGAGTGCGCTGCACCAGCTTCGGAGTGATCAGCCATCGCAACACAGCCGGGCGCCGTAGTTCCTTCTCGACTTTTGCGACGCCGCCCTTCTTCATCTCAATGAGCGCCATTGGCGTTCCGCCCGTGAGCACTCGATTCACAAATTCCGTCATGCTTGGGTCGTGCCCAACAACCATGATTGCAATTTTGTCCTTGTGGCGATTCAGCAGCGCCTTGAACTGGTCGAAGCTGGCCTCGGGACGCAGCGCGTCGTCGAGCACCACTTTCTCTTCGTAGCCAATTTCTGCGGCAACGATGTCGGCCGTTTGCACCGACCGGGTGAGCGGACTCGAGATGATGACATTCGCTGTCACCCCGATGTAGGCGAGCGCACGCCCAACGTCGTGGCACTGGGTTTCTCCGATCTTGTCGATGGGGCGTTTTTCGTCGTTGGCAGGATTACTGAAGTGCTTTTGCCCTGCGCTGGCGTGCCGCAGGAAGTAGATGACCATTTCAGTATTGTGCAACAAAAACTGATGCGCTGCTATCGAGGTAGGAAATAAGAATCAGGTTTAGTAAATATCTCGAAGGGCGCGGGTTCTTCCCCTCGCCTATTATTTGGCAAGAGTCATCAAATTTGATTTCTCCGTGTCCTCCGAGGTGAACGGTTATCTTCCTGCGCCCACGATCGGCACTTCGGGCCCCGCCAACTGCTCCGGATTGGCGAAGTTCGCCTGGGCGATCCGGATCTGCTCCTTGAAGTTGTCCACCATGTTTTCACGCAGCCGCACTTCGGTGGGCTTCTTGGCGATGCTCATCTGATCGATCTTGTCCTGCAGTCGCAGCAATCCGTAGAACAGGTTCTCGGGCCGCGGCGGACATCCCACCACATACACATCCACTGGCACGATTCGGTCCACCCCCTGCAGCACGGCGTAGGTGTTAAACGGCCCACCGACAGACGAGCACGCACCCATCGACATGACCCACTTAGGCTCGGGCATCTGGTCGTAAATGCGTTTCACCACCGGGGCCATCTTCAGCGTCACCGTGCCGCTGACGATCATCAGGTCGCTCTGCCGCGGGCTGGGACGAAACACCTCTGACCCAAATCGCGCAATGTCGAAGCGCGAGGTCGAAGCTGCGATCATCTCGATGGCGCAACAGGCCAGGCCAAAGGTCATCGGCCAGATAGCTGACTTGCGCGCCCAGTTGAAGACGTAATCAACCGTAGTGACCAGAAAATTCTTCTCGAAGCGGTTGTTAATCCAACCCATGAAGCCCTCTCAAATGCGAGGTTACCGACTCTCCATCTTCGCCGAGCGCCGCACCTGTGGGCTGTGAGGCGGGTCACAGGGTAGGCGGTGTTAGCTCAAGTTTAGGCTTCGGAGTCTTGCTGTACAAGCCTGTATACCGTGGGTCTACCCAAGAAGAATCAAGTTTCAGCCGTTCATATCGTGATCAGCCCGCGGCGCAGACCAATCGAAGCTGCTTCCGTCCGGCTCGATGCACCGAGCTTGCCCAATATGGAGCTGATATGAAACTTCACGGTGTGTGCCGAGATGCTGAGTTGTGCCGCAATTTCCTTGTTGGAAAAGCCGTCGGCCATCATCTCGAGCACTTCTCGCTCGCGCTTTGTGAGGTGCTCCGCATAGCCATCTTCGCCTGCGACAGGTCCGACCGTGTCGTTGTCCTGCTGTTCATACGACTCGGCCCGTAAGCCTCGCCGCACCAGGTCGGCCAGATCGCTGGAGAGAGCAATCAATCCCGAAGCAGCACTGGCAACGGCTGCGGCTAACTCAGCACCGGTGACATTTCCAACGAGAATTGCCTGCACTCCGGCGAAGATAGCCGGAACCGCGTTCCTCGGGACTCCTTCGTTGGCCCACCACACGACCGGTACACCCGAAGCGATTAAACCATCCCAATCCATCTGTCGCGAAGACGCTTCCTGGTGCAGGATGATAACGTCTGGATCGGTTTCCCTGATCGCAGTCTGCAGGTCAGAGATGTGTGGCACACTGCCCGCAACCTGCAACCCGGGTTGCCCTTCCAGCAGCCGCTCCAGTCCACCACGCCTAACCGCCGACGGAGCACAAATCAATACACGTACCGATTTCTCCGTCGGCCGGCCATGCTTACCCGCGCCCGTCATTGTGAGTCGCTCTTCGCCAATCATGGGCGCGGACGATCGCCCAGTGTAACGTCCGTGGCAAGCGCACTTCCGTGCCGCAGCATGCTCAGTTTGAGCACTTCTCCGGTTCTCTTGCGTGTGAGCAGGCGGTGAAAGTGACGAACGCTTTGAGCTGGCTGCGCATCAGCGGTAACGATGACGTCTCCCAGGCCTATGCCGGCCTTCTGCGCCGGCGACTCAGGCGTGACGTGAACAATCAGCAGACCGTATGCCTGATCGGTTTCAGCCCGCGCCAGCCACTCCTGCGGCAATGCGACCTCCTGCATCGCAACTCCCAGGTACGGTTGCGCGATGTGTCCACGCTCTAACAGCTCGCGGACCACTCGATCGACAGTCTCGGCAGGCAAGGTGATGACAGATTCACGCGCCAGGATTGCACTGTTGACACCCAGAAGTTCGCCGCTGCCATTGACCAGGGCGCTGCCTGACTGACCGGGATAGAGGCGAACATCGGGCCGCAGGAGGCGGTCGATTTGTCCGCCGCGCCAGGACTGCCACGCGCCGCCAACTCGAGCAAGGATTCCGGCGCTCGCAGCGAGCTCACCTCGTCCAGAACGCGCCACGGCCAGCACCAGCTCTCCGAACTTCGCGCCGGATGCATGCGGCAGGATCGCCAGCTCCGCGCTACCTTCGTGGCGCACGGCTGCGAGATCGGTGGAGCTATCGCGGCCCGCAACAGTACCTTTCACGGTCTTACCGTCGGGCAAAATAATGCCCACTTCGCTGGCCCGGCGGACAAGGTGACTCGCCGTTACGATCACGCCCGGCTTCCAATGGACGCCACTAGCGGCCACGCGATAGCGCGCATCGATGGCCACAACCGCCCTCCCTGTTTGCTCGGCGAGTGCTCCGGCATGTTTCGAGATGGCTTCCCAAACTTCGTTATAGATAACGCTCATTGCTTGCTCCTGATGCGTAATATTCTGCTTCGGGTTCAAGCATGGCACTCGGAAAGCTGGCCGACATCCGGCAAATGGGTAGGTTACAGCCTGGAAAAACGACCAGTTACTCTGAAGTCGTGCGAGGCGTTGAGAACAGGCCGTTAGTCGGTTCGTCAGTAACAAGCTCACACGTAAGATACAATTTCATTTGCCCTTCATGAGTTCGCCCCCTTATCCAACGAAATCTTGGTCTTTCCGCGATAAATCCGAAGCTGTACGAACCTCGCGCTGGCAACACACGCTCCGCTCCACAACGTGCATGATTGCCATCGGCTTCATCGTCCGCGTCCTCTATATCGCTCTCGCGCACTCCTACCGGTTCCGCACAACTGACGCCAACTTCAGCTTCGGGTGGGAGATCGGCCGCATCGCCTACTCGCTCGCCATCGGACACGGCTTCGGTTCGCCCTTCGGCGGCGATACGGGGCCATCCGCGTGGATCGCGCCGGTCTATGCCTTCATCGTCTCGATCGCGTTTCGCATCTTTGGCCCATACTCGCACGCCGCGTCGTTCGCACTGCTAACTTTCAATAGCCTATGTGCCGCGCTCACATGCTGGCCGATTTACCGCATCGCGCGCCGCATTTTCGGCGATACAGTCGCCGTCTGGTCGGGATGGATCTGGGCCCTGCTGCCCTACGTCATCTACTGGTCGGTGCGCCAGGTTTGGGAGACTAGTCTTACCGCTCTGCTCTTCAGCCTCGCATTCATGCTGACTGTCGAGATGGAAGGCGACGATCGCCTTATCTCGTGGACCGGTTTCGGCGTGCTGTGGGGTGTGATTGGCCTCAGCAATCCTTCCATGCTTTCCTTTCTGCCTTTTGCAGGATGCTGGCTGGCTTATCAACTCTACAAACGAGGTAAGCGCTTCCTTCTGCCCGCCGTTGTCGGTGCAGTTCTGTTCTGGTTGACGTTGATGCCTTGGCTCGTGCGCAACTATCGGGTGTTCCACAAGCTCATCTTCGTACGCGACAACGTAGGGGTCGAAATCCGCTGCGCTAACAATCCGCTGGCCGAAGGCATCTGGGTGGCAATGTATCACCCGAGCCAGAATCCGATCCTGCTGCACCAGTTACAGCAGATGGGTGAGCCCACCTACGCTGCCGAACAGGGCCGCCTGGCGAATCAGTGGATCGCCGACAATCCAGCTCAGTTCGCCATCGTCACGTTCCGCAGATTCGTCTTCTACTGGAACGGCCTGCCCCGCGTCTCCAACACTGCCATCTGGATGCAGCAGCACCCGGAACGTTGGGCCTCGCGCACTTTTTGGCGCGTCGTTTTCAACGCTGAAGGCAGACCTCGCGACGCCGTCCTCCAGGCGCTCGAGCAAGCCCGCACGTCACTCTTCCTTGCCACTTCCCTGCTGGCCTTCGGCGGTCTCTTCTTTGCCATTCGCAACCGCGTGCACGGAGTGTTCCTCTTTGCCAGCCTGATGATTTTTTATCCCCTGGTTTACTATGTAAGCTTTCCGCTTCCGCGCTATCGGCACCCGATTGAACCCATAATGACGATACTTGCGGTTTATTTATTCACGCTGACAGGACCACGTCATCCGGAATGGAAAGGTGCCAGTCAAGCTCTCCATGCACAGTAGCAACCCACGTCTTGGTCATTTTCAGACCCTCTCCATTATCATCCCGGTCTATAACGAGCGAAGAACCGTGATGGAGTTGCTGCGTCAGGTTGCGCATCAGCCGGTGTGCCTGCACAAAGAAATCATCATCGTCGATGACTTCTCCAGCGACGGAACGCGCGAATTTCTTCAGCAGAGCAACGTGCAAACCGAACTGGGCAATAACGGGGCCAATACTGTAAAGCTGACGCTCCACGAGAAAAACATGGGGAAAGGAGCGGGCGTTCGCACCGGCTTTGCCGCTTCCACCGGCGAAATCGTCCTCATACAGGATGCCGACCTCGAATACGACCCTGTCGATTATCCTGAGCTTCTTAAACCAATCCTTGAAGGTCACGCCGACGCTGTCTTCGGCAACCGTTTCCACAGTGGGCCACATCGCGTGCAGCGCTATTACCGATACTTGCTCAACCGGCTGTTCTCTATCATCTGCAACCTGCTTACGGGCATTGCCATCCACGACGTCACCGCTTGCTACAAGGTGTTTCGCCGCGAACTACTCCAGCGCATGCACCTACACTCCGACCGCTTCAGCGTCGAAACCGAGATGACCGTAAAGACAGCCAAACTTGGAGCGCGTATTTACGAAGTTCCCATCGCCTACCACGGCCGCACCTTCGCCGAAGGCAAGAAGATCACCTGGCAAGACGGCTACAAGGCCCTATACGACCTTATTCGCTATCGCTTTAAAGATTAGTTGTTGGTAATCGCGGCGACGGCCTTCAAAACTGAACCAAATTACCTAACCCCGCGTACCTGATCACGTCTAACCGGCGACAGGAGGAAGTATGCATCATTCCCGCAGACCGTCATGGATTTGGCCCGTTGCCATCGGGGCATGGATGGCGTTTGCTCTGACCGCATCCGCCAGCGACCGCGACCAGTTTACTGAGGAGTTCCACCGCACCGTTCCCTTATCTGCCGACGGCCGTGTCTCGCTCCACAACATCAATGGAGGAGTCACCATCACCGGATGGGAACGCAACGAAGTTCAGATCGACGCGGTTAAAAGCGCCGACAGCCAGCAAAAGCTCGAAGAGGCCAGTATAGAAGTCGAATCGAGCAGCAGCTCTGTAGAAATTCGTACCAAGTACCCGGAAGGTCGCAACCACAACAATCCAGCGACGGTCACCTACGAGCTACACGTCCCGCGCACCTCCCGGCTCGACGGCATTCACCTGGTGAACGGATCGCTCACCGTCTCCCAGTTTGGCGGAGATGTGCGGGCCGAGCTGGTCAACGGATCCTCTACGATTCAGGACCTGGCAGGTCGCACTGAAATTTCCTCCGTGAACGGAGCCGTCCATGCGTTCTATCGCTCACTGGAGAACGTGAAGGAAGTCCGGCTGAAATCGGTGAATGGCTCGGTGAATCTTGGTCTTCCTTCCTCTCCCAACGCTGACGTTTCGGTCTCCACCGTGAACGGCGGAATCACTACCGATTTCCCCTTAACCGTGCAAGGCAAGTTCATGTCTCATCACATTGACGGCAAGCTGGGGAATGGCGGTACGCGCATCGAGATCAACAATGTGAACGGCAGCGTCCACATCGGTAACAATAGCGGGGCGCTCTAAGGCGACTTCCATACCTCAGCACACGGCCCGCCAGTTCCTCGGCGGGTCGTTTTCTGGGTGTTGGAACCAACCATTTCTCAGGCGTTAGCCGCCCTTGCGACCATCGTGGCCTTGCGCTGCATCTTTCGAAAGACTCCTGACGCCAATAGCACCGCAGTGGCAATAGGTGGAATCAAAAGCGGCACCACCAGCCACGCTGGACCGCCCGGCCCTTCTCCAGGATCTCCACTGATAGGAGCCAACCAGCGCATCATCTGGGGTGCGTGCCGCGGCCCAGCCAGCGCCACCGAAAACACAGCACTTCCGACGTAGTAGCAGAACAGCAGCACCGTGCCCTTCAACGCCGGCGCTTTCACCCGCTGCGCGATCATCCATTGCAGAAACATGCCATCGCGCACGGCGTAAGCGGTGATTAGCACATAAACCGAGAAAAGCGCGACCCACGGAATCGGCTCGCTTGCGTACAATCCGCGATACCCAGTCAATGCCAACGCCGCAGCCAGCACGGCGATTGCACCGGTGGCCAACCATGGGGCAATCAGCTTAAGAGCAACTTTCTGTACAGGCTCGACGCGCAAATCCTGGCGCAGCGCATCGCGCGTGAAGAGCGTCGAATTCACCGTGAAGTAAACGCACAGCAAGGTCGTCATCACACCTGTGATGATCAGCCCTTCCAAGTTCATGTGTACAATCGAGCGGTCGTCCATGCCGTTGTTGTACCCAGCAACGACTCTTCCCCACGGGACAAAAGCAGCATAGTTGAATACAAACAAGCAAACCGAAATGCCTATGACCTGTAAGGGCGAGAACAGCGAGCTTTGTTCCGGTTCCAACTTGATGGATCGCGCCAACGCCGCCAGGCACCACGCGATGATCACGAGGTAAAGGCCAATCGTCACAAGAAGCGAAGGCACGGAATGCCCGAACAGACTGACGGTCGCAGTCAATCCTTGGTGCCATGCAGCTAGCCCCTGAACCGGGCTCAGTGCCGACCACGCGTTCAGAGATGCGCGGTGGCCCGGAACGACAAACCACGATGAGCCATTCAGAGCGGGCAGCATAATCAGCACCAGAACCAGCATCAGCATCGTCGCACGCCGCTGATCCTGCGATCGCATCGACAAGCACAACGCCAGCGCACTGAGAGCCACATTGCCTACGGCGACAATCAAAAACGACCCAACCACCGTCTCGACACGAAATCCGCCCAAAGCGCCCGCAACAACGGAAACGGGCAGCGCGGTGGCAAACTGCAGCCAGGCTCCAATCGGCGCTCCGAAAAGTTTGCCGATCGCCAGTGTCATCGGCGACAGACGCGTTGTTCGCCAGAAGTCGAATGTCCGATGAGTGCGCTCGCTCACGACCGCCTGTGAGGCGTTTAACAGGCTCCAGAGCACTAGGATGATCGACGATGCGACGAAGATGGCACCGTACACGTCCTGCCAATAGCGATTGGTGTACAGATTGCTCGCCTCCGTGTTGGCAGAGATGAACAGCGCCATCAACAGCGCTCCAGCCAACGTGCCGCCCATGATCACGGCCACCCGCGCCGGCCGGAGTTCCGACCGCACATACCGCAACAGTTCGGGATTGTTTACGCTGATCATCACATCACCTGCCCATGCGAGAGTTTCAAATACAGCTCTTCCACCGTTTGTTTCACTTCGTGGAAACCGGTTAGCTTGACGCCCAGTGCGGCCATCTCGGTAAGCAACTGGCTGATGGCAGCATCATCGCCGCGGAAGGGAAACGCCCCTTCGTTCGCCTGCAGCAGTGCGCGATTCATTAGTCCATGAGCTTGCAGAAACGCCTGGACGGGAGCCAACGGCCCCAGCCATGTGATATGGATCGTGCGCCAATCTGCTCCTTCTATTTCCTGGCGCAACTCGGACACACGGCCGCTACGCAGCATCACCCCGCGCTCCATCACGCCGATGGAGGTGCTGAAATCCTCAAGGTCAGGAAGGATGTGGGAGGAAACCACGACGGTGGTGCCGCTGTCGCGCAAACGTTTGAGGAGCTGGCGCAGCTCGATGCGTGCCTTGGGATCGAGGCCCGAAGCAGGCTCATCCAGCAACAGCACCTTGGGCCGATGAATGACCGCCCGCCCGATGCCCAACCTCTGCTTCATTCCGCGGGACAGCCCTTTGACCATAGAGTCACGCTTTACCTCCAGCCCAATCTCACTGATAACTTCGTTGACCCGCGAGGGAATGATCGACGAATCGAGCTTGTAGGCGCGGGCAAAGTAGTCGAGGTACTCCCACGCCTTGAGGTCGTCGTAGACGGAGAAGAAATCGGCCAGATAGCCGATCTGCGATTGCGCCGCCTCAAGGTCGCTGTTGACGTCAATACCATTTACAACCACTCGGCCCTGCGTTGGTGACAGCAGGCCGCAGCACAAGCGCAAGGTTGTGGTTTTCCCGGCTCCGTTCGGACCGATCAGGCCGTAGATCTCGCCTTCGGGTATCTCAAGTGTGAGATCGCGCACGGCCACGACCTCGTCATATTCCTTAGATAAATTTTCCAGTTGGATCATGAGGCCCCTGTCCCCCTGACACTGGGATACGCATATCCTCGAAGAAAGTTCCCGCTGAGTGAAATTGATGGGACGCAGTAGCGTGGGCGCCCCACCTATCCCAGATTCCTGGGATAGGTGGCTTTTGCGCGTCACTAGCCACTCAATCAATACACCGTCACGGCTGGCGGCGGCACCTCAATATCCGGCTTCCGCGCGAGCAGCAGCAGTGCGCCGATGCGCTTGAAGTCTCGCAACTCCTCGGCATTCGCGAACCAGCGTCCAACGTACTCCTCGGGTGTCGGCGTCAGATCAGGCACCCGCAGGGCACGCACGTCCTCGAAGGTGTGCCGCTTGAGCAACTCGACATATTCCTGCTCCGAGCGAACTTGCACCGGAACCTTCAGCTCGCCTACCCAGCGCAGCGAGTAGTGATTGTCGCGATAGAGATTAATAAGGATGTACAGCTCGCCCTTCGGAGCCAGAACGCGGAACAGCTCGGCCAGCGCGCGCTCCTGGTCGGGGTAATAGTAGAAGGACTCGACCGACAACACCTTGTCAAAGAAATTCTCTCCCCAGGGAATCTCCAGCGCCGAGCCGAGGATGTACATCAGGTTCTCATGTTCGACTGAAGCTGCGCGGGCGCGGCGAATCATCTCATCAGCCACATCGAGTCCGACCACTTGTCCAGGCCTCTCGCCGTTGCCAACAGCCTTCGCCATCATTCGGCTGGTCCAACCGGTACCACAGCCCAGATCGAGCACGCGTTCGCCCGGTTTGAGGTTCATCATCGCCATTGTCTGCTCGGTGATGCTGATGTTGTGGGCTTCCATTTCTTCGCCCTTGCCGTCGGCGGCCCACTGATTGAACTCGTCGCGTACACGCTCTTCGGCGGCGGTTTTGTTCTCGTTCATCGTCTCCTCGCGCATTTCCTGCCTCTATGCTACAGTCTCGAAAACGAATGCCTCAATCCTCCGATCCCTCGCAAGCCGACCCAAAATCGCCTTTGAATTTGCTCTATTGCCCTAATTGCGCACGCGAGGTGGACGATCCGCTGACCTGCGGGGATTGTTCGGCTGTCATCTGCCGCGTGTGTGGAACAGCGCTGGAAATGCCGGAAGACCTGGGGATCGGATAACGTGGCGCACTCAGTGCAAACTCCGTCGCAACAGGCCGTGCATCATGGCCCGACGCTGGTGCGCGGACTGTCGCTGCTCGACTCCGTCCTACTTATGGTCGGCGGCATCATTGGCTCGGGCATCTTCCTCACCGCCGGACAAATCGCTACCGCGGTACACAAGCCTCTCTTCTTTCTCGGCGTGTGGCTCATAGGCGGACTTATCTCACTGCTGGCCTGCTTCGCCTTCGCCGAGATGGCGGCCATGTATCCCCAGGCTGGAGGCCAGTACATTTACCTGCGCGAAGCCTATGGGGAGTTCCCCGCCTTTCTCTACGGTTGGATGGTCTTCACCGTCGGGCAGAGCGGCACCATCGCGGCCCTGGCCGTTGGCTTCGCGGAATATTTCGGCGCGCTTCTCCCTTTTGCTTCGGCGCACCAGCCGGTTGTGACGATTCTCGGCTGGACGCTGACACGCGGCCATCTGGTATCTACCTCGGCCATCATTCTTCTTACTTACATAAACATCATCGGCCTTAAACGCGGCTCGACGCTGGTGAACGTAGCCACGTGGGCCAAATTCGCGGCTGTGGGTGCGTTTGTCGTGCTCGGGGTCGCCATCGGCAAGGGCTCGTGGTCGAATTACACGGTCAGCCTGCCGCTCGACCAGCCCGCGTCCCTCTCACACGTGATATCCGGTTTCGGCGTTGCGCTCATCGCGGTTTTCTGGGCCTTCGACGGCTGGGTTTACGTGACCTGGGTCTCGGGTGAGATTAAGAATGCACAGCGCGTGCTGCCGCGAGCGTTGCTGTTGGGCATTCTGCTGGTAGGGACGATCTACAGCAGCGTTAGCGTGGTCTATTTGTATGCGCTGCCGATCACGCAGGTAGCCAATGAGACAACCATTGCGCAAGCTGCCGCCGTCGCGCTGTTTTCCTCGAACGCGGCGAAGTGGCTGGGCGCGACGATTGCGCTCTCCTGTTTCGGCGCAGCCTCGAGCGCAATTCTATGTAGTGCACGCGTAACTTATGCCATGTCGCGCGACGGCGCGTTCTTTCATGCAATGGGGCGCGTGCACCCCCGGTACCGTACTCCCGCCTTGAGCTTGATCGCTATCGGGGCATGGTCCATCGTGCTGGCGCTCAGCGGCAGCTACGACCAGCTCTACACCTACGTCATGTTCATGATGGTGCTGTCCTACGTCGCTGGTGTGGCGGCACTGTTTGTTCTGCGGCGCAAGAAGCCCGACCTCGAGCGACCCTACAGGTGTACTGGATATCCATACCTGCCAGCGCTGTACCTGCTGATGGCAGGAGCCTGGGCGCTGAACTCCGTGGCCACGCGCCCCAAAGAGACCCTGATCGGCATCGGTATCGTCTTCCTCGGCGCGCCGTTCTACGCCTTCTGGCGCTGGCAGTTGAAGCGGGACCCACAAGAACTGCAAGAGTTTGACTAGACGCAACGTTTTCATGCAGTTCGCGAGAAAATCTGCGTAAGCGCTGATATCAAACGACTTACATGCAAAGCTTTTGAACATGCAGGGAGTTGGTAGATCGTAGGAGTGGGGTCAAGAACCGGAACGCACAAGGGTGCCTGCAAAAATTGGCAAAGCCTTCGGTCCCCGTCGCGCGGAGCCGAAAGTAACTTGTCACATGCTACCGGTGTTGCGGCAGCCAAGCCGTACAGCGTATGAGCAGGGGCAACCGCCCAATAAAGAAAGCATCGCTCGGAGCGACTAGAATCAGGCAATGCTGTTGAGCCGTGCGCTCGGCATTTGCTTGCTTTGCTTACCGCTCGGGATTTGTACCCAGGCGCAGACAGCCTCACAACCTTCCCCACAGGAGAGTTCGTCGCGGACAGAGCCGGAGCAGGCTCCGGCGCCTCCAGACGCGCCACTGCCTGACCGGGGAGCCATGCCTTCTTCCCCTTCAGATTCGCGCACGAAGCGGGTGTTGAACAAACTTGATCCCCACTGCATCGATGTCATCTTCCACGCCTGCTGGTCTTCTCCACAGATCGAACCTGACAAGCCGCTGCCGGAAGGAGAAGCGCTGGCGAACAAGGACATTGAAGTTGGCTATTACTACCTGAAACAGAAGAACTATGTTGCAGCCGAGTCGCGATTGAAAGAGGCGGTGGAATTGCAATCTGATGCCGCAGCAGCCTTCATTGGATTGGGACAAGCTCAGCAGAAGCTGGGCAAGACAGCCGATGCGCGCAAGAGCTATGAAGCCTATCTCAATCTTGGACCTCAAGGCCAAGAGGCCGGGAAGGTGAAGAAGGCCTTGGCGGAGCTGCTAGTCGTCAGTAGGCAGTTGCCCGAGTTGTGGTTGTCAGTTCTCAGTTATCAGTTCTCAACTGTTGCTTTAAATCGTTGGCGGCCTTGGTGTACGTCTCATTCCCTGGACTGAGTTCAGCCGCGAGCTGCAGCTCGTCGAGTGCCGCCTGCAAATCACCTTTGTCCCGGAGATCGCGTCCTAAGCGAAAATGACCTTCAGCGCCTGAAGGATCCAGTGCGAGCGCTTTCCGATACTCTTCGATCGCGCTATCAAGGTCGCCTTTCGCATCGAATAGCAGACCCATTCGGTAGTGAGGGACAACGCTGGTCGGATCGAGAATGGCCGACTGGCGATACTCGTCGATTGCACCATCCAGGTCGCCCTTTCGCGTAAGCGCGAGACCGAGATTGTTGTGCGCCTGAACCAAATCTGGGTTGAGGCGCACAGCCTGACGCAAGGCTTTGATTCCCTGATCGAGCTCGCCCTTCTCGACGAGCACGCCTCCAAGCCCGTTGTAAGCTTCGGGGTAGGCCGGCCGAAGGCGAACTGCCTCGCGATATTCAGTAATGGCTGCCTCCAAGTTTCCGCTGGCGTATTGCACCTTCGCCAGATTGTAATGAGCCTCGGCGAATTGCGGTCTCAGGAGCGCCGCTTTGCCGAACTCCTTCAACGCTCCCTGATAGTCTCTCTTATCGTCAAGCACATTCCCCAGCATCATGTGGGTGTCGGCATCGCCCGGATTCAGGCGAATCGCTTCATGAAGTTCCACGATGGCTTCGTCAGACTGACCGTTTTCGCCGAGTACTCCACCCAAGTCTCGGAGCGCTTCCGCAGATTGCGGTTTTAGACGTACAGCCTCGCGAAGCTCTTCGATGGCAGGGTCGAGGTCGCCCTTCCCTGCAAGGGCAAGTCCCAGGTTTTGGTGAGCCTGGCAATAGTCGGGCAAAAGTTGCAACGCCGCGTGAAGTTCTGCGATTGCTTCGTTAAACTTCCGCTGATCGGTAAGCGCAGCTCCTAGCAGGTTATGCGCGGCAGCATAGTCAGGATCCAGTTGCAAGGCTGCGTTTGCCTCATCTACCACCTCAGCCAATTGAGCCGATTCGCAATTCGGATCTGCCTTCCAGCTACATTTCTGACGACGGGCGAGATACATTTGCCGGCCTCGGGAGAGATGCTGGCGCGCGAGAGGACTGTTCGTGAGCAGGTTCGGGTCCAGATGAGAGGGTTTGGGTTGGGACGGTTGGGTCTGTGCCAAGGCGAAGGCAGCAGAGAGCGCGACGATTAAAGAAACAGTTTTCATTGGGACGCGATACCCGGCGGGTGACACGAATTCATCTTAATAGCAAGTTCTGCAACGGATTGATGGAGGCAGGGCTGGGCTTACGCCCTGGCGGTCCGATGCCGCCGGTTTTCCAGGGCTGAAGCCCCGAGTCACTGCGAAGACCTTGTTCACCACCCTAAGATCATGGTGCTCCGGCACCAGGCCGATTTTGCGATTAGAACGGTGCTTGTCCCGATATGCTGGAGTTTCGCCCACAAATGCCAAAGGCAGCAATCGTGGGTCACCCACGGCTCATGCGATTGCGGTATTGTGCCACCATTCGGCAAACCTAAGCGGTCAAGGACTCGGCTTCGCTCGTTTTGACAGGAAGTCATCCTGGCATGCTTTGGCGGCGGAGAGTAGTTGGGTGAACTCAGGAGTGTTTCGCAGTTTCGCCAACAAAGGATCGTGCTGCAAATTCGAATAAGCACAGTAATTCTTCTGGATGGCACTAGAGATAGCACGTAGGGCAGCCTCATGCTCGCCGCAATACGCCAGCAGAGCACCGTTCGCATAACGTCGTTCCGGGTCGGGCTCGATCATGACTGCTGCCGCAAACTCATTGCTGGCGCTCTCAAGCTCATTGGCGTAACCGGGAACAAGACAGGCCTGTAAAAAGTTCCTGCCGAAGGTGACACCCATCGGCATTTGACCGACGCTTTCTTGTGCTTCGGTTCGCTTGCCCTGGGCCAAAAGGGCATAAGGCATAACTCTGGCAACCCATTCCGAACCGCGGTCTGCTTGGAGAAATTTCATCGCCTTGTTGGGTTGGCCCAGCTACACATAAGGCCACGCACAAGAACGAAGGCGGTTGTTCCCAGGATCGAGAGTGAAGGCAGTTTCGCATTCTCGAACCGACTCACTCAACAACCCGGCATAGCGCAGGACATAGCTGAGGGCAAAGCGAGCCTGGGAGCTGTCGGGAAATCGATTAACGAGTGCCAATGCTTCGGCGTAGGAATCCACGAGTTCGCTGCGTTCGGTGCGGTTGGTAACCATTTGGGAAGCAGCATCAATCAGGTTTGGATCGAGGGCTAGTGCACGCTCATACCCAGAATTCGAGCGTTTGAACATCGCCTCGCCACCGCCTCCATATTGAGCGTCAAAGTAGTAGCGAAGACCCAGGGCCTCCCACGCGGGCGCGTAGGTCGGATCGAGAACCACGACATGCTCCAACATGGAGATGCCCTGCTGGTTGGGGGCAGTGTCTTGAGGGAGCGCAACGCTGCGTAAGTACAAATCGTAGGCTTCCTCGTTCTTGGGACGGGTACCGTTACCGCCGGAACCGGATGTCGCGCCCAGTGCGGGGACGAGTCCGAGGCGCACAGCAGAGGTGATCTGCTCGTGCATGGCGAGGCTGTCGGAGCTGGCGACTTGTACCTGATCGCGCCATAGGGTGCGGTTGGTATCCACGTCGACTGCTTCCAGGGTGATTGCCAACTGACCGCCTTCGGACAGGTAGTGCCCGGTGACGATGGAGCTGACACCCATGGCTCGGCCAGCTTGTTGGAGATCGATGCCGGAAGCGTTGTATTTGCTGGTGGTGGCAAAGGGACGAACGGAGAAAGACTTTATGCGACTCAGCGTGGTGGCTATTTCATCGGGCAGGGCTAGGCGAAGAAAATCTTTGTCGGATCCGGCGTTTTGGAAAGGTAGCACCGCGATAGCGGTTTGCGCTGCCGGACCAGTTGACGCAGGCACGTGATGCTGCAAGCGCCATAAAAAAAACCCGGCGAGCAGTAGCACGACAGCACTTGCGCTGGCGAGAACCCACGGCTTCCAGGACGAGCCAGCAGAAGATGCAGCCGCCGGGAACTGGCCAGCATCGGTTTGTACTCCACTTGCGGAGCTGGAATCGCGCAACAAGCGGGAGAGATCGGCCCGCATCTCGGAGGCGTGTTGATAACGCAGATTGTGGTCTTTCTCCAGGGCCTTGTGGATGATGGTTTCTAGCTGTGGCGGGGCTTGCGGATTCATCTGCGACACCGGCCGCAGAGGTTGATGCAGAATGGCGCCGCAGATTTCGCAATGGCATCTTGCCAGTCGCCATTTCATAGAGCACTGCGCCGAACGAGAAAAGATCGGTGCGACTGTCTAGGTCCTTTCCGCGCACCTGCTCGGGAGACATGTAGGCTACGGTTCCGAGCATGGCTCCGGGACTGGTCAGGTGCTGTGCTTCAGATTCGGCGACCAGCGTCTCGGCCGTTTCGGCAGCCTTACCGCTTAGTTTAGCGAGACCAAAATCAAGAATTTTGGCGTGACCGCGGCGAGTAATGAAAATGTTGGCGGGTTTGATGTCGCGGTGAACAATGCCTTCCGTTTGGGAAACCTCGACTTGATGATTGCTGCGTAGGCGATTTCAGCCGATGCAGCTCTGGTTACGAATGACCAGACATTGCGACGAATTAAGCGGCTCAAAACTGAAGACTGGACGAGGTAAGGTCGCTACTTCACCACGATATTTACCAACCGGCCTTTCACCACCAGCACCTTGACAATCTCTTTGCCAGCGCAGGCAGCGCGGACTTTCTCGTCGGCGAAGGCGGCGTCTTTGATTTGCGCTTCGGACGCGTCGGCGGGGACGGTGATGCGTGCGCGGATCTTGCCGTTGACCTGAACGGCCATCTCGACCTCGTCTTCTCTGGCAAGCGCCGGGTCGAATTGCGGCCATGACTCGCGCAGGAGGTTGGAGGTTTCACCGAGGGTCTCCCAGAGCTCGGCGGCGAGATAGGGTGCGAAAGGGGCAAGCATCAAGACGAGCTTGCGCTGCACGTCGGACATGAGCCAAATGGGAGCGGACGGTTCTCTGCCCCGCTGAAGGCTTTCTTCGTGAGCGTAGAGCTCGTTAACCAGCTCCATGATCGCGGCGATGGAGGTGTTGAAGTGCCAGCGTCCGCCAAAGTCCTCGGTGATGCGGCGGAGGGTCTGGTGGAGCTTGCGCTGAATCTTGCGGGCACCGGGAGTTAAGTCGCTCGAAAGGGGTCCTTCGACTTTGCGAGTTCGCTCACGCGAACGCACTTCGCTCAGGATGCCGCTCCCGAGATTCTTTGTTTGCCGGGTAGTTTCGCTGTTATTCGCCGCAACTGCGTTGCGCATCACGTAGCGATACACACGCGACAAGAAGCGGCTGACGCCTTCGACGCCGGCATCTTGCCAGTCGAGATCGCGATCAGGCGGCGCGGCGAAGAGAGTGTACATGCGTGTGGAATCAGCGCCATACTCCGCCACCATGTCGTCGGGCGAGACGATGTTGCCGAGGCTCTTTGACATCTTGGCGCCGCTTTTGATCACCATGCCCTGGGTGAACAGGCGCTCGGTAGGCTCGGAGTTCTTCACCAGCCCTATGTCGCGCATGAACTTCGTCCAGAAGCGCGAGTAGATGAGGTGCAAAATAGCGTGCTCGGCTCCGCCGATGTATTGGTCGATGGGGAACCAGTAGGAGACGGCCTTGACGTCGAAAGGCGCGTTGGAAACCCTTGGGTCGGTGTAGCGGTAAAAGTACCAGGACGAATCGACGAAGGTGTCCATGGTATCGGTTTCTCGGCGTGCTGGGCCTCCGCACTTGGGGCACGTGGTATTGACGAACTCGGGCACCTGCGCGAGCGGCGAGCCACCGGCGAGAGTGATGTTCACGTTGTCTGGCAGCACGACAGGCAGGTCTTTTTCGGGCACGGGCACGATGCCGTCTTTGGCGCAATAAACCATGGGGATCGGTGTGCCCCAGTAGCGCTGACGGCTCACGCCCCAATCGCGCAGCTTGTAGGTCACGGTGGCTTTGCCGAAGCCGTGCTCTTCGGCGTATTGCGACATTTTGGCGATGGCTTCTTCGTTGGGTAGTCCGCTGAATTCGCCCGAGTTAATCACCAGGCTGTTCGTCTCGGTGAACGGCAGCTCTTCCGGATGAGAATCGCCCTCGGCGGAATCGCCTTCGCGGCGCGGCATGATAACCACGCGGATGTCGAGGCCATACTTCTTGGCGAAGTCGTAGTCGCGCTCGTCGTGGGCGGGCACGGACATGATGGCGCCGGTGCCATAGTCCATGAGGACGTAGTTGGCAACCCAGATGGGCACCTTCTCGTCGTTGTACGGATTAATCGCGAAGCGCCCGGTGTCGACACCATGTTTCTCGATGGCGCCGACGTCGCCGGCTTCTTTGGCGCGACGCTGCTCGGCCAGCATCTCCTCAACCTTGATGCGTAAGTCGGGGTTCTCTGCGACGAGATCGGCGACCATGGGATGCTCGGGCGCAAGTTGCAAGGAGGTTGCGCCGAAGATGGTGTCCAGGCGAGTGGTGAAGACCGTGATCTTCTCGCCGTATGGGCCGGCAGGACCATCGAGCTTGAAGTCGACAAGCGTGCCTTCGCTGCGGCCGATCCAGTGGCGTTGCTGGGAGGTGACGCGCTCGGGCCAGCCAGGAAGTGTGTCGAGATCGCGCAGCAATTCGTCGGCATATTGGGTGATACGGACGAACCACTGCTCCAACTCACGTTGTTCGACCAGCGTGGTTTCGTGACGCCAGCAGCATCCGTTGGAGAGCACCTGCTCGTTGGCGAGAACAGTGGCGCACTCCGGACACCAGTTGACCTTGGCGCTCTTACGGTAGGCAAGGCCTTTCTCATAGAGCTTGAGGAAGAACCACTGGTTCCAGCGGTAGTAATCGGGCAGGCAGGTAGCCAACTCCTTGGACCAGTCGTAGGCGAAGCCTATGCGCTTCATCTGCCCCTTCATGGCGGTGATGTTGTGGAGCGTCCAGTCTTTTGGCGGCGAATCGTTCTTGATGGCCGCGTTTTCGGCGGGCAGGCCGAAGGCGTCCCAGCCCATGGGGTGAAGCACGTTGTGGCCCTGCATCCACATATATCGGGCGAGGGCATCGCCAATGGAGTAGTTGCGCACGTGTCCCATGTGTAGCGCGCCGGAGGGATAAGGCAACATCTCGAGGACGTAGTATTTTTTGCGCGCGGAGGAGGCTGGCTCAGCAGCGTACAGCTTGGGATCGTTGGCCCAGCGCTCAGACCACTTCTGCTCGATGGCTTGAGGATCGTAGCGATCAGAGCGGGTTTCGGCCGTGCTGGTAGAAGGCTTCTGTGTATTCGACTTGGGCATCTATCTACTCGAAAACCGTAAGAGAGATAAACTTTGATTCTACAATGGGAGGCTGGGATTCACGTGCTTGGCAGGCCTCAGAACCTCGCTTGCACGAGTGAAGCGAAGCGTCATTCCACGATGGCCAAGAACAAGACACGCACCACCCGAACCGATCTGACCGAGCGGCAATTTCGCGATATCAGCAAGGCGCTTTCCGATGCACGCCGCTACGAAATTCTGCAGTTGATTGCGGCGACCGAGACCTGTAGCTGCCAGAAGCTGCGCAAAGAATTCCCGATTAGTGCGGCTACGCTGTCCCACCACCTCAAAGAATTAGAGTCGGCGGGACTGATTTCGATCACACGCGAGGGCAAATTCGCTTACCCCACCTTCCGGCGGGAGGTGTGGGCATCCTACCTGGCAAAACTTACAGAACTGTAAATTTCTAACGCACACCTGAATCCTCCCATAGAGTCAGTCATCAGTTAGATGGTCATCGAACTGTCAAAATGATGATGACTAGCAAAAATCGCCTCATGAATGCGATCAAGGGCAATTCGAGTTCCCTCAGGGGCTAAAGCCCTTTGTTTGGATGGCTCGATCGGCACGACTGAAGTCGTGTCCAGACGCGCAGACTATGAGACCGTTTCCATCAGGGACGGAGAAGGAGAAACACAGTGGGCAAACTTACAGGGAAGACGGCAGTGGTAACGGGAGCTTCGAAAGGAATCGGGGCCGGAATCGCTAAGGCATTCGCAAAAGACGGCGCTAACGTAGTGGTGAACTATGCGCGAGGCAAGGAGGACGCCGAGAAGGTGCTGGCGGAGATCCAGAAATCGGGCGGGCAAGGCTATCACCGTGCAGGCCGACGTTTCTAAGCAAGCGGATGTCGACCGCCTGTTTGAAGCGGCCAAGAAGACATTTGGAACCATTGACATCCTGGTGAACAACGCAGGTGTCTACGAGTTCGCGCCGATTGAGCAGATCACCGAGGAGAGCTACCGGCGGATGTTCGACCTTAACGTGCTGGGAACCGTGCTGAGCACTCAGGCCGCATTGCAGTCGATGAACGGGAGCGGCGGCTCGATGATCAACGTGAGTTCGGTGGTCTCGCTGACACCTCCGCCGGCGACGGCAATCTACAGCGCAACCAAAGGCGCCGTCGATGTGATTACCCGTACCCTGGCGCAGGAACTTGGGCCGAGGAACATTCGAGTGAACTCGTTGTCTCCGGGCCTGGTAGAGACCGAAGGCACACGCGCCGCAGGCACCTCCGACGGCGAATTCAAACAGATCGCGATCTCGCGCACTCCCCTGGGTCGTGTGGGAGAGGTGGACGATATCGCAAAGGTGGCGGTGTTCCTTGCTTCGGATGACTTCGGCCGGATTACCGGCGAGGTGCTCCCGGTGGGTGGTGGAGCAAGACTGTAAGGTAGACCGCTCCGTTTCGAAATTTGTTCAGCACTCGCAAGGCCTCACTCAAGTGAATTTAGCTTGGGTGGGGCCATTTTTGTTGCAATATCTTCTGGAACACCTCGATTCCCGGGTTCGTATATCAATGATAGGGTTGGATGCGGACAACTGGACTCCGCTCTGAAAGGAGACGAGTGATGAGGAATATCGGCGGGTGGGTGCTGGCAGTGACAATTCTGATCGACATTCCGGCATTGGCACAGGCGAGTAAGGGAGCAGCGCCGCAAGGCGAGCCGAACGCCATCCTTATTACCTTCAAAGACGGTCATCAGCAGAGCATCGCTTTGGCGGATGTTGCGAAGATCGAGTTCAAGACAAGTGTGACGCAGGCCTCGCTGCGTGGTGACCGAGCTGTGTTCACCGGCGAGTGGAAAGTGGGTATAGGCGGCGCCGTGGGCACGTTCTACATCACCCTCGCCGCGGACGGTACGGCCACGAAGAGCATGGGGTCAGAACACGGCAGGTGGGAAGTAGTCGGAGGGGAGGCACGGATCACATGGGATGACGGTTGGCACGATGTGATCCGCAGGGCTGGTAACCACTTCGAGAAAGCTGCATATGCCCCGGGGAGGACGTTCGCCGAGACCCCCACAAACATCGCCAGCGCAACACGCACGGAACCCATGTAGCAGTTAAGGTGCAAGCTTCAAAGCGGTGCTTCGCATTCTCGACGGACGAGCTTCTTTAGCGTGTTGACGTTGGTGAGGTCGTCGAGCGGCCCATCGATCGGGGTCTCCGCAATAAAGGCGGCCCTGGCGAGGCGCGGGTCGTTCAGCAGACGGCGGAATGGCTTCAGGCCGATCGTTCCCTTCCCGATGTGCTGGTGGCGATCGAGCTTCGAACCGCAGGCGGCTTTGGCGTCGTTGCAGTGCCAGACATAAACATTCTTCAGACCAACGGTTTGATCGAGCTGGGCGAGGGTTGCATCGTAGCCAGCTTTGGTGACGATGTCATAGCCCGCGACGTGGGTGTGGCAGGTATCGATGCAGGCGCCGCAAGGGACATAGTTGCGCAACAGGTAAATCAATTCGGCGACCTGCTCAAAGTTGCCGCCCAGGGAGAACTCGGAGCCGGCGGTATTTTCGATCAGGATGCGAAGTTTGCCGGCTTTGAGGTCGAGGCTGTCGGCAGCTTGCGCAATGGCCGAGGCGGCGCGTTGCAAACCGATGTCGCGGGTAGCTCCGCGGAAAGAGCCGGAGTGCAGGATGAGATAGTTCGCCTGCAAGGCAAGCGCGCGCTCAATTTCGCCCCGGAAAGCGGCAGTAGATTTGGTGTGGAAGTCGGGATTGCCGCCCGCGAGGTTCACTAGATAGTTGGCGTGGATCACCAGCGGCTTAAGGTCATATAGGCGCCGTAGTCGAATCATTTCGGAGACGTGTCCGGGCTGAAGAAGGTATGGTGCCCACTGGCGCGGACTGGAAGAGAAAATCTGCAGCGCGTTGCAGCCGAGGCGGTAGCCGCGTTCGGCGGCATTGTGAACGCCTCCGGCGGTTGAGGTGTGAATGCCGATGCGGCGAGAGGTGTATTGGGGAGGCTTGGTGGGATGAGGCAGGAGTTTAAGGATGTCTTTCTCGTTCATCAACATGAACGATGATTGTAGCGGGAATGTTCCGCCGGACCGCTGAACTCCATAATTGCCAACAACGATCAGTAGGGTTGTCAGTCCATCAGAACGCGAATTAGCGCAATCAGAAAGGTGATGATTCCTGCCAAAAGCGCCAGGACACCGACCATGGCGGGCCAGCCGTGGACGGAGCCGTTGAAGGAGACTGTCCATCGGCTGATGGGATAACCGGCGCTGATGCCGGCGTTGCCGTTCCACTTCGACCAAAGCGAAGCTAAGCCAATCACCAGCAAAACGGCGGAAGCGAGGAATTGCTTGCGTGCGCGCATCGGAGGGTATTTTGACCTGAAACGCACGACCTTGCCAACAGTTGCAATTGTCCGTGCCGCCGCCTGACGAGTAAACTACCTAGTCACACAGGGGTCATCTATGCTGGTCGTCATGAAGGCCAACGCGTCGGAGGACGACGTAAAGGCCGTATGCCAGAAAATCGAAAGCTTGGGGTTTCGCGCACATGCCATTCCCGGTGCCCAGCGCACCGCCATCGGGATCACCGGAAATCGCGGCGAAGTGGAACCAGGCGCGCTGGAAGCCTTCGATTGCGTGCAGGAAGTCATCTGCGTCAGCAAGCCGTACAAGCTAGTTAGTCGCGAATTGAAAGAGGAGAACACCGTCATTCGCTTCCCCGCCTCGGATGCGACGATCGGCGGGAACGAAGTTGCCGTCATTGCCGGGCCCTGCGGGATTGAGTCGCGCGAGCAGGCTTTTGCTGCGGCGGAGCGGATAGCAAAGGCGGGTGCGCGGTTCTTCCGTGGAGGAGCGTACAAGCCGCGCACGTCTCCTTACGCGTTCCAGGGGCTGGGTGAGGCGGCGCTGCAAATCATGGCTGAAGTACGGGAGCGTTTCGGGC